>TARA_R110002110_G_scaffold56935_14_pt1 | contig 97613 bp, 91 predicted proteins | sample TARA_R110002110 | Tara Oceans TARA_R110002110 (sample SAMEA4397330) | marine metagenome | biome: Polar Biome; feature: [SRF] surface water layer (ENVO:00010504); material: water (ENVO:00002006), including particulate matter (ENVO:01000060) such as... | depth 5 m | reverse complement strand
CCAGATGCGCATGTCGGCGCTGCCGTTGGCGTCGGTGTCGACCTGGACAAAGGTCTTGCCGCTGCCGTCGATGTCATAGCGGACCTCGTTGCCGGTGCCGGAAAAAGCCGCCGTGCCGACGAATGTCAGCCCCGAGGCCACCGCGCTCAGGTCGATCACGTCGATGCCGACTTCGAAATCCTGGATGGTGTCGCTGGCCCCGGTGCTGCTGTCTTGCTTGAAAGTATACAGGAACGTGTCGGCCCCCGCACCGCCGCGCAGCACATCGGCCAGACGCCCGCCGTTGATCTCGTCGTTGCCGTCACCGCCACGGATGGTGTCCTGATCCCGGCCACCGTTCAGCGTGTCGTCGCCCGATCCGCCAAACATCTTGTCGGCCCCGTCGTCACCGATCAGTTGGTCATCACCCGTGCCACCGGACATGAAATCGCTGCCCAGCCCGCCGCGCAGGTCGTCGTCACCGCCACGTCCGAACAGGCGGTCGTTGTCGGCGCCCCCGTCGATGAAATCGGCGTTGTCGCCCCCGGTCAACGTGTCATTGCCAGCCTCGCCGTTGATCCACCCCAGCACGACGCCCGCATTGGTCGCGGTATAGCTGTCGTCGCCGTCATTCAGGGCAACGTCGCCAATCATCGTGCCAGAGTTGTCGACCACATCCGCACTTATCGACCCCAGAAACGACCCCGCACCGCCCGAAATGGTGCCGGTGTTGACCAGAACCGCCAGATTTGAGGCGTTGAGTTCACCAAAATCGACGCCCCAGGCCTGGACCGAGTGCACGTCGCCGTGGTTAAGAACGATCGAGTTGTTCGCGGACTGCATCACCTTGATGCCTGCGCCTTCGCTCGACATGGCCGAGATCACGCCGCCTTCGTAGTTGACGATGGTGCTGTCTGACCGCAGTGCGACAACGCCGTTGTTGTGACGCGAATCCCTAAGGTCGTCGTCGTAGTTGTTGGCCTGCACGGTGCCGGAATTGTAGAACGTGTCGCCCACGCCGGCATAGCTGATAAAAACGCCACTGCTGGCTTCGATGTTACCCGTGTTGGTGATCGTCGATGTGCCACCCGAGGAAAACAGGCCAATGGCTTTTTGGGCGATGATACTGCCATGATTGGTGATGGAGGAATCCGCGCCGGTGATCTGGAACGTGGCCTGCGTCGAATCCATGTCAAAGTTAGTGACGCTGCCGGTTGCCGTGATCGTTAGATTAACACGGTCTCCACTAAAGAAGGTGTTATTCGCCTGCACAGCGTCACCGGCGAGAACGATGGAAACATCATCATAGAAGCTTCCAGAAAACATATTGGCGTTGGTGGACCCCCACAAGATTCCCTGTTGCAGATAGAAACTGTCGCCGTCAGCGGTAAAACTATGGGCGATTCCGGAAACGACGCTGGTTGAAGTGATAAATGTCGCGGTCATGGCATGCTATCCTTCGTTAAAAAACAAAAATCCGAATTCAAAAAATATTGATGCGCAGATCATGCACAAAATGCGCGTTTCCCCAAGAAAAACGACGTGGCGCGGGCAGGAAGAGGCGGATTTGAGCCGGAAACCGATAGTTCTCAGCACCGTTTCCACCTTGGCGTGTAAAACCTGTGTCCTGCTTTTGAAATGCGCCGGTCGTACCCACGAAAAAAGGCGCCCGCGAAGGGGCGCCTTTTCCGATTTCTGCGATGTGCGGGCCAAGGCCCGCAACCGGTTCAGCAGGAATAGTACATTGCGAACTCGACCGGGTGGGGCGTGTGTTCGTAACGGTGCACTTCTTCCATTTTCAGATCGACATAGCCTGCAATCTGGTCGCGGGTGAACACGTCACCGGCCAGCAGGAAGTCCATGTCTTTTTCCAGCTCTTCCAGGGCTTCGCGCAGCGAACCGCACACCGTGGGGATGCCGGCCAGCTCTTCTGCGGGCAGGTCATACAGGTTCTTGTCCATGGCTTCGCCGGGATCGATCTTGTTCTGGATACCGTCAAGGCCGGCCATCAGCAGGGCCGCAAAGCACAGGTAGGGGTTCGCCGACGGATCGGGGAAACGGGCTTCGACGCGCTTGGCTTTGGGGCTTTCTGTCCACGGAATACGCACGCAACCCGAACGGTTGCGGGCCGAATAGGCGCGCAGAACGGGGGCCTCGAAACCGGGGATCAGACGCTTGTAGCTGTTGGTGCCGGGGTTGGTGAAGGCGTTCAACGCTTTGGCGTGGGACAGGATGCCGCCGATGAAATACAGCGCTTCCTGGCTCAGGTCGGCGTATTTGTCGCCTGCGAACAGGGGCTTGCCGTCTTTCCAGATCGACATGTTCACGTGCATGCCCGTGCCGTTGTCGCCCGCGATGGGCTTCGGCATGAAGGTTGCGGATTTGCCATAGGCGTGGGCCACGTTGTGGATCACGTATTTGTATTTCTGAAGCTCGTCGGCCTGTTTGGTCAGGCTGTCAAAGATCAGGCCAAGCTCGTGCTGGCACGACGCAACCTCGTGGTGGTGCTTGTCGACCTTCATGCCCAGACGTTTCATCGTCGACAGCATTTCCGAACGCAGGTCTTGTGCCTCGTCGGTGGGGTTCACGGGGAAATAGCCGCCCTTGATGCCGGGACGGTGGCCCATGTTGCCCATTTCGTATTCGGTGTCTGTGTTCCAGGCCGCGTCGGACGCGTCCACTTGATAGGACACTTTGTTCATCGACACTTGGTAACGCACGTCGTCGAACAGGAAGAATTCAGCCTCGGGGCCCATATAGGCCACATCGCCGATGCCCGAAGATTTCAGGTAGGCTTCGGCTTTCAGCGCCGTGCCACGCGGGTCACGCTCATAGGCTTCGCCGGTGTCGGGTTCGACCACCGAGCAGTGCACGCAGATGGTTTTTTCGGCATAGAAGGGGTCAACATAGGCGCTGTCCAGATCGACCATCAGCTTCATGTCCGATGCTTCAATCGACTTCCAGCCTTCGATCGACGAGCCGTCGAACATAAAGCCTTCTTCGAGGAAATCCTCGTCAACCTGATCGGCGATCAGGGTCACGTGCTGCAATTTGCCACGCGGGTCGGTAAAACGGATGTCGACGTATTCGGCGCCTTCATCCTTGATCATGTCGAGAACTTTGTTTCCCATGTGTGTCTGTCCTTCTTGTGCAGAATTGTACGTTTAAAGCGCGTCCGAACCGGATTCACCGGTGCGAATGCGGATGGCTTGTTCGACGGAAGTGACAAAAATCTTGCCGTCGCCAATCTTTTCGGTCTTGGCCGCGTCGATGATCGCCGCGATGGCGCCGTCAACCTGATCGTCGTCCAGCACGACTTCGACTTTTACCTTCGGCAGGAAATCGACGACATATTCGGCGCCACGGTAAAGCTCCGTGTGACCCTTCTGGCGCCCGAAGCCTTTGACTTCGATCACGCTCAGGCCTTGCACGCCCACGTCCTGGAGGGCCTCTTTCACTTCATCAAGCTTGAAGGGCTTGATGATGGCTTCAATCTTCTTCATGCGGGCCTCCCTTTGCATGGTGTCGATGGGCGTCAGACCATTTTGCGCCTGATGCGTCTACGACGGGCGGGCGGATTGCAATAGGATCAGGCAGATTTGGAATTGATGAGGACGTTTTTTGTGCAGTATGATTAAAAATTGATCACTTTGCAAAAGATAGGGCTGTTTGACACGCATAAGCTCTTTTGACGGCGTGACACACCCGCCGGGGTTGCTTGCAACAGGGCAACCGTTAGGTGTTTTCTTTTGGCCTTAAATATCCCCGCCGGAGGCACCTGCCATGACACCGCAATCCATCACCCGCGAAAGCCTGCCCGCGCTTGCCAAGCAGGCAGGGCACAAGTTTGACCACGGCCATGCGCTGGTGTTGTGCGGCGGTCCCGGCCGCACGGGCGCCGCGCGCATGGTCGCGCGGGCCGCCTTGCGTGCGGGCGCGGGGTTGGTGACGCTGGGCGTGCCACCTGCGGCGCAGCTTGAGGTGGCGATCCAGGTGACTGCCGTGATGCTGCACCGTTTGAAGGACGCCGCTGACTTGACCACGTTGCTGGAAGACAGCCGCCTGAACGCGCTGTGTGCAGGACCAGCGCTGGGGCTGGACAGCCGCGCGGCGGGGTTGGTCCGCAGCGTGCTGGACAGCCGGCGGCCTTGTGTTCTGGACGCCGATGCGCTGACGCTGATGGCCCGCGATCCGCTGCTGTCGGGGCAATTGCACGACCGCTGCGTGCTGACCCCGCATGGCGGCGAATTCGCGCGGTTGTTTCCTGACCTTGCCGCGGATCTTGGCGATGATCCGCACCTTGACGACAAGGTTTCAGCAACCCGCGCAGCCGCGGCGCGTGTCGGGGCTGTGGTTCTGTTCAAGGGCGTGGACACGGTAATTGCCGATCCCGACGGGGGCTGCGCCGTGCACAGCGCGCGCGGCGATCGCGCTGCACCGTGGCTCGCCACGGCGGGGGCAGGGGATGTTCTGTCCGGAATGATCGTGGGACTGCTTGCGCGCGGCTTTGCCCCGACCAAGGCCGCAAGGGCCGCGTCCTGGCTGCACGTGTCTTGTGCGCTCAGCTTCGGCCCCGGCCTGATTGCCGAGGATTTGCCGGATCTGCTTCCGGCAGTGTTGCGTAAGCTGGCGCCTTAGGCGGCCATCTCGTGCACGGCCACCATCGCGGGCACCGACAGTTCCAGCCCGTCGGCATAGACCACGTGAGGCGCGTCAAACCCCAACTGGATCAGCGTCATGGTGCGCACGCCCAGATCGGTGATGAATTCACCGTCGATCAGGCATCCGGCGGGCAGAACGGCCTGCGATGCACCGGCCAGCGCCTTGGCCCGCCAGTCGCGCACCAACACTTGTTGCGCGGCAGGCAGGATCACGTTGGTTTCCGGCCGTTTCTGGCCCAGCGATCCGGCGGCAATGGCCACAGCGGCGGATGTGATCCGCGTGGTGCTGACAGCTTTCAGCGTCACCAGACCCGCATTGCGGCTGATAATGCGATCGCCTGCGGACAGATATTCCACAGGAATTTCGCCGTCGGATGTCAAAAGGATTGTGCCGGCAACAAGGCCGACATGAAGGATTTCTGCGCGCAGTTGCGGAACCTGTCCGCTTTCGACGCGCCCGACCGTTTTCGGTTTCATGGGCGTCTCTCTTTTTGTACAACCTGCCTCAAGGTTGACGACAATATACCCCAATAATCCGTTAATGTCGCCAGAATAATAACTGTAAAATTTTCCTGGCCTGGCTGTGGCATTTTTGGTCTCGCCTATTGCGCGATGCTTTGGTATCTGACGCGCCAGCGCTGTGTTATGAGCGCTGCAAATGTGCGGGTGTGGCGGAATTGGTAGACGCACCAGATTTAGGTTCTGGCGCCTTTGGCGTGGGGGTTCGAGTCCCTTCACCCGCACCACTTTGATTTTACTTGATAATCAGAGTGTGCATTTCCCCCCTTAAGACGTCTCTGTCAAATACGCGTACTTCGTGTGGCCATTTATTACAGCGCCAAAACGCGGCAATCTGCTTTGGTGGGGCGCATTTGCGTGCCTTAACCGCTTGTTCAGGTCTTCAATGCTAACTGGGTCCAAGATGAACAGGCAGGGTTGGCACCTCATGAGAATTCTGAGCGTTTTGATGCTTCTGGCGGGCGCGCTTGGGGGCTTCGGCTTCGCATCCGCGGTGGTGGCCCAAACGACCGCATCTGATGCGGCGCTGAATCAGCGCATTGATATTGCCGGGCGGCAGCGGATGTTGTCGCAGCGTATGGGGATGGCATCGTGTTTTGTCATGGGGGATGTCCACGCAGAACGGTTCAGCGCTGTCGCGCAGCAGGCCTATGCTGTGTTTGCACAAACACAGACTGTCCTGCGCGACGGAGGCACGAAAAAACAACTCGCGCCCGCGCGTGATCCGCAGGTTCTGGCGCTGCTGGATCAATCGGACGAGATCTTTGATACTTTCGGGCGCGCTGTGTTGCAGGTCAGCCATCAGGATTTGCAATCGGTGGTGGTGGCGCAGGTGACCGAACTGGACCTGCCGCTGCTGGAACGCCTGAATGAAACGGTCAACGCGATTGAAGCCCAAGGCGCATCTGCGACGCAGGGCGGGGCCTTGGCCAATACGGTCAACATCGCCGGACGGCAGCGGATGTTGTCGCAAAAGGTGCTCAAGGAATTTTGCTATGTCGGGCTGGGTGTTGACAGGATACGCCAGCAAAAACGGTTGGCCGCAACCCTTGAGCTGTTTGAAACCAGTCTGGCGCTGCTTGAGACGGGCAGCGCCGATCGCGGGGTTCTCGGGCCGCCCAATGCGCGCGCTGAGGGACGGCTGCGGCGCGCGCGTCTGGTTTGGGAGCAACTCTTGCCAATTCTGCGTCTCGGGATCGCGGGCGAGGAGGTGGGGCACGAAGATTTGCTGCGTGTTGCCGGTTTCAGCGAGGACTTGTTAAAGGCCTCGCAGCACGTGGTGGCCAGTTACCTGAAGTTATGAGGGACGGTCGCGCACGGCCTATTTTGCGAAGATTGCGGATTCTTCAAGTCCATTTCGCACACAGGACGTTGGGTCGCATTTGAAAAGATTGGTTGAGGGGCGGGGCTATCGCGTCCACACTCCTGCACTCATAGGCACCCTTTGCATGTCGTCGGCTTCCGGCGGCATTGCGACCGGTGCCAAAGCCATTCTTTTGGGAGGAAGACATGACCATCAAGTCAAAAGGTATGAACCGCCGCGCCATGCTGCGCGGAGCCGCCGTTGCCGCCGTCGCCACACCCGCGCTGGTGGGCAAGGCCATTGCCGCAGGCGAAGTCACATGGCGCGTACAGGCCCACTGGCCCAAGGCGTCCAGCTCGTTCACCGACAGCCTTGGCGTGCTGGCGACAGCACTGGAAGAGCGCACCGAAGGTGCGTTCAAACTGGAACTGCTGGGTGCCGGCGAGTTTGCCAAAGGCCCCGACATCTACAACATCGTGCGCAAGGGCGTGGTGCCCATGGGCTCGATCAGCCCGTCCTACATCATCGACAACGCCGAAGCCGCGTCCTTTGCCTATGGCATTCCGGGCACGCTGCGTCAGGCGTGGGAAATGGAACACGCGATCAAGAACCTCGGCATCGAGGATCTGGTAAACGAAGATCTGGCCTCGGACGGCGTCCGTCTGATGTCGGAAAAGGTTCTGCCCACCGAAATGGTCGTGTCGAAAAAGATCGAATCCGCCGCAGATTTCCAAGGCCTGAAAATCCGGTCCTCGGGCAAGATGCTGGATTATCTGGCCGCAGCCGGTGCCGCACCGCAGTTTGTGCCCGGCTCGGAACTGTATCAGGCCCTGTCGTCAGGCGTGGTCGATGGCGCGCATTGGGGTGCCGCCGTGGGCGCGCAGTCGATGTCGCTGTGGGAAGTGTGCAAATACCACTATAAACCGGTTCTGGCACAGACCACTGACGCGTTCATCATGAACGAAGACGCGTTGGCCGACCTGCCCGAGGATCTGCGCACCGCGCTGCTGGACACCGTCACAAACCGTTTCTTCCTGCGGTCGGCCGAATACCAGCACAAAGAAGCGATCGCACTGTCCGAAGGCGTGGCCAACAACAGCGTCGAAGTGGTGCAATTGCCGCAGGACGTGCTGGACATGCTGGCCGCCGCATCTGCCCAGATCCTCGAGGAAGAGGGCCAGAAGGGCGAAAAAGCCGCCAAGGCCGCCGACATCTATCGCGGCCTGATGAAAGACCTCGGTTACGCCTAAAGCACCTGACATCACCGGCCTGCAAAACGGGCCGGTGACCGGGCTTTGATGACGCCTGCGCACCCCTTCCGGGGCGGCGCGGGCGCTTTGCACTCATTCAGGAGACAGTCACATGTTTCAACTGGCCCGCGCCGTGACGCGCGTGAACAGGTTTATCGGAAAGTGGGCCTCGCTGGCCGTTCTGATAATCTTTGCCCTGCTGCTGGCCGATGTGGTCATGCGCTATCTGGTCGGAAGCCCGGCGATCTGGACGGCAGAGCTGGCTGTGCTGATCTTTGGCGTCTACGCGATCATTGGCGGTGGCTATCTGCTGACCGAACGGGGGCACGTCAACGTCGACATCATCTATGGCGCCCAAAGCCTGCGCCGCCGCGCGATGCTGGACATTCTGACATGGCCGCTGTTCGCGCTGTTTGTGGGGGTTCTGCTGTGGCAGGGCTACGACATCGCCGCCGAGGCGCTGGACGATATGGAGCGGTCACAGTCGATGTGGAAAGCGCCCCTGTGGCCGACCAAGATCATGATCCCCGTCGCCGCCGCCCTGCTGTTGTTGCAGGGGGTGATCCGCCTGTGGGCCGATGTGCGCGTCGTCATGGGCCTGCCCGTGCCGGATGACGTCTTTGGCAAACCCGGCACACCTGACACCGACAACACCCTAGAACCTTCCAAGGAGATGCAGCAATGAGCGTCGAACTTCTGACCCTGCTGTTCTTCGGCAGCTTGCTGGTCTTTCTTATGCTGGGCACCCCGCTGGCCTTTGTGCTGGGCGGTGTGTCGGTGGTTTTCCTGTACTTCGAGATGGGCGAGATCGGATTTTACCTGCTGGCCTCCAAGATGTGGGAGACGATGCAAAACCCCACGTTGATGGCGATTCCGCTGTTTGTCTTCATGGCGATCCTGCTGGAAAAATCGGGGGTTGCGAATGATCTGTACGATATGATGCACCAATGGTGGGGCGGCCTGCGCGGCGGTCTGGCCATTGGCACGGTGCTGATCTGCGTGATCTTTGCCGCCATGTCCGGCATTTCCGGTGCCGCCGTTGTGACCATGGGCACGATTGCGCTGCCCAAGATGCTGGAACGGGGCTACGACAAGAAGCTGGCGCTGGGGGCGATCAACGCGGGCGGGGGCTGGGGCATTCTGATCCCGCCGTCGATCCTGATGGTGCTCTATGCGCTGCTGACCGAAGTGTCGGTGGGCCGTCTGTTCGCCGCAGGTGTCGGCCCCGGCCTGACGCTGTTCGTGCTGGTGTCGCTGTACATCGGCGGGCGCTGCTGGTTGCAGCCGGATCTGGGCCCGGCGCTGCCCCCCGAAGAGCGCGCGGACTGGGGCCAAAAGTTCCGGTCGCTGCGCGCGGTGATCCTGCCGATCCTGATCGTGACAATCGTTCTGGGCGCGATCTTTGGCGGCTTTGCCACCGCGACCGAAGCGGCGGCCATCGGTGTGTTCGGCGCGCTGTTCGCCACCGGCGTGAACCGGCAACTGTCCTGGCCGGTGATCCACGAGGCGTCTATTGCCACGCTGAAGCTGACGGCGCTGATCATCTGGATCCTGTTTGCGGCACATGCCTTTTCCACCGCCTACACGGCATTGGGGGCACAAAGCCTGATCAGCGACCTGATGGCCTATATCCCCGGCGGTCGCTGGGGGGCGCTGGCGTTCATGCTGATGGTGCTGTTCTTTTTCGGAATGGTGCTGGACCCCGTTGGGATCATGCTGATCACGCTGCCGGTGTTCCTGCCGGTGGTGCAACAGGCGGGCTTTGACCCGATCTGGTTCGGCATCCTGTTCATCATCATGATGGAGGTGGGGTATATGACGCCGCCCTTCGGCTTTAACCTGTTCTACCTCAAGGGGGTGGCGCCGCCGGATGTGACCATGGGCGACATTTACGCGTCGGTCATTCCTTATGTGATCGTGACGCTGATCGGTGTTCTGCTGATCATCCTGTTCCCGGGCATCGCGCTGTACCTGCCGAACCTGTTCTACAACTAGACCGGACGGCACAAGCCACGCCCGACACCAGTTGAATCCGCGCAGGCCCCAAGGCTTGCGCGGATTTGCACCTTGAACCCCTTGCGCCCGGTCCATTGGGCCAATAGAACGGCGCAAATTTTGCCAAGCACTCCGCATTGGGGTGCTGTTACGCTATGGAGCACACATGCAGGTCAACGAGACGCTGAACGAAGGTTTGAAACGCGGCTACGCCATCACGATCACCGCGGCCGAAATCGAAGCCAAAGTGAACGAAAAGCTGGTCGAGGCGCAGCCCGAAGTTGAAATGAAGGGCTTTCGCAAAGGCAAGGTCCCGATGGCGCTGCTGAAAAAGCAGTTCGGCCCGCGCATCATGGGCGAAGTCATGCAAGAAAGCGTTGACGGCGCGATGTCCAAACATTTCGAAGACAGCGGCGACCGCCCCGCCATGCAGCCCGATGTCAAAATGACAAACGAGAACTGGAAAGAGGGCGACGACGTCAACGTCGAGATGTCCTATGAAAAGCTGCCCGAAATCCCCGAAGTTGACCTGAGCAAGATCAAGCTGGAAAAGCTGGTCGTGAAATCGGACGACGCTGCCGTGGAAGAAGCCCTGGGCAACCTGGCAGAAACCGCACAGGATTTCGCAGACCGCAAGAAAGGCTCCAAAGCCAAGGACGGCGACCAGATCGTGATGGATTTCGTCGGCAAGGTTGACGGCGAAGCCTTCGAAGGCGGCTCTGCCGAAGATTACCCGCTGGTTCTGGGCTCGAACAGCTTTATCCCCGGTTTCGAGGATCAACTGGTTGGCGTCAAAGAAGGCGAAGAAAAGGCCGTGACGGTGTCCTTCCCCGAGGACTATCAGGCCGAGCATCTGGCCGGCAAAGAAGCCGTGTTCGACTGCACCATCAAAGCCGTGAAAGAACCCAAAGCCGCCGAGATCAACGACGAGATGGCCAAGAAATTCGGCGCCGAAGATCTGGCCGCGCTGAAAGGTCAGATCGCCGAGCGTCTGGAAGCCGAATACGCCGGTGCCGCCCGCGCCGTGATGAAACGCGGCCTGCTGGACGCGCTGGACAAGGCCGTCAGCTTTGATCTGCCCCCGTCGCTGGTCGACGCCGAAGCAGGCCAGATCGCGCACCAGCTGTGGCACGAGGAAAACCCTGACGTCGAAGGTCACGATCACCCCGACGTGACCCCCACGGACGAGCACAAGACACTGGCCGAGCGTCGCGTGCGTCTGGGCCTGTTGCTGGCCGAACTGGGTCAGAAGGCCGAAGTCGAAGTGACCGACGCCGAAATGAGCCAGGCCGTGATGAACCAGGCGCGTCAGTACCCCGGTCAGGAACGCCAGTTCTTTGAATTCGTGCAGCAGAACCCGCAGATGCAACAGCAGCTGCGCGCGCCGTTGTTCGAGGACAAGGTTGTCGATTACGTGTTCGACCAGGCGTCCGTCACCGAGAAAGAAATCTCGAAAGACGAGCTGCAAAAAGCCGTTGAGGCGCTGGAAGACGAATAAGTCTTTCGCCCTCCTTCGGGTTCGGAATTGGAAAAGGCCGCCTTTCGGGGCGGCCTTTTGCGTTTGGGATGTATTACCGAAAATCGCCCCGATCTTGGGACGCTCTGCGCGCGTTCAGCCCTTGCGCAGGCCGGTTTCCACCAGCATCCCGCGCTTCTTGGCCTCGTAGTAATACCCGCGCGCGTACCAGTGGATCGCGGTGCTCATGTCGCCATCAGACAGCAACCACGCGCCGCGCAGGTATTTCACCCCGTATTTCAGGTTGGTTTCGGCATCCAGCAGGTCCGAAGCCGACCCTGTGTGACCCATGCTGCGGGCTGTGGCAGGCAATATCTGCAACAGGCCGTAATAGGGGCCGTTCCGCGCGGACGGATTGTGGGTGCTTTCGCGGATGGCAAGGCGGTGGATCAACGGGCGCGGGACGTCGTAGGCGTCGGCGTATTTGTTGATCAGACGACGCAATTGGGGCGTCTCGTTGGGATACAGCGGCGGTTCCATGAAACCGACGCTTTGGGGTTCGGTGGGTGCCGCGCTGCACGCAGACAGGGCAGGGGCACAGGCCAGCATCAGCAGGGCGGTGCGGCGGGTGAATGAGGGCATACGATGACCATAAGCAGTGAATATGCCGGTGATGTAGACGCGTCTGGGTGATTCCAGCCAGAGACCTTGCCTGACATGGGCGCGAACACGCCGATGTGAGCCGATGAGGCGCTGGTGCCTGAGGGCAGGTGCATGCTGCGCGTTCTTGATCCGATGCACTGCGCGTTCTGAATTCTATCAGGGCACCGTATCGTGCGGTTTTGCCCCAAGCGACGGGTGCTTTTCCGCATAACGGCCCTTGCACACAGTTCGTGGCAATGTCGGAAGAGCAGGACTTTCTGCCATTCACTAAGCCGCGCATCGTCGGGCCGAGGTTCGGCGATCCAACCGTAGTGTCGGCCACTTTATGGCGGCCAAACACATCCGAGTTATCTGTTGGACACAGCGGCAACCAAATCGCCGTGCCGTGGGGCGGCCCGGCGATGCGCGGCGGCCTGCGGCCTTGGTTCCGCGCGGGGAATGTTGAAAGGCCTCAAACCAGACCTTCGCTGCGTGACGCACAAAGGTCGGCTCTTGCACTTCGGCCCAACGGTCTGACGGAAACGCCAAAGCCATCTGGCGTTTCCCGGTTTTTGGACCTGTTACAGCTGGATGCGGAAGCGGGCGAAGCCGTCGGCACCTTCGCCTGCGGGGGCGATGTCCACGCCTTTGACGTCGTCCACGTAATCCGCAGCCTTGGGGCCGGTGTCGAACAGAACGCTGGCCCCGTCGACGGGCGCGAAGGTCCAGTTGGCATCGGCGCGGGGGCTGATGGTGCCCTGTTCGACGATATAGCGCACGATCACATCGCGGTTGGTGTCTGGCCCTTCGAACACGATGCTGTCGCCCATGGCGCCGGGGAAAGCACCGCCGCCACCGGCGCGGTAGTTGTTGGTTGCGATGATGAATTGTGCTGCGGGATCAATCGGTTTTCCGTCGTAGTTCAAGTTCACGATCCGGTTGGCATCCGGGTTGATCACCGCGCCCTTGCTGTCGAATTTGGACGGCTGCGACAGGTCGATCTGATAGGTCACACCGTCCATCACATCAAAGTTGTAGCTGGGAAAGTCGGGGTTCAGCAGCATCTGGTCGGCTTCACCAGGCGTCACCTGATTGAACATGCCCGCCGAGCGTTCCAGCCAGTCCTTGACTTGCGCCCCGGTCACCAGAACGGCGCGGGCGGTGTTGGGGTAGAGGTACAGATCCGACACGTTCTTGATCGCCACGTCGCCCTTGGGCACGTCGGTGTAATATTCCGGTCCACCACGGCCACCGGCCTTGAACGGCGCGGCGGCGGACAGGATCGGCAGGCCTTCGTATTCGGTGCCCTTCATCATCTGCGCGATGTACCACGTCTGGGCAATCGACACGATCTGCACGGACGGGTCATCCGCCACCAGCGCGAAATAGCTGTGCAGGGGGGCGTCGGTCTTGCCCACGGCGCGGCGGACATAGGCCAGCGTTGCGTCGTGTTCCGCCTGCACCGAGGCCAGAACCTCGGGATCGCTTTCCACCAGCGCGGTCACGCTGCGGTCTTCGTTGCGTTTGGAGATCGGCCGCGCTTCCGAGGCGGAGCCCGCGATGCGCCAGCCGTTGCCGTCGCGTTCCAGCATCAGGTCGATCAACCCCATGTGGCTGCCCCAGAACCCACCCATGGTGGCCGGTTTGCCGTGGATGGTGCCTGCGTCCGCGTCAACGGCGGCATAGTCGGTGTAGGTGGCCGAGGGGAACACAAGGTGGCTGTGTCCGGTCATGATCGCGTCGATGCCGTCCACGGCGGCCAGCGGGACGGATGCGTTCTCCATGCCCTCGGTGTGATCTGCCGACCCGATGCCCGAATGGGACAGGGCGATGATGATGTCGGCGCCTTGTTCCTTCATTTGTGGTACATATTCCCGCGCGGTTTGTACAATATCGCGGGTCTGAACGTTGCCTTCCAGATGGCGGCGGTCCCAGTTCATGATTTGCGGCGGCACGAAGCCGATCAGCCCGATCTTGATCGGGTGGCTGTTGCCCGCGCCGTCGGTAATCATCCGGTCGATCAGCACATAGGGTTTGATCAGCGTGGTGTCCTTTGTCGGGCTGCTGCCCATTTCCTTGACCACGTTCGATGACACCACGGGGAAATTCGCGCCGCTCAGCGATTTCATCAGGAAATCGAGGCCGTAGTTGAATTCGTGGTTGCCCAGCGTCGATCCGTCAAAGCCCAGCGTATTCATGGCCGCAATGACGGGATGCATGTCGCCGTCCTTCATGCCGCGCTCATAGGCGATGTAATCGCCCATCGGGTTGCCTTGCAGGAAATCGCCGTTGTCCAGCAGCAGCGAATTGGTCGCCTCGGCGCGGATGTCCTTGATGATCGACGCGGTGCGGGCAAGCCCCACGGTGTCGACTTCCTTGTCGGCGTAATAATCGTAGGGAAAGACGTGCACGTGCAAGTCGGTGGTTTCCATCAGCCGCAGGTGCGCCTGATTGGCGGCGGCATTCACCGAAAACGGATGCACGGCCAGCAGGCTGGCTGAACTGGCGATAAAGGCACGGCGGGACAGGGTGAAGGGCATCGTTCGATCCTTTGAGATGTTTGCTTCCGGCTATCGCTGCGGTCTGTGACAGAGGTGTGACAGAAAGGGAGCGGACCCAGGAATGATGCGCGCGGGGACAGCGGTGCGTCAATAGGGGCGGCGGGGGGCGCGCAGGGTCACCCGGAACGAAAAAGGCCGCCCCGAAGGGCGGCCTTTGAAATGTGCACTGTGCGAAAGTCGCGATCAGTTGTTCGACGTTTCTTCTTCGTCGTCCGAGGACTGTTCAGAAACCGCTTCGGCCAGATCGTCGTCGTCGGATGCCGCGGCACCGATGTCTTCGAACAGCTCGGAGATTTCGAAATCGGCTGCGGCTTCTTCTTCCGCGGCTAGTTCCTGGATCGATTTGCCCGAGGCTTGCAGTTCGGCTTCTTCCACCGAGCGTGCGACGTTCAGTTCGATTGTTACCTGAACTTCGGGGTGAAGGGTCACTTCAACTTCGTGCAGGCCAAGCTGTTTGATCGGTTGAACGATGACAACTTGTTTGCGGTCCAGCGAGAAACCTTCGGCTGTGGCAGCTTCGGCCGCGTCACGGGTGGTGACCGAACCGTACAGGTTGCCGCCGTCCGACGCCTGACGAATCACAACGAACTGTTGGCCGTTGAGTTTGTCGCCAAGTGCTTCGGCTTCTTTCTTGGTCTCAAGGTTCTGCGCTTCGAGCACGACTTTGCGCGCTTCGAAGTCTGCGATGTTCTGCTCGGAAGCCGACAGCGCCTTGCCCTGGGGCAGCAGGTAGTTGCGTGCAAAGCCGGGTTTGACGTCGACGACGTCGCCCATCTGGCCCAGTTTGGCCACGCGTTCGAGAAGGATCAGTTGCATGTACTTGGCTCCTTATTTCACTGCGTAGGGCAGCAGGGCGAGGAAGCGGGCGCGTTTGATGGCACGGGCCAGTTCGCGTTGCTTCTTGGCCGAAACGGCGGTGATGCGCGACGGCACGATTTTGCCGCGCTCGGAAATGTAGCGTTGCAGCAGGCGTGTGTCTTTGTAGTCGATCGCGGGCGCGTTCTCACCCGAGAAAGGGCACACTTTGCGACGGCGGAAAAATGGTTTTGCAGCCATGGGTTAGCTCCTTTTTTGCTCGGGGTTCAGCGGCGCTCGCGACGGGTGTCGCGTTCGTCACGTTTCTGCATCTGGACCGACGGGCCTTCCTGGTGCGCGTCGACTTTGATGGTCAGCACGCGCATGACGTCGTCATGCAAACGCATCAGGCGTTCCATCTCTTGCACGGCGGCTGCCGGTGCGTCGGTGCGCAGGAAGGCGTAGTGGCCTTTGCGGTTTTTGTTGATTTTGTACGCCATCGTCTTGACGCCCCAGTATTCGTTTTCAACCAGGGTGCCGCCGTTGTCGGCGAGGACGGTGCCAAAATGTTCGATCAGGCCTTCGGCTTGTGTGTTCGACAAGTCCTGGCGTGCGATCATAACATGCTCGTAAAGGGGCATGTGCGCTCCATTTATATCAAGGCGCATTTCATAGACGAAGCGTTCAAGTCCCTTTGCGGCTTCGGCACGAGAGTCTGCGCGGTTCAGATGAGGTGCAAAAGGAAGTGCCCATATACACGGTTTGCACGGGGGCGCAAGCGCGGTGGGCGCGCAAGGGGCGGGGGCGTGCGGGCGGCATTGTTCGCGGTGCCGCAACAATGCCCTGCAACTGACGGGGGCGTGCCCAATTCTTGCCGTCTTCGCTGGCCAGACATGCTGCAACAGACAGAGCAGCAGCGTTCGTGCGCGGGGAGACACAAGAATGACAACCACATCCGATTATATCGCAGAAGCTTCACCCATGGGCACAGCGACGCTAAGCGCCCCTGTGCGGTCGATGGATGCAGGGCGTGCGCTGGGGCGGATGGCGCAGCGGGTGACCGGGGCGGCGCTGATCCTTGCGGCGGCGGGCCTGTGGTTGGCACCCGGCAGCAGCTGGGCGGCGGAAATCCTGTTGGTTAAGCTGGTTCTGTCACTGGTGGCCGGTTTTGTCGGGCTGGCGCTGATCCAGAACTGGACCACACCGGATGCGCCCGAGGTCGAAATTGATCTGGTGCGCCGTCATGTCCGTCTGGTGCGTCGTGCGGGGGCGCAGCTTATGGTTTTGCACGAATGCAGCTTTGCCGAGCTTGGCCATGTCGAAAGGACCAAGAACACGGTGACCCTGTGGGATGCCCATGGCGACCTGCTGGCCGAGGTTGCCCCCGTTGATCGCGGCGTGTTGAAGGCGCTGGTGGCGGGGTTGCGGGACGCGGGCAAGCTGTAAGGCCCCCCCGGTTCTGTCGTGTGCACAAGGACCCAGCGGAAATGTGATGTTCAGAAAAGCGCATAGGGTGTTAATCCGTACCGACTTGTCTTGTGGGGCGCAAACCCCACATGGTCACATGAGTTTCATCAACACGGAGTATCCCAAATATGAAATCGCTTATCCTTGCCGCGGCTCTTTCCACTGCCGCCACCATGTCTTTTGCGGCCGACACATATACGCTGGACCCCAGCCACAGCCAGATCGTGTTCCATTACGAGCACCTTGGCTTTTCGACCACATACGGCATGTTCTCGGGCTTTGACGGCGAGATCAGCCTGGACCAGGAAGACCCTGCCAAGTCGACCGTGTCGGTGTCGTTTCCCGCATCGTCGCTGATCACCGGCTGGCAGCCGCGTCTGGATCATTTCATGACGGGTGATTTCTTTGGTGCCGACGAAAACGAAACGATCACCTTCAACTCGACCAGCATCGAAGTGACCGGCGACGACACCGGCATGATCACCGGCGATCTGACGATCAACGGCATCACCAAGTCGGTCGTTCTGGACGCCAAGCTGAACCAGATGGGTGATCACCCGCAGGCGGGCAAACCCTGGGCCGGTTTCAGCGCCACCACATCGGTGCTGCGGTCGGATTTCGACATGGGCATGTTCGCCCCCTACGTGGGCGACGAAGTGGACATCATGATTTCGATCGAGGCGATGAAGGCTGAGTAAGCCTGTCGTCTGAGTAAAGGAAAGGCCGCCGGAGTGTTCCGGCGGCCTTTTTTGTGTGTACTCTCTGGCGTTGCGCGGTGAGGCAAGGTGCCTCCGGCGGGGATATTTGAAGCCAAAAGAAGGCGCTGTGCCTAGTTCGCGGCCGCGGCGCGGGTGGCGGTTAGTTCGATTTGAACCTGAACGGGGAATTTCAGGCTGGATTCGTCGTTCATGTTGTCCCCGATGTTGAAGTCCTGGCGGTCCAGCGTGGTGGCGCCTTTCATCGTGGCGGTGTCGCCGTCGATGGTCAGATCGAAAGGCAGTTCCAGCGGCACCGACTGGTCCTTGATCGTCAGGGTGCCGGTGGCGGTGGTGCGGTCGGTCGTTGTGGCGATTTCGGCGGTATAGGTGGCGGTGGGGAATTCCGCGACGTTGAAAAAGTCGGGGCCCATCGCCTGATCTGTGACCGAGCCAAGTGTGAGCGAGCCGATGGCGATGGTCGCCTCGACAGCGCCGGAAATGCCGTTTTGCACCGTTTCGTCAAAGGTGATGTCGGCGGTCCAGTCGGCAAAGCTGCCGGTCACGTCCGAGCCGAACTGGTTGACCGTGATGGACAGGGTGCCGTTCTGGACCTGCCAGTCGGATTGCACCTGTTCGAGCGCTTGCGCGGGGCCGGTTTCGGAACCGCCCGACAGGCCCAGACCTGCGCCGAATGCGATGGCCACGGCCCAGATCACGGCGGCGGTGATGGCGGGGCGGCGGACGTTGTGCGTGCCGCCCGGCGTGGCGGCGGTGGTGGTGCCGAACCACATGCGGCGCAGGGTGCTGTCGCGGTCGATAAAGTGGTGTTTCAGCGCGCCGAGGATGTGCAGGGCAAGGGAGGCCTCGAGCACGTGGGTGGCAATTTCGTGCATCGCCCCGAAGGCCCGCGCGACGGCGTCCGATTTCGGCACCAGCGGCAGATCCTGACCGATGGGCCACCAGATCGGCGCAAAGCCCGAGGTGGCGGCGTGGTGAATCCATCCCGACAGCGGCACGATGACAAGGCTGGCATACAGCAGCCAGTGCACGGTTTCGGCGGCGAAGGTTTCAAGCTTGCGCTCGGGGTGCAGGTGGGCCGGTTTGGTTTGGGTCAGCGCCCAGACGATGCGGGCCAGCGCCACGGCAAAGACGGCGATGCCCAGCGTTTTGTGCAACGAGAACAGCCACGCCTTGGTCGCCAGTTGCTCGGCGGTGTCATAGGCCATGTCATTGGCGATCAGCCCAAGGGGGATCAGGGTCAGGATCAGCAGGGCGATCAGCCAGTGAAATGTTTTGGTCACAGAGCCGTAGCGGTCTTCGGCGTTGGTCAGGGGCATGTCTGTCTCCGGGTTGGAACGGATGGGGTTTGCCCTGTGGCGGGCTTGGGTCTTAATGTGACCTATTGGCTTGTCTTTGTAACTGCAAATTGTTGCACAGGTTTGGTGCGGTAGGTTTTGGGCGGCTTGTGCGCAGGGCGCAGTCTCTCTAAACCGCGCAGGACGGCAAAAGAGGGAGGGCAGCAGCCCATGAGCATAGCATTTGTATTTCCCGGGCAGGGCGCGCAGACCATCGGCATGGGCCGCGATCTGGCCGAAGCCTATCCGGCGGCGCGGGCGGTTTTTGACGAGGTTGACGATGCCTTGGGCGAAAAGCTGAGCGATCTGATCTGGGAGGGCGACATTGAAACGCTGACCCTGACGCAGAATGCGCAGCCTGCGCTGATGGCCACGTCGCTGGCGGCGATGCGCGCGCTTGAGGCCGAGGGGTACGGTATCAGCACCGCGTCCTATGTGGCGGGGCATTCGCTGGGTGAATATTCCGCATTGGCGGCGGCGGGGGCGATTTCGGTGGCCGACACGGCGCGGTTGCTGCGGATTCGCGGTGCGGCGATGCAAGAGGCGGTGCCGGTGGGCGTGGGTGCGATGGCGGCCCTTTTGGGGCTGGATTTTGCCACCGCGACCGAAGTGGCCGCCGAGGCAGCCCAAGGCGAGGTGTGCCAGGCGGCCAACGACAACGACCCCGCACAGGTGGTCGTCTCGGGCCACAAGGCAGCGGTGGAACGCGCCATCGAGATTGCCAAGGCCAAGGGCGCGAAACGCGCGCTTTTGCTGCCCGTAAGCGCACCGTTCCATTGCGCGCTGATGGAGCCGGCGGCCCGCAAGATGGCCGAGGCGCTGGATCAGGTGGACATCAACGCGCCTGCGGTGCCATTGGTCGCGAACGTTCGGGCCGAGGCGGTCGACGATGCCAAGGTGATCCGCAATCTGCTTGTCGATCAGGTAACCGGGTCGGTGCGCTGGCGCGAAAGCGTGATGTGGATGGCGTCACAGGGCGTTACCGAAATGTGGGAAATTGGCGCAGGCAAGGCGCTCAGCGGGATGATCCGGCGGATCGACCGCGAGGTTGCAACGCGCAACGTTGGTGTGGCGGCAGACATTGCTGCGCTGAAAGCGTAACTGGTTAAAAAGGAAAAGTTTCATGGATTTGACGGATAAAACGGCGCTGGTCACCGGCGCATCGGGCGGCATCGGGGCCGAGATTGCACGGGTTTTGCACGCAGCAGGGGCCACTGTGGCGCTGTCGGGCACGCGGGTCGAGCCGCTGGAGGCCTTGGCTGCCGAGCTGGGTGAACGCGCGCATGTCCTGCCGTGCAACCTGAGCGATATGGAGGCGGTTGACGCGCTGCCCAAGCAGGCCATCGAGGCGATGGGGCGTGTGGATATTCTGGTGAACAACGCGGGCATCACCCGCGACAACCTGTTCATGCGCATGTCGGACGAGGATTGGTCCAGCGTCATGGACGTGAACCTGACCGCGACAATGAAACTGTGCCGTGGCGTTCTGCGCGGCATGATGAAGGCCCGTTGGGGTCGGATCATCAACATCAGTTCGGTTGTCGGCGCCATCGGCAACCCCGGTCAGGCGAACTATGCTGCCAGCAAGGCGGGGATGATCGGCATGTCGAAAAGCCTGGCCTATGAGGTGGCCAGCCGTGGGATCACCGTGAACGCCGTGGCGCCGGGATTTATTACCACTCCAATGACCGATAAGTTGACAGATGACCAAAAATCCGGCCTTTTGTCGCAAATTCCTGCGGGTCGCATGGGCGAGCCATCGGAAATTGCTGCCGCAGTGGCCTATCTTGCCAGCCCGCAGGCGGGTTATGTCACAGGAACAACCTTGCACGTGAACGGCGGTATGGCCATGTTGTAAGGGCCGCGCCTGAAGCCTTGCCATCTTTTCGGGATATGCTATAGGCGGCGCAGATTTGAACCGGGGGCGCGCAAGACGCGCCGCTGGAATAGCCGCTCCTTGGGGGCACGACCATGTCGCACCAAGAGGGGCGGCACCACTGAAGGGCAAGAAATTTTGCCCGTTTGGAATGAGGACTTAGAAATGAGCGACATCGCAGACCGCGTTAAAAAGATCGTTGTAGAGCACCTGGGTGTTGAAGAAGACAAAGTTGTCGAGAACGCGTCGTTCATCGATGATCTGGGCGCAGACAGCCTGGACACCGTCGAGCTGGTGATGGCGTTCGAAGAAGAATTCGGCATCGAGATCCCCGACGACGCGGCGGAAACAATCCAGACTTTTGGCGATGCTGTGAAATTCATCACCGAAGCGTCCTGAGTTCCAAACGCTTCAGACCGATTAGAAACGGTGCCTTTCCTTTGCGGAAAGGTGCCGTTTTTTTTATGTCCGGTCGAAACGGGATTGCACCGGGCGGCTGTGGGCGGCACTGTTGGTTCAGAGCCTTGGACAACAAGAGGCCGCAGCAGGTTACCAATATAATGCCCCCGATTGATCCATGTCGCGTGTAATTCCGACCATCAACACCAAAGGCCTGACGCTGCGCGCGTTGCGGCCCGAAGATTTTGACCGCTATGCCGCGATCTGGGCGATGCCCGAGGTGGTGCGCCACATCGGTGGCGTGCCCTGGAGTCGCAGCCGCGCGTGGGATTCGTTTTTGCGCAACGCCGGGCATTGGCAGATGACCGGCTTTGGCCAATGGGCGATCGAAGCGCAGGGCACCAAGTCGCTGGTGGGGCAGGCCGGTTTTTTCTACGGTGTGCGCGGGCTGGGGGACGATTTTGATGTCTACCCCGAGGCGGCCTGGGTGCTGTCACCGGATTTTCAGGGGCGCGGGTTGGGTCGGCAGGCGGCGCAGGCCGCGCATGACTGGTTTGACCGCGTGGTCACCGGCCCGCTGGTGTGCCGGATTGCCTCTGAAAACGCAGTGTCGCTGCGGCTGGCCGAGGTGTTGGGGTACAAGCCGCTGCGCCAGACCGAGGAAGATGGCGTGACAGTGGAGCTGTTGTTGCGCAAGTCGCCGCCACAGGCTTAGGACGGCGAAAATCAGCCAATTTCGTCATGGAATGCTGCACTTGCAAAGGCTGCGTGATGTCGCGTTGGACTTGAACACGCGGGGCGTGACGGGCTATGAGCATCGAAACGAGACAGAGGGGCATTTTTATGCGCAGAGTTGTTGTGACGGGTTTGGGTTTGGTCACGCCATTGGCTGACGGGGTTGAGACCACGTGGAGCCGTATTCTGGACGGCCAGTCGGGCGCGGGTCCGATCACCGGATTTGACACCGAAGGGCTGGTCACGACCTATGCCTGCGAAGTGCCCTTGGGCGACGGCAGCGACGGCACGTTCAACGCTGACCATTACATGGAGCCGAAAGAACAGCGCAAGGTTGATACCTTTATCCTGTTCGGCATGGCAGCCGCCCAGCAGGCGGTGGAAGATTCCGGCTGGAAGCCGCAGACCGACGAGGATTTCGAGCGCACCGGCGTTCTGATGGGGTCGGGCATTGGCGGGTTGAACAGCATCGCCAACACCGCCGTGATGATGGAAGAAAAGGGCCCGCGCCGCGTCAGCCCGTTCTTTGTGCCCGGTGCGTTGATCAACCTGATCAGCGGGCAGGTCAGCATCCGCTATGGCTTCAAGGGTCCGAACCATTCGGTGGTGACCGCCTGTTCGACCGGCGCACATGCGATTGGCGATGCCAGCCGTCTGATCCAGCATGGTGATGCGGATGTGATGATTGCGGGCGGCGCCGAGGCGGCGATCTGCAAGATCGGGATCGCCGGTTTCAACGCGTGCAAGGCGCTGTCGACCAAATATGCGGACGACCCCAAGAAGGCGAGCCGCCCCTATGACACCGACCGCGACGGGTTTGTCATGGGCGAGGGTGCGGGCATTGTCGTGCTGGAAGAATACGAGCACGCCAAGGCGCGCGGCGCGAAGATTTACGCCGAAGTGAAGGGCTATGGCCTGTCGGGCGATGCCTATCACATCACGGCACCTTCCGAGAGTGGCGAAGGCGGCGAGCGTGCCATGCGTGCGGCGTTGCGCAATGCAGGTTTGCAGCCGTCGGATATTGATTACATCAACGCCCACGGCACCAGCACCATGGCCGATACCATCGAGTTGGGTGCGGTCGAGCGGATGTTGGGCGATCACGCCAGCAATGTGACGATGTCGTCGACCAAATCCGCCACCGGCCACCTGCTGGGCGCTGCGGGCGCGATCGAGGCGATCTTTGGCATTCTGGCGATCCGTGACCAGGTGTGCCCGCCGACGATCAACCTGGACAATCCTGCCGTTGAAACGGCTGTGGATCTGGCACCCAATGCCAAGCGCGAGCGTGCGGTGAACGTGGTGTTGTCGAATTCGTTCGGCTTTGGCGGGACCAATGCCTCGGTGATCTTTGCCAAGGTTGATGGTTGATGTGGCGTCATATCGCCTCGAACGCGCTGACGTTTTTGTTGCTGGCCATGTTCCTGCTGGGGGGTGTTATCCTGTGGGGCAAGGGGCAGTACGAGGCGGAAGGGCCGCTGTCGGATGCCATTTGCGTGGAAGTGCCGCGTGGGACCAATTTTGACCGCGTGAGCAAGTCGCTGGTCGATCAGGGCGCTGTCACCAGCGGCCCGATCCTACGGATTGGTGCGAATTATGCCGAGAAGACGGACCAGTTGAAGGCCGGCAGCTATCTGGTGGAACCGCGCGCGTCGATGGAACAGATCGTCGATGTGGTCACCCGTGGCGGGGCCAGCACCTGCGGGACCGAAGTGGTGTACCGTGTGGGTGTGAACCGTGTGTCGGTGCAGGTGCGTGAACTGGACCCGGCAACCAGCAAGTTTGTCGAGCGGGCCGAGTTCGAGCAGACCGTTGAGGATATTCCCGAGATTTACACCGAAGTGAAGGCCAAGCCGGACACGCGGTTTCGCGTGGCCGTGGCCGAGGGTGTGACCAGTTGGCAGGTGACCGAAGCCTTGCGCAGCATGGATGTGCTGGAGGGCGAGGTGGGTGATGTGCCGGCCGAGGGATCGCTGGCACCCGACAGCTACGAGGTGCGCCCGGGCGATGACCGCGCGGCCATTCTGGCGCGTATGGAGGCGGCGCAGGAAGTGTTGGTCGCCGCGGCCTGGGAAGGACGGGACGAAGATTTGCCCGTGTCCACGCCCGAGGAACTGCTGATCCTTGCGTCGATCATTGAAAAGGAAACCGGCGTGCCCGAAGAGCGTCGCCAGGTGGCCAGCGTGTTCGTGAACCGTCTGAACCGGGGGATGCGTCTGCAAACCGACCCCACGGTGATCTATGGGATCACCAAGGGCGAGGGCGTGCTGGGCCGTGGATTGCGCCAGTCGGAACTGCGCGGGGCGACGCCGTGGAACACCTATGTGATCGAAGGGTTGCCGCCGACACCCATCGCCAACCCCGGGCGGGCGAGCCTGGAAGCGGCGGCGCGGCCGGACAGCACCGATTTTGTGTTCTTTGTGGCCGATGGCAGCGGCGGACATGCCTTTGCCACCACGCTGGAAGAGCACAACCGGAACGTCGCGGAATGGCGCAAGATCGAAGCGCAACAACCGACGCAGGACAACTGAGCAGCGGCCCAATCGTTAAGTTTTCGTAATGATAACGGACGGTTGGGCGGCGCGCCTTGTGCCGACAGGCTTGACTTTGCGCGCGGTCTGATGTAGAGATTGTGACATGCTGGAAGACATGGGCAAACGGCCCCGAGGGTGACCTCGGTGGCCGTTTTTTCGTGTTTCTCTCGTGCGGGGGCACAAACCCAAGAGAGGTGAATGACCAGTCATGATCATCATTACCCCAAATGAGGACACCGGGCAGATCCAACAGGCATTGGACACGGTTTACCGTGAGCTTGGTGAACTTAGAGAGCAGCTCGCCGCTTTGAAGGAAGAGGCGCGGAACGGGGGGGATGCGGATGCAAAAGATGTTAAAGCGACGGTCGCTTCGCTGCGATCGTCGCTTGAGACCTGTATGAAACTGGAGACTCAAGTTGCAGAATGTCGACGTAAACAATCACACATCGCCCAAGGCGGTTATGCACTCGATCTTGACGCCGCACGGGCTGAGGTCGGGTGCCGACTTGCTCGCTTGCGCAACTGTGCAAGAGCAGGCCAAATTTCTTGACGATATTGGCGAGGGGGGGCTTTGTGCCCTCCCTTTTTTGTTCGAGTTCTGGGCGATGCCGCATCAGTTGCCGCCAGAGGGGGACTGGCGGGCCTGGGTGATTTTGGGCGGGCGCGGGGCGGGCAAGACCCGTGCCGGGGCCGAGTGGGTGCGCAGCAAGGTCGAGGGGGCGCGGCCTTTTGATCCCGGCGCGTGCACGCGCGTGGCGCTGGTGGGCGAGACGCAGGATCAGGTGCGCGAGGTGATGATCTTTGGCGACAGCGGGATCATGGCCTGTTCACCGCCCGACCGGCGGCCCAAGTGGGTTTCGACGCGCAAGCGGTTGGAATGGCCCAATGGCGCGGTGGCGACGGTGCATTCGGCGCATGACTATGAAGGGCTGCGCGGGCCTCAGTTTGATGCGGCATGGGTCGATGAGCTGGCCAAGTGGAAAAAGTCGGAAGAGGCATGGGACCAGTTGCAGTTCGCGTTGCGGTTGGGGGACCAGCCGCAGGTCTGTGTGACGACGACGCCGCGCAATGTGGGGGTGCTGAAAGCCTTGCTGGATGCGCCGTCGACGGTGACCAGCCATGCGCCGACAGAAGCGAACCGGGCCAATCTGGCGCAGAGTTTTCTGCAAGAGGTGCGGGCGCGGTACGCGGGGACGCGGTTGGGGCGGCAGGAGCTGGACGGTGTGCTGCTGGTGGATGCGGAGGGCGCGCTGTGGACCTCGGCGGGGCTGAGTGACGTGCGGGTGGCATCGGTGCCGGAACTGGACCGCGTGGTGGTGGCGCTGGACCCAGCGACGACCAGCGGCAAGGGCGCGGACGAATGCGGAATCGTGGTCGTGGGGGCGCAGACGCAAGGGCCGCCCGAGACCTGGCGGGCCTATGTTCTGGCCGACCGGACAGTGACCGGGGCCAGCCCCGCGGAATGGGCGCGGGCGGCGATTGCGGCGCGCGACGAATTTAACGCCGACCGGCTGGTGGCAGAGGTGAACCAGGGCGGGCAGATGGTGGGCGAGGTGATCCGGCAGGTGGACCCGCTGGTGCCCTACAAGGCGGTACATGCCAGCCGGGGCAAGGTGGCCCGCGCTGAGCCGGTGGCGGCGCTGTATGAGCAGGGACGGGTGCATCACACGGGGCCGCTGGATGCGCTGGAGGATCAGATGGTGAAGATGACGGCGCGCGGGTTCGAGGGAACAGGATCGCCCGACCGTGTGGACGCGCTGGTGTGGGCGCTGCACGAGCTGATGATCGTGCCTGCGGCGAACTGGCGGCGACCCGGCGTACGGTCGCTTTGATCGGTATTAACCCTTTGTTGGCATAGTGCCCTCAACGCCGACATCACCGCGATACCACGGGGATGTCGGTCACGGATTGAACAACAAGACGCGGCCTGGACGGTCGGCGGGTGACCCCGCCGGAGCGAATGGGGTGCGGGGTGGTTGGCGGTGTGACCGCCGGCCAAGGACAGGTGAGGAGCGAAGCGATGGTCTTGGATTTCTTTCGACGCGGTGGCGGGCAGGATGCCCCGCAGCAAAAGGCCAGTGCGACAGGGCCTGTGGTGGCCTATCAGACATCGGGGCGGGTGGCGTGGAGCCCGCGTGATACCGTGTCGCTGACGCGCACGGGGTTCAGCGGCAATCCGGTCGGCTTTCGCTGTGTGAAGCTGATTGCCGAAGCGGCGGCGGCGCTGCCGTTGGTGGTGCAGGATGATGCGCAACGCTACGATGTGCACCCGCTGTTGCAACTGGTGACGCGGCCCAATGCGGCGCAGGGGCGCGCCGAGATGCTGGAGGCGTTGTACGGGCAGTTGCTGTTGTCTGGCAACGGCTACGTCGAGGCGGTGTCGGATGGCACAGGCGTGCCGCAAGAGCTGCATGTGCTGCGCAGTGACCGCATGAGCGTGGTGCCGGGGGCCGATGGTTGGCCTGTGGCTTACGAATACGCGGTGGGCGGGCGCAAGCACCGGTTTGATGCCAGCGGTGTGCCTGCTTCGGTGTGTCATATCAAAAGCTTTCATCCGCAGGACGATCATTACGGGTTCAGCCCGATGCAGGCGGCGGCGATGGCGCTGGACGTGCACAACAGCGCCAGCCGCTGGTCCAAGGCGCTGCTGGACAATGCGGCGCGGTCCAGCGGGGCGATTGTGTATCGCGGGGCCGAGGGGCAGGGCAGTCTAAGCTCGGATCAATATGACCGGCTGGTGAGCGAGATGGAGAGCCATCATCAGGGTGCGCGCAATGCGGGGCGTCCGATGCTGCTGGAAGGTGGGTTGGACTGGAAGCCGATGGGGTTTTCGCCCAGCGATATGGAGTTCCAGAAGACCAAGGAAAGTGCCGCGCGCGAGATTGCGCTGGCCTTTGGCGTGCCGCCGATGCTGCTGGGGATTCAGGGGGATGCGACCTATGCCAACTATCAGGAAGCGAACCGCGCGTTTTTCCGGCTGACGGTGCTGCCGCTGGCGACGCGGGTGACGGCGACGCTGGCCGAGTGGTTGGGGCAGTTCAGTGGCGACGCGGTGGCGTTGAAGCCCGACCTTGATCAGGTGCCCGCACTGGCCGCCGAGCGTGATGCGCAATGGGCGCGGGTCGCGGGGGCCGATTTCCTGACCGATGCGGAAAAGCGCAGCCTGCTGGGGCTGCCTGCCGCGCAGGATGGCGACGATGCCTGAGGGGCCATTGCTGGAGCGGTTCGAGTGTTCGCCGGGGCTGCGGTTGCAGGCGCACGAGCGGGTGACGCAGATTCATCTGGAGAACATCGCCCGCCGACTGGACCGGCTGGACGAGACCATGGAGCGGCTGGAGCGGCGGTTGTGGCTGACGGTGTATGGGGTGGTGGCGGTGATTTTGGCGCAGGTGCTGCAATCTTTTCTGGTGGCGACACCATGAGCGGACAAACAAAGGAGTGGGCCATGAACATGGACACCGGATTGGAAACGAAATTCGCCCGTTTCGGCGAGGGTTTGCAGGTGCAGGACGGGGCGGTGATCGAAGGTTATGCCAGCCTGTTCGGGGCCTGTGATCAGGGGGGCGACGTGGTGGCCAAAGGCGCCTATGCGGCGTCGTTGAAAGCGCTGGTGGCATCGGGGCGCAAGGTCAAGATGCTGTGGCAGCATGATCCGTCCCAGCCGATCGGCGTGTGGGACGAGGTGCGCGAGGACGCCACGGGCCTGTGGGTCAAGGGCCGGTTGCTGGACAGTGTGGAAAAGGGCCGCGAGGCGGCGTCGCTGATCGCGGCGGGGGCCATTGACGGGCTGAGCATCGGCTATCGCACGGTGCGGGCGGCGAAGAATGACAAGGGCCAGCGGCTCTTGACGGAACTGGAGCTTTGGGAGGTGTCGCTGGTGACGTTCCCGATGCTGCCCAGTGCGCGTGTTGCGGGCAAGACGGACGCATTGCTGTCTGACGAGGTTGCGGCACTGCGCGGAATGGCGGCGGCCTTTGAGGGCGCGCGCACGAGGTTGATGCGCACGTAAGTCGCGTCTGAACTGCACTCAATCAAGGACATGAGGATGAGCAAGACCGAGATCAAGGCTCGGACCGGGGAAGATCTGTCTCCGGTTCAGGAAGTCACCCAGGCCATCAACGGCTTTATCAGCGACTTCAAAGGCTTTCAGGGCGAAATTGAGATGAAACTTCAACAAACAGAAGAGCGACTGATCATGCTGGACCGGAAACAAATGACATCTGCGCGCACCCCTTTGGCAGGGGCCGTGGACACGGGCGCACCGCATCAGAAGGCGTTCAACGCCTATCTGCGTTCGGGCGACGACGACGGCCTGCGCGGGCTGGAGATCGAGGTGAAATCGCTGTCGACGGCGGTGAACAGCGATGGGGGTTACCTGGTGGACCCGCAGACGGCGAACACAGTGAAATCGGTGCTGAATGCCACCGCTTCGGTGCGCTCGATTGCGTCGGTGGTGAACGTCGAGGCGACGACCTTTGACGTGCTGGTGGACCATACCGATGTGGGCGCAGGCTGGGCCACGGAAAGCGGTTCGGTTTCGGAAACGGATACGCCGCAGATCGACCGCATTACCATTCCGCTGCACGAGCTGTCGGCGCTGCCCAAGGCATCGCAGCGTTTGCTGGATGACAGCGCGTTTGACATCGAGGGCTGGCTGGCCGGACGCATCGCTGACAAGTTTTCGCGCGCTGAAGCGGCGGCGTTTGTCAATGGTGACGGCGTGGACAAGCCCAAGGGGTTCCTGGCGCATCCGACGGTTGCGAACGCAAGCTGGTCGTGGGGCAACATTGGTTATGAGGCGACGGGCATCGACGGGCTTGTCACGCCGGATGCGATCATTGGTCTGGTTTATGCGCTGGGGGCGCAATACCGCGCCGGTGCAAGCTTTGTGATGAACTCAAAGACCGCCGGCGTCGTGCGCAAGCTGAAGGACAGCGACGGGCGGTTCCATTGGTCGGACGGTCTGGGCGCGGGGCAGCCTGCGCTGTTGCTGGGCTATCCGGTGCTGGTGGCCGAGGATATGCCGGATGCGGACGTGGGCAGCTTTGCCATCGCCTTTGGCAATTTCGCCGCCGGTTACACCATTGCCGAACGTCCTGATCTGCGCGTGCTGCGTGATCCGTTCAGCGCCAAGCCGCATGTGCTGTTCTATGCGACCAAGCGCGTGGGCGGCGATGTCAGCGATTTCGCGGCAATCAAACTGCTGAAATTCGCCGTCTCTTAATCGGGGTGGTGGATGGCGCGGGGAAGCTTTGGCTTTCCCGTGTCGGTCGGGCGTATGCCCTTTGACAGGCCAGTGTTGTCTAGCTGCTCCCCTCCGTCTGAGCAACGCGGGCTGGTGTGCGTCCGGCTTTGAACCATGAGGGGCCGGAATTTTGGAGATGTTCCATGATGTTGATCGAAGAGACCACGGTGCCTGACGCGGGCCTGCCGGTGGATGAATTCAAGGCGCATTTGCGTCTGGGCACCGGATTTGGCGCGGGATCGCTGCAAGACGAGGTGTTGATAAGCTTCTTGCGGGCGGCGATGGCGGCGGTTGAGGCGCGCACGGGCAAGATCCTGTTGCAGCGTGGTTTCATCTGGTCGCTGTCGCGCTGGCGTGACCGTGATGCGGCGGCGTTTCCTGTTGCCCCCGTGGTGGCGGTGACCAGCGTCGAGGTTGTGGACCGTCTGGGGGTGCGCAGTGCTGTGCCAGCGGCGCACTACTGGCTGGAGCAGGACGGGCAGCGGCCTCAGCTGCGCCCTGTGGGGACGTTTCTGCCGGCTGTTCCGGCTGCGGGTTCGGTCGTGATCGGGTTTGACGCGGGCTATGGCGCGACATGGGCGGATGTGCCTGCGGATCTGCGCCAAGCGGTGCTTTTGCTGGCGGCGCATTACTACGAGTTCCGCAATGAAACCACGCTGAGCGAGGGCTGCATGCCGTTTGGGGTCAGCAGCCTGATTGAACGCTACCGCACGTTCCGTGTGTGGTCAGGGGGTGCGGCATGACGCTGCCGCGTCTGAGCCACCGGCTGAGCCTGGAAGCGCCTGTACGGGTGGCCGACGGGGCGGGCGGATATGCGCAAAGCTGGACGGTGCTGGGCGTGCTGTGGGCGCAGGTGTTGCCGCGCACGGGGCGCGAGGCGGCAGCCGGGCCTGCGCCGGTGTCCAAGGTGGCCTATCGCATCATTGTGAGGGGCGCGCCCGAGGGGCACCCCGAGCGGCCAGCGGCGGAACAGAGGTTCCGCGACGGCGCGCGGGTGTTTCGCATTACGGCAGTGGCCGAGCATGACCCCGAAGGCCGCTATCTGACCTGTTTTGCAGACGAGGAGGTGGCCACATGAGCTATGGCGTATCGGCAGCGCTGCAAAGCGCGATTTACGGGGCTTTGACGGGTGCCACGGCGGTCACTGATCTGGTGGGGACCGACATCTACGATGCAATGCCCACCGGCACCGTGCCGTCGCTGTATGTCAGCATCGGGGCCGAGACCGCGCGGGCGGCCAATGACAAGACCGGCACCGGCGCATTGCATGATGTGCGGATTGCGGTTGTCACGGATGTGCAGGGCTTTGCCGCGGCCAAGGCGGTGGCGACGGCGGTCAGTGACACGTTGCATGATGCCGACCTGACGCTGACGCGGGGGCGGCTGGTTTACCTGAATTTCGACCGTGCGGTGGCCGACCGCAGCGATGGCGGCGCCGGACGCACAATTACGATGCGGTTCAAGGCGCGCGTTGAAGACGATTAACCTTTTACCCTGATTGGAGAATTTCATGGCTGCTCAGAACGGAAAAGACCTGTTGGTCAAGGTGGATATGACCTCGGACGGTCAGTTCGAGACGATTGCGGGCTTGCGGGCCACGCGCGTCAGTTTCAATGCGGAAACGGTGGATGTCACCAGCCTGGAAAGTCAGGGCGGCTGGCGCGAGTTGCTGGCGGGGGCCGGGGTGCGGTCGTGCAGCATCAGCGGGTCGGGTGTGTTCAAGGACGAAGGCACGGACGAACGCGCGCGGCAGTTATTCTTTGACGGCGAGGTGCCGGATTTTCAGATTATCATTCCCGATTTCGGGGTGATCGAGGGGCCGTTTCAAGTGACGGCCATCGAATACGCGGGCAGCCACAACGGCGAGGCGACCTACGAGATGTCGCTGGCGTCGGCGGGTGCGCTGACCTTTGTGGCGCTGTGATCTGACATGGCCAATCCGTGGAGGGGAGACGTGGCGCTGACCGTCAATGGTCAGCGGTACGTGATGCGTCTGACGTTGGGCGCGCTGGCATCGCTTGAGGCGGCTTTGGAAGTCGGATCGCTGGTGGCGCTGGTCGAACGGTTCGAGAGCGGGGCGTTTTCGACGCGCGATGTTCTGGTGCTGCTTGGGGCCGGGTTGGAAGGCGGTGGCTGTGAGCTGACGCCTGCCGATCTGGCGCGGGCCGAGATTGAAGGCGGGCCGATGGCGGCGGCACGGGCGGCGGCAGAGTTGCTGGCGCGTGCCTTTGTGGTGCCGGAGGCATGAGGCAGACGATGGACTGGCAGGCGTTGATGCGGGCGGGATTGCACGGGCTGGGCTTGGCCCCCGATGTGTTCTGGAGCCTGACGCCTGCCGAGTTGCGGATGATGCTGGGGGATGCGGGCGCGGGCGCGCCGTTGTTGACGGACGGGCTGGCGGCGTTGATGGCGGCCTATCCCGACACAGCACGAGAGGGAATGAGATGAGCGAATACGAAGACAGGATCGAGGATCTGGATGCCAGTGCGGATGCGATGGCGGACAGTCTGGGGCAGGCGTCGGTCATGGTGTCGGCCTTTGACGGCGAGTTGCGCCGGATGCGCACGTCGCTGGCGGCGACAGGGCAGGATGTGAAGGTTCTGGAGCGGGGCCTGAGCCGTGGGTTGCGTCGTGCCTTTGACGGGGTGGTGTTTGACGGCATGAAGCTGTCGGATGCGTTGCAGACGGTGGCGCAGTCGATGATCAACGCCACCTACAACGCCGCCATGAAGCCGGTGACCAACCATTTCGGTGGCCTGCTGGCGCAGGGGGTGAACGGGCTGGTGCAGGGTATTCTGCCCTTTGCCGACGGGGCGTCGTTCAGTCAGGGGCGGGTGATGCCCTTTGCCAGTGGCGGGATCGTCAGCAGTGCCACGCCGTTCGGGATGCGCGGAGGGATCGGGCTGATGGGCGAGGCAGGCCCCGAGGCGATCATGCCGCTGGCGCGGGGGGCTGACGGCAAGCTGGGCGTGCGCAGTGGCGGGGCGGCAGCACCGACCATCGTGATGAACATCACCACGCCGGATGTGCAGGGGTTCCAGCGCAGCCAGAACCAGATCGCGGCCAAGATGGGCCGCGCGCTGGGCCGTGGCAACCGCAACCGCTGAGGAGGGGACGACATGGATTTTCACGAGGTACGGTTTCCCGCATCGCTGAGCTTTGGTTCAGTCGGCGGGCCGGAGCGGCGCACAGAGATTGTGACGCTGGCCAACGGGTTCGAGGAACGCAACACGCCCTGGGCCCATTCACGCCGCCGCTATGACGCGGGGCTGGGGATGCGGTCGCTGGACGACATCGAGGCGCTGATCGCGTTCTTCGAGGCGCGACGCGGGCAGATGTTCGGGTTTCGCTGGAAGGACTGGGCCGATTTCAAGACGTGCAAAGCCAGCGGGCAGGTGGCCTTTGACGATCAGGTGATTGCCGTGGGGGACGGCGAGACGCGGGATTTTGTGCTGGCCAAGACCTATCGGTCGGGTGTGCACAGCTATATCAGGCCGATTGCCAAGCCCGTGGTGGGCACGGTGCGTGTGGGCGTCGAGCAGGACGAATTGCAAGAGGGCGTCGATTACGAGGTGGACGTGACCACCGGTGTGGTTAGCTTTGCCCATCCGCCCGATCCGCAAATGCAGATCGTGGCAGGGTTCGAATTTGACGTGCCGGTGCGCTTTGCCACCGATCAGATCCAGACCAGCGTGGCCAGCTTTCAGGCGGGCCAAGTGCCCGATGTGCCGGTCGTCGAGGTGCGGGTCTGATGGGGGGGCTGAGTGCTGCGTTTCAGGCGCATGTGGCCACGGGCACGACGACGTTGTGCCGCGCGTGGGCGATCACCCGCAGCGACGGTGTCCGATATGGCTTTACCGATCATGATGTGGCGCTGGCGTTCGACGGGATGGTGTTCAAGGCCGACACTGGCCTGAGTGCGTCGGCGCTGGCGCAAAGCACGGGGCTGTCGGTGGACAACACCGAGGCGCTGGGCGCGCTGAGTGATGCCGCGGTGTCCGAGGTCGATATTGAAGCCGGGCGGTTCGACGGGGCCGAGGTGCAGGCGTGGCTGGTGAATTGGCAGGACGTGGACGTGCGGTGGTTGCAGTTTCGCGGCAGCATTGGCGAGTTGCGGCGTGGTGGTGGTGCCTTTCACGCCGAGTTGCGCGGGCTGACCGAGGCGTTGAACCGGCCGATTGGTCGGATCTATCAGAAACCGTGTACCGCGGTGCTGGGGGATGCGCAGTGCCGGTTCAACACCGCCACGCCGGGGTATTTCGCGGATGTGACGTTGGCGGCGGGCAGCGACGGGTTGGTTTTCGAATGGCCGGACACGGGCGCGTTTGAGCCGGAGTGGTTCCGGCGCGGGCGGCTGGATGTGCAAAGTGGTGCGGCGGCCGGGCTGTGGGGGGTGATCAAGGATGATGACTTGAGCGGTGGCATGCGGCGGATCGAGCTGTGGCAGAAGCTGCGGGTGCCGTTGGCAGCGGGGGATCAGGTGCGGGTGGTCGCAGGCTGTGACAAGCGCACCGAAACCTGCCGGTTGAAGTTTGACAATCTGGTGAACTTCCAAGGATTTCCCGACATTCCGGGCGAAGACTGGGTGATGGCGGTGCCACGTGCCGACGGGGCCAACACCGGCGGCAGCCTGCGATGAGCGGGGCGCGGGCGGTTGCAGCGGCGCGGGGCTGGATTGGTACGCCCTATGTGCATCAGGCGTCGTGTCGCGGGGCCGGGGCGGACTGTCTGGGGCTGGTGCGGGGCATCTGGCGCGAAGTGGTGGGGGCAGAGCCCGAGGCGCCGCCTGCCTATTCGATGGACTGGTCCGAACCGCAGCGCGACGAACGGCTGTGGGCCGCGGCCTTGCGGCATTTGCGGCCCAAGGCGCTGGAGCACGCAGAGGCGGGCGACATCCTGTTGTTCCGGATGCGCGACGGGGCGGTGGCCAAACATCTGGGGCTTGCGGCCGAGGTCGGCGCGCAGCCCAGTTTCATACATGCCTATTCCGGTCACGGAGTGGTGGAAAGCCCGCTGAGCGCGCCCTGGCGGCGGCGTCTGGTGGCGCGGTTTCAATTTCCCGAGGAGGGGTCCTGAATGGCGACGATAGTTCTTTCGGCGGCGGGTGCGGCGGTTGGCGGCTCGATTGGTGGCACTTTGGCGGGGCTGTCGTCAGTGGCCATCGGGCGCGCCGTGGGGGCGACGCTGGGCAAAGTGATTGACCAGAGGTTGATGGGCCAAGGCTCGGACGCGGTCGAGACGGGGCGGGTGGACCGTTTTCGGCTGACCAGTGCGAGCGAAGGCGACCCCGTGGCGCAGGTTTACGGGCGGATGCGTGTCGGCGGTCAGGTGATCTGGACGTCGGATTTCCGCGAGGTGGTGGCGCAGTCGGGGGGTGGCAAGGGCGCGCCTAGCCGACCTGCGACGCGCGAATACAGCTATTCGGTGTCACTGGCGATCGCTCTGTGCGCGGGAGAGATCCTGCGGGTGGGGCGCGTCTGGGCGGATGGCGAGGAACTGGCGGCGGACGAGCTGAACATGCGCGTCTATACCGGCACGCCTGACCAGTTGCCCGATCCGACGATAGAGGCGGTCGAGGGTGCGGGGTTGGTGCCTGCCTATCGCGGCACGGCTTACGTGGTGATGGACGATCTGGGCTTGCAACGCTTCGGCAACCGCGTGCCGCAGTTCTCGTTCGAGGTGATCCGCGCCGAGCAGCCGCAGGAGGATGGTTACGCTGACGAGATGGCACAGGCGGTGCAGGGTGTGGCGCTGATCCCCGGGTCGGGGGAATACGCCTTGGCCACCACGCCCGTCTATTATGCCGATGGCAAGGGAGGGCGGTGGAGCGCCAACGTGAACACGCCTGCGGGCAAGCCCGACTTTGCCCAATCGCTGGAGGTTCTGGACGGCGAATTGCAGAACTGCGGGGCGGTGTCGCTGGTGGTGTCGTGGTTTGGCGATGATCTGCGGTGTGATCACTGTACTTTGCGGCCCAAGGTAGAGCGCAAGGATGCCGAAGGGCAGAACATGCCGTGGTCGGTGTCGGGGCTGAGCCGGACCGCAGCGATGCAGATTGCCGAGGATGGTGGCCGTCCGGTCTATGGCGGCACAACGACGGATGCGGCGGTGGTCGAAGCGATCCGGGCGCTGAATGACGCGGGCAAGGCGGTGATGTTCTATCCTTTCGTGTTGATGGACCAGATGGAGGGGAACACACTGCCCGATCCCTATTCTGACGCGCTGAGCCAGCCTGCGCTGCCGTGGCGGGGGCGGATCACCACGTCGAAGGCTGCGGGGCAGGTGGGCAGCCCTGATGGCACAGTTGCGGCCGAGGCCGAGATTGCCGCCTTTGTCGGGACGGTGACGGCGGCGGATTTTACCGTGGGCGACGGTGTGGTGACCTATACCGGCCCGGACGAGTGGAGCCTGTCGCGGTTCATCCTGCATTACGCGGCGCTGTGCGCGGCGGCGGGGGGCGTGGATGCCTTTTGCGTGGGGTCCGAGCTGCGCGGGCTCAGCCGTGTGCGGGGGGCTGCGAACAGCTTTCCTTTTGTCACAGCGCTGCGCGGGCTGGCGGGCGAAGTGCGCGCGCTGGTGGGGGCCGGGACCAATATTGGCTATGCGGCGGACTGGTCCGAGTATTTCGGGTATCAGCCGGATGACGGCTCGGGGGATGTTTTTTTTCACCTTGATCCGCTGTGGGCGGATGACGAGATCGACTTTGTCGGCATCGACAATTACATGCCGCTGTCGGACTGGCGGGATGGCCATGATCATCTGGATGCCGATCAGGGAGAGATTTACAACCTCGAGTACCTGCGCGCCAATATCGAGGGCGGCGAGGGGTTCGATTGGTATTACCATTCTTCCGACGCACGCAACGCGCAGATCCGCACGCCGATCACCGACGGGGCGCATGATGAGCCGTGGGTTTACCGCTACAAAGACCTGCGCAACTGGTGGCAGAACACGCATCACGAACGGGTGGGCGGCGTGCGCAACGAGGTGCCGACGGCGTGGGAGCCGCAGTCAAAGCCGTTGTGGTTCACCGAGATGGGCTGTGCGGCGGTCGACAAGGGGACGAACCAGCCGAACAAGTTTCTGGATGCGAAATCATCGGAAAGCGATCTGCCGCATTATTCGGACGGCACCCGCGATGATCTGATCCAGAAGCGGTATTTGCGGGCGATGTATTCCTATTGGGGGGATGCGGCGCACAATCCGGTGTCGGTGGAATACGGCGCGCCGATGCTGGACCTGTCGCGCAGCTTTGTCTGGGCTTGGGACACGCGGCCCTATCCGTTCTTTCCCAACAACACGACGCAGTGGAGCGATGGCGAGAACTACACCCGCGGTCACTGGATCAACGGGCGCACCGGTGCGCGCACGCTGGCGTCGGTGGTGGGCGAGATTTGCGACAAGGCCGGATTGCAAGCCTATGATACATCGGCGCTGCATGGGCTTGTGCGTGGCTATGTGGTGGGAGAGGTCGCCGATGCGCGGGCATCCTTGCAGCCGCTGATGCTGCGCTATGGCTTTGATGCGGTGGAACGGGACGGGGTGCTGTCCTTTCGCAAGCGGGACGGGGCGGTGACCGCAGATGTGGCGCGCACCGATCTGGTGGTCAGTGACGAGATGGACGGCACGCTTGAGCGTATCCGCGAGGCGGAGGCCGAGATGGCAGGGCGCGTGCGATTGCGGTTCGTGCAGGCCGACGGCAATTTCGAGACCATCGCGGAAGAGGCGGTGCTGCCCGACGAGGCGACCCATGCGGTTGCCACATCCGAGGTGGCGTTGGCGATGACGCGCGCCGAGGGGCGGCAGGTAGCCGAACGCTGGCTGGTCGAGGCACGGGTGGCGCGCGATGCGGTGCGTCTGGCATTGCCGCCGTCGTTGATGCATGTCGGTGCGGGGGATGTGATCGGGCTGAGGGGGGCTGGCGAGGACACCGGGCGCTACCGCGTGGACCGGGTCGAACAGGGCGCGTTTCAGATGCTTGAGGCTGTGCGGATCGAGCCGGGAGTGTACCAGCCGTCGGATATGGAGGATGTGCTGGCGACGGTGCGCGACTTTGTCCCGCCGGTGCCGGTGACGCCGCTGTTTCTGGACCTGCCGCTGATGACCGGCGACGAGGTGCCCCACGCACCGCATCTGGCGATCACGGCAGACCCATGGCCGGGGACGGTGGCCGTCTACAGCGCGCCGACGGACGAAGACTACACGCTGAACAGCATTATTGCCCAAGAGGCGGTCATCGGGCTGACACAATCGCCGCTGGTGCGTCATGCGCCTGCGGTCTGGGACAATGGCGACGCGCTGGAGGTGCGGCTGTTGCATGGCACGCTGTCGGCGGCCTCCGAGGCGGCGGTGCTGAACGGGCGCAACCTGTGCGCCATTGGCGACGGCAGCAGTGACAACTGGGAACTGTTCCAGTTTCAGGAGGCCGAAATGATCGCGCCCGACACCTATTTGCTGCGCAGGCGTCTGCGCGGGCAGTTGGGCACCGATGCGCTGATGCCTGATGCATGGCCTGTGGGGTCGTGGGTGGTGCTGATGAACGGCACGCCGGCACAGATCGACATGGCCACCAGCCTGCGGCGCGTGGCGCAGCATTACCGCATCGGCCCTGCGCGGCGGGGGCTGGACGACCCGAGCTATGTCGAGACGGTACAGGCCTTTGACGGGAACGGGTTGCGCCCCTATGCGCCGGTGCATTTGCGGGCAGATGTGCAGGGGACTGGTGACGTTGCAATCGGCTGGGTTCGGCGGACGCGGATCGAGGGCGATGGTTGGGACACGCCCGAGGTGCCGCTGGGCGAGGACGTGGAAAGCTACCGTGTGCGGGTGCTGCAAGACGGTGCCGTGCTGCGCGAGGAGGTGGTTGGCGTGCCTGCCTGGACCTACGACGCCGGCGCACAGGCAACAGACGCGGCGCTGGGCGCGATCACGGTCGAGGTGGCGCAACTGTCGGCGCGTTATGGGGCGGGACTGGCGGGTCGGATCACGGTTGATCTGTGATGCGGCCCGTACTGCACACCGATCTGCGCGACGCGGCGCGGGCGCTGTTGATGCGGCCCGCGCGCCAGCGGTTTGACCTGTGCAGGCGGATGTTGAACGAGGCGGCCTGGGCTGACAGATATGCACGCCAGACGGGGCGGCCGCATCCGTTGTGGGGCAATGGCACTTTGTCGGATGCGGCGCGCAAGCGGGGGCTGGCGCGGGAGCCGACACTGGATGATACGCAATTTTGCGACTGTCTGGCCCTTGTTTTATTGGGGTTGCGGGATCGTTTGGGGCACGTCCAAGGCCGAGAATGACCCTGAAAAATTGGACCTATTTGATTTGGGAATGTGTCCCTTCACAGGTTTGCGTTTGGTCATTTTACCGCTATTGCGCTATCAAGAAGCGTGAAAGGACAGGTGTCATGGCTGAATTGCGAACAAACGTCTCTGCGATGGACCCGGTATGGGACCAGATCACCGACGAAGCCCGCGCGGCGGTAGAAGATGAACCGTTGATCGGGGGCTTTGTTCATGCGTGCATCCTGCATCACAAAACCATCGACAAGGCGCTGAGTTACCGAATTGCCGCGAAACTGGCGTCGAACGAGATGTCGATGGTCGTGGTGCGCGAGATCGTGGACGAGGCCTATGCCGCATCACCCGATCTGATCGACGCTGCGCGCGCCGATCTGGTGGCGGTGTATGAGCGTGATCCGGCCTGCCACCGGTTGGTGCAGCCGATCCTGTATTTCAAAGGCTATCAGGCGGTTCAGGCCTATCGCGTCGGGCATTTCCTGTGGGAACAGGGGCACCGTGATCTGGCCTATTTCTTCCAGATGCGGGTGAGCGAGATTTTCGGCGTCGACATCCACCCTGCCGCGAAGATCGGCAAGGGGATCATGATCGACCATGCCCATTCCATCGTGATCGGGGAAACCGCAGTGGTCGGTGACAACGTGTCGATGCTGCATTCGGTGACGTTGGGCGGGACCGGCAAGGAAGAACAGGACCGTCACCCCAAGATCGGTGATGGCGTGCTGATCGGCGCGGGGGCCAAGGTTCTGGGCAACATCCAGATCGGCCATTGCAGCCGCATCGCGGCGGGGTCTGTCGTGCTGGAAGACGTGCCGCCCTGCAAGACCGTGGCGGGCATTCCGGCGCGGATCGTGGGCGAGGCGGGATGTGACCAGCCTGCGATTTCGATGAACCATATGCTGGGCAAGAACGAAGCGTTTTAAGCTTCTTTTGAAAGCGTCAGAACGGAAAAAGCCGGGGCAAATGCCCCGGCTTTTGTTGTTTTTGTTCAGGGGCTCTGCCCCCGCCCTTGCGGGCGTCCCCGGGATTTCTTTGAACCAGAGAAGCCCGCTTGGGGTTTGGACCTTAGGCCAGCATCGACATCGGGTTTTCAAGGTTGTCCTTGATCGCGTTCAGCAACTCGGCCCCCAATGCGCCGTCGATCACGCGGTGGTCGACCGACAGGGTCACGGACATGACCGTGGCCACGGCCAGTTCGCCATCCTTGCCGACAACCGGTTTCTTGACGCCGGCACCCACCGCAAGAATCGCGCCGTGGGGCGGGTTGATGACCGCGTCGAAGTTGTCGATGCCGAACATCCCCAGGTTCGAGATCGCAAAGCTGCCGCCCTGATATTCATGGGGCGCCAGTTTGCGGTCGCGGGCGCGGGTGGCCAGATCTTTCATCTGGGCCGACAGGGCCGACAGCGATTTGTGGTGGGCGTCTTGCAGGACGGGGGTGAACAGGCCCCCTTCGATGGCGACGGCCACGGCCACGTCGGATGGCGTCAGCTTCAGGATGCGGTCACCGGCCCAGACGGCGTTGGCATCGGGCACCTGTTGCAGGGCGATGGCGCAGGCTTTGATGATGAAGTCGTTGACCGACAGTTTCACACCGCGCGCTTCAAGCTGTTTGTTCAGCGTGGCGCGGAAGGCCAGCAGGTCGTCCAGCTGGATGTCGCGGCGCAGGTAGAAATGCGGCACGGTTTGTTTGGCTTCGGTCAGGCGGGCGGCGATGGTTTTGCGCATGCCGTCCAGTTTGACCTCTGTGTACTCGCGGCCTTCGTACATCTTGGCGACGGTGCTGGCGGATGGGCCTGCGGCCATCGCGGGTTTGGGCGCGTCCGAGGATTCGGCGGGTTTGGACGCCGCTGCCTTGGGGGTGTCCGAAGCGGACAGCCCTTCGACATCTGCCTTGACGATGCGCCCGTGCGGGCCCGAGCCGGAGACGCCCGACAGGTCCACGCCCTTGTCCGCCGCGATACGACGCGCCAGTGGCGAGGCAAAGATGCGTTTGCCATCGCCGCCCTTGGGGGCGGGTGGGGCAGCGGCGGCTTCGGGTGCTTTGGCGTCCGGGGTTTCCTTGGACGTGTCAGCCTTTGGCGCGTCGTCTTTGGGTGCGTCGTCTTTCGGGGCGGCCTTGGCTGATCCGATGTCATCGGCGCTTTCGCCGTCTTCCAGCAGCACGGCGATCACGGTGTTCACCTTGACCCCTTCGCTGCCTTCTTCGACCATGATCTTGCCGATCACGCCTTCGTCCACGGCTTCGAATTCCATCGTCGCCTTGTCGGTTTCAATCTCCGCCAGCAGGTCGCCCGAGCTGACGGTGTCGCCTTCTTTCACCAGCCATTTGGCCAATGTGCCCTCTTCCATGGTGGGCGAAAGCGCGGGCATGAGAATTTCAATAGGCATATCGCGCGCTCCTTATTTGTATGTCACGGTTTTGACCGCTTCGATAACCTCGGCGGTGGTGACCAGTGCGTGTTTTTCCAGGTTCGCCGCATAAGGCATCGGCACATCCTTGCCCGTGCAGTTGATGACCGGCGCATCCAGATAATCGAACGCTTCCTGCATCAGGACCGAGCTGATGTAGCCGCCGACGGACCCTTGGGGCCAGCCTTCTTCGACGGTCACGCAGCGGTTGGTCTTCTGCACCGACTTGATGATGCTGGCCGTGTCCATCGGACGCAGTGTGCGCAGGTCGATGACTTCGGCGTCAATGCCCTCTTCGGCCAGCTTCTCGGCCGCTTCCAGCGCATAGGTCATGCCGATGCCAAAGCTGACGATGGTCACATCGCTGCCTTCCCGCCAGATGCGGGCCTTGCCGAACGGCACGGTGTAATCGTCGGTGTCCGGCACATCGAAGCTGCGGCCATAGAGGATTTCGTTTTCAAGGAAAATCACCGGGTTCGGGTCGCGGATCGCGGTTTTCATCAACCCTTTGTAATCCGAGGCCGAATAGGGCATCGCCACCTTCAGGCCGGGGATCTGCATGTACCACGCGGCATAGTCCTGCGAGTGCTGCGCACCGACGCGGGCGGCGGCACCGTTGGGGCCACGGAAGACCATCGGCGCGCCCATCTGGCCGCCGGACATATACAGCGTTTTGGCCGCCGAGTTGATGATCTGGTCGATCGCCTGCATGCCAAAGTTCCACGTCATGAATTCGACGATGGGGCGCAGGCCGCCAAAGGCCGCACCGACGCCGATACCGGCAAAGCCGTGTTCGGTGATCGGCGTGTCGATGACCCGCTTGGCGCCGAATTCATCCAGCAGCCCTTGGGAAATCTTGTAAGCGCCCTGATACTCGGCCACTTCCTCGCCCATCAGGAACACGTTTTCGTCGCGGCGCATTTCTTCGGCCATGGCGTCGCGCAATGCCTCGCGCACCGTCTGCTGTTTCAGCTTGGTGCCTTCGGGCCAGTCGGGGGTGGTGTCGGCTTCGGGCTTGGCCGGGGCAGGGTGGTCCTTGCCGCCTGCGGGGCTGTCGCCTTTGGCCTCTTCCTTGGCCGGTGCCTCTTCCGTTTCGGCAGGTTTCGCGGTTTCGACGTCGCCCACCTCTTCGCCTTCTTCGACCAGAATGGCGATGGCGGTGTTTACTTTCACGCCTTCGGTGCCTTCTTCGATCAGGATCTTGCCGATCACACCTTCGTCGACAGCTTCGAATTCCATCGTCGCCTTATCGGTTTCGATCTCGGCCATGATGTCACCGGATTTGACGGTGTCACCTTCCTTGACCAGCCACTTGGCCAGCGTGCCTTCTTCCATTGTGGGGCTCAGGGCGGGCATCAGAATTTCGGTTGCCATGGATCAAGCCTCCTGCGGAATTTCGGTTGCGTAAATGTCGGTCCACAGCTCGTCGAGCGCGGGTTCGGGGCTGTTTTTGGCGAACTCGGCGCTTTCGTTCACCACATCCTTGATCTTCTTGTCGATGGCTTTCAGGTCCTCTTCGGTGGCGTGCTCGCCTTGCAGCAGCAGCGTGCGCACGGCTTCGATGGGGTCGCGTTCGTCGCGCATTTTCTGCACTTCCTCGCGGGTCCGGTATTTGGCCGGATCGGACATCGAGTGGCCGCGATAGCGGTAGGTTTTGATTTCCAGGATATAGGGACCTTTGCCCGAACGGCAGTGGGCCACGGCGGTTTCGCCTGCGGCCTTGACCGCCAGAACATCCATGCCGTCCACCGCTTCGCCCGGAATGCCGAACGCCTTGCCGCGTTCCCAGATCTCGGCGCTGGAGGTCGAGCGCTGTTGCGAGGTGCCCATGGCGTACTGGTTGTTTTCAATCACGAAGATACAGGGCAACTGCCACAGGGCGGCCATGTTGAAGGTTTCGTAAACCTGACCCTGGTTTGCCGCGCCATCCCCGAAATAGGTAAAGGTGACGTTGTCGTTGCCCTTGTATTTGTCAGCAAATGCCAAACCGGCCCCAAGCGGCACGTTGGCGCCCACGATACCGTGGCCCCCGTAGAAACGCTTGTCCTTCGAGAACATGTGCATCGAGCCGCCCTTGCCCTTGGAATACCCGTCCTCGCGGCCTGTCAGCTCGGCCATGACGCCGTTGGGGTCCATGCCGCAGGCCAGCATATGGCCGTGATCGCGGTAGGTTGTGATGCGGCTGTCGCCGTCTTTCGCGGTGGCCTCAAGGCCCACAACAACCGCTTCCTGCCCGATATAAAGGTGACAAAAGCCACCGATCAGACCCATACCGTAAAGCTGGCCCGCTTTTTCCTCGAACCGGCGGATCAGCAGCATGTCATGGTAATAGGCCTTAAGCTCGTCTGCCGAAACATTCGGTTTCTTGGTGGTCTTTCTGGCGGCCATGCGCGACCCTCCCTGACGTTAATAGTTTAGCGTTAAACTATCTTTTATCGGATTCGGCGGAGTGATGCGAGAGGTTATATTCGCGCAAGCCAATTCGCAGCCGTACGGGGCTGGACTGCCTTGTTTTTTGGCAGGGGCTGCGCCTGACTTTCGGGATGGTCGCAAGTGGGGCGATATTTACGTGCGTGCAAACGTGCCACTGCCCCCGCGTTGGCAGGGGCAGTGTGTCACTTGCTGTGCCGCGCTGCGGCGGTGCGAACGGGATGAATTCGACCGCCACAGGTTGAGGGGTGCGGCGGTGCGGTTACAGGATAATATCCGACCCCAGCAAGGTGATTTCGCCGTCCAGGATAAGCTGGAAGTCGGCCATGCCATCGCCGTCCACGTCACCGCTGATAAAGGTGCGCCCGTCCGAGATGATCGACCGCAATTCACCGGCGGTTCCGCTAAAGTCTGCGTCGCCGACAAAGTCAAAATTCTGGTCCCCGCCCGTGGTGATGTCCGCGTCGATGCCGCGCATCCGCAGGCGGTCCTCGCCTTGGGTGAAATCGGTGATGACTTCGCGCGCGCCGCCGTTCCACAGGTCTTCGATCTCGGTGAAGATGAACAGATCGGCACCGGCACCGCCGGTCAGCGTGTCGTTGCCGTTGCCGCCATAGATCATGTCGTCGCCCGCACCGCCGTCGATGACATCGCGGCCTTTGCCACCGTCAAGGATGTCGTTGCCATCGCCGCCGTTGATCGCGTCGTTGGCGCCTTCGCCGCGCAGCAGGTCATCGCCGCTGCCGCCGGTCATGGTGTCATTGCCCTGACCTGCGACGACGATGCGGTCGTCGGACGATCCTGTGCTGTCAAAGGTGTCGTTGCCGTTGCCAAGCCGGACAAACCCGCTGAGGCTGCCGGTCGCGGTGACATTGTCATCGCCCGATCCGGTCAGCACGTTGCCATTGATGCCGGCAGTGTCGCCCACGGTCAGATTGTCGTCGCCGCCCTTCATATAGACGCGTCCGTTGACCTGTGCCTGATTGGCCAGATCCAGCGTGTTGGCCAGATTGTTGAAGGTCAGATCGGCGTTCACGGCGGTCGTTCCCGTGACATCCAGCCCGCCGCCAAAGGTCAGCGACCCTTCCAGCGAACCACCGGCCAGCGTGACATCCGAGAAAATAGTGCCCGTACCGCGCAGCACTCCGGTGCCAGAAACACTGACGTCCGATGCGGTGATGGACCCGTTCACCTCGAGCGTACCAACGCCGACAGTGGTTGCACCTGTGTGGCTGTTCGCGCCGTTCAGGATCAGCGTGCCGGTGTCGCCCAGCACGACGTCGCCTGCGGTAATGTCCTGCGCGACGGTCAAAGTGGCACCATTGGCGACCGAGACGAGTGATCCGGTTCCCAGGCGCAGATCTTCGTCCGCGTCGCCGGTGATCAGAACATTGCCACCTTCAAGGGTGATGTCTCCGGCCCGTACGCCCAAGCCACCGGTTTCGATGGTTACGGTGTAGTCATCATCGACAAAGATGATGTCGTCGCCATTGTCGAACAGGGCAGGAAGCGAAACCGTGAGCAAAGTGATCACGTCGATCACTTCGACGCTCCAGTTAAGCGTGCCGAAATTCCACGTGCCGTTGTTGTTCGGGATAGAGAGGGGATTCCATGTAAGCTCAGACATACTGTTACCTCGTTAATAAATCGTTAACTCTGCTTAAAAGTGTATGTGGAACTGTGGCATGAATTGGGCAAGTTTGTTGCTACTGGCAAATTAAATTAGGAATGCTCATGATTTATTGGCTTTTGTTGGGGTCAGCTCCCCCTGATTCAGCCCATGGTTTCAGTAATTTGCAATCTATAGGTGTGTTGTGATGTGGGCAGCGGAGTGGTTAAAAACCCCTTAAGTTGTATGGCTTAACCTTGCCTGGGTGGTCCAATTCCTGCCGGAAACCACCCATCGAACCTGTTCTGCACGGTGTGGCAAAAGCTGGCGTTGCGCAGGGACAAAAAAAATGCCGCCCCCTTTCGGTGGACGACGTCACAGGGCATGGGACCGGCGGTCGCTGCGTCTTGAAATCTGACTGGGCAAAGGGGCTCGGGCACAGGTTTGCCACAATTGATGTGCGGCGGTGCTATGCGCGATTCGAAAAAATGTGGGGGCTGCGGGTCTGTCTGGTTGCCGGTGGCAAGGTGTCAGCGGATGACGATCTCGTCGCTGCGCACCATGCCCAGAACGCGCCGCGCCTGTTCGTCCAACAGGTCAAGATCAAGATAGTCGTCGGACAAACGGTAGGTCAGGTTTTCCATGCGCGCCACGTCTGCGCGCACCTCGGCCAGTTGCACCGTCAGCACGCGGCTTTCCGCATCAATCTGGGCGCGCTGGAACAATCCGAAATCCCCCTGCACGGCGGCAAAGGTAAAATAGACGCACAAGGCAAAGGCCACGGCGAAAAAGAGAAACGTACCAAATGCGGGGCGCGCGATGCGTGTCATGACTGCTGCCTTTTACTTTCGCCTCTTGGGTGGGCGATGGTCCCGTTATGACACAGATGATTCTTCAAGGGAATCCCTCGATTCGCTATCTGCGATCACAATCGGGGCCAAGTGAATCCTTGGTGCAACACCACGCAGGCTGGTCGGGGAAAACCCCTAGGACAGCGCAGCCACGCCGGGCAGTTCCTTGCCCTCCATCCATTCCAGAAACGCGCCGCCGGCGGTCGAGATATAGGTGAAATCATCCGCCGCACCCGCCTGGTTCAGGGCTGCGACCGTGTCGCCGCCGCCTGCCACGGTCACCAGCGCGCCGTCGCGGGTCAGTTTGGCTGCGGCTTGGGCCGCAGCAACGGTTGCGGTGTCGAAGGGCGCGATTTCGAACGCCCCCAACGGGCCGTTCCAGATCAGCGTTTTCAGCGTTTCAAACGCAGTGACAATCTCGACCACGGCGGCGTCGCCTGCGTCCAGCACCATCTGGTCGGCGTCCAGCTTTGTATCACCGTTCAGCGCGATCAGGTCAAAGGCAGCACCAGCCGCAAATTCACGCGCCACGCGGCCATCGACCGGCAGGATTACGCGACAGCCGCGCGTCTTGGCCTCGTCCAGGATGGCGCGGGCCGTGTCCAGCAGGTCATCCTCGCGCAGGGACGCACCCATGTCGGCGCCCATCGCGGCCAGGAACGTGTTGGCCATGCCGCCACCGATCACCAGAATGTCCAGCTTTTGCACAAGGTTCTGCAACAGGTCGATCTTGGTCGACACCTTGGCCCCGCCGACAACAGCCCCCACGGGGCGCTCGGGCGCGCTCAGCGCGCTTTCCAGCGCTTGCAGCTCGGCCTGCATCAGACGGCCCGCACAGGCGGGCAGCAGGCGGGCCAGCGCCTCGGTGCTGGCGTGGGCGCGGTGCGCGGCGGAAAAGGCATCGTTGCAATAGACGTCGCCCAATGCCGCCAGCCGTTCGGCAAAGGCCGGGTCATTCTTTTCCTCGCCGGGGTAAAAGCGGATGTTTTCCAGCAGCAGCACATCGGCGCCTGCAATCTCGTCGGTGCCGGCCTCGGCGGCCTCCAGCGTTTCGATCAGCCGCACCTTGCGGCCCAAAGCCTCGGACAGGGCAGTGACCACCACCCGCAGGCTCAGGTCCAGCACGACCTTGCCCTTGGGGCGGCCAAAGTGGGCGATCAGGATCGGCGTGCCGCCCTGTTCCAGAATATACTGCACCGTCGGCACGATCCGCTCGATCCGGGTGGCATCGGTGACGTGGCCGTTTTCCACCGGCACGTTGATGTCCACGCGGCACAGCACGCGTTTGCCGTTCAGGTCCATGTCGTCCAGTGTCTTCCAAGCCATCGCCGTCAATCCCTTAAACCAATTGTTAAGCGGTGTTTCGCGGCATTTGTCGCTCAGGTCAATGCAGCGGCTTGGCAAAAGCAGGCCCGCGCCTTAGGTATCCTTGCAATATCAAGACAGAGGAGCCGAAAATGGCCGAGATCAAAGACCCGGAAAACACCATCCTGATGGAACTGAAGGGTGGCACCGTCACCATCCAGTTGCTGCCCGACCTTGCCCCCAAGCACGTCGAGCGGATGAAAGAGCTGGCGCGTGCCGGCGAATATGACAACGTCGCGTTCCACCGCGTCATCGAGGGCTTCATGGCCCAGACCGGCGACGTGCAGAACGGCGACATGGAAGACGGCTTTAACATCCGTGCCGCTGGCACCGGTGGCTCGGCGCTGCCCGACCTGCCTGCCGAGTTCTCAAAGGTGCCGCACGCGCGCGGCTCCATCGGTGCGGCCCGTTCGGCCAACCCCAACAGCGCCAACAGCCAGTTTTTCATCAACTTCAAGGACAATGATTTCCTGAACGGTCAGTACACCGTTTACGGTCAGGTCATTTCCGGCATGGAACATGTGGACGCGATCACCCGTGGCGAGCCGCCCGCGCAGCCCGACCGTATGATCAGCGTCAAGGTTGCCGCAGATGTTGCGTAACCTGCTGATCCCTCTTGCCTTTGTGGCCAGCCCTGCGCTGGCCACGGGTCTGGCCATTGAGGTCGAGGGCGAAACCGCCAGCGGCACGATCCAGATTGACCTGCTGGATGACGTGGCACCCCAGCATGTGGCGCGCATCACCGAACTGGCCCGCGAAGGGGCCTATGACGGCGTTGTGTTCCACCGCGTGATCGACGGCTTCATGGCGCAAACCGGTGACGTGCAGTTCGGCAAGTCCGGTGCCGATACGTCGAGTGCGGGCATGGGCGGGTCGGACAAGCCTGATCTGCCGCAGGAATTCTCGGACATCCCGTTCGAGCGTGGCATCGTCGGCATGGCGCGGTCGCAAAGCGTGGACAGCGCCAACAGCCAGTTTTTTATCATGTTCACTGAATATCCTTCGCTGAATGGCCAATACACCGTTGTGGGCCGCGTGACCGAAGGTCTGGACGTGCTGGACAGCCTGAAACTGGGCGATCCGCGTTCCGGCGCCATCGACGGTCAGCCGGACGTGATGAAATCGGTGACCGTGACCGAGTGATCGGTTTTTCAGGTTTCTTCGACAGGCCCGCGCAGTGATCTGCGCGGGCCTGTTGCGTTCCGGGCGGGGCGGTATGGCTTTACCTTGGCCGCGACCTTTGTCACTGCGTGCACATCGCGGGCGAAGGAGGATTCATGTACAGATTTGCTCAGTTTACGTACAGTTTCGCAAAGATCGTGCGGGGGCTGGGGCCTGCGATGCCCGCAGCCCATCCCGCCGAGGCCCTGCGCGCCGGTGTCGGGGCCTGCGTCGGGCTGGCGGTGGTTGGGTTGTTCATCCTGTCCCCGCTGGTCGATCTGCGGTTGGGCCTGTATCTGATCGCGCCATTCGGAGCCAGCGCCGTGCTGCTGTTTGCCGTGCCCAACGCGCCGCTTGCGCAGCCATGGTCGGCGGTGGTCGGCAACACCCTGGCCGCGCTGGTTGGTGTGGCGGTCTGCCTGACGGTGCCCGATCCCGCGCTGCGCATCGCGCTGGCAGTTGGGCTGGCGATTGCCGTGATGATCCTGTGCCGCGCGGTGCATCCGCCCGCAGGGGCCGTGGCAATGACCGCCGCCATGAGCCCCGATGCCGTGGCCGAACTGGGGTTCTGGTTTGCGCTGGCGCCTGTTGCCGTGGGCACCGTTGCAATGGTGGTGCTTGCGATGGTCTATGCGCGGCTGACCGGGCGGCGCTATCCCTTTCGGCACTTTGACGATCGCAACGCGCGCGGCACCACCGACCCGGAGCCCATGCAGCGTCTGGGGTTGAACGAGGAAGAACTGACCGACCTGCTGGACCGTTATCGCCAGTCGTTCAACATGGGGGCCGAAGACCTTGCGCGGTTGATCGGCGCGGCTGAATTGCAGGCGGCCAGTCACCGCACCGGACCCTTGACCGCCGCCGACGTGATGTCGCGCGATCTGGTGACCGTCACCGCCGAAACGCCGCTGGGTCAGGTGGCCGACCTGTTCCGGCGGCACCGCTGCACGTCACTGCCCGTGGTCGGGGCGGAAGACAGGTTTCTGGGCGTGATCTTTCAAATGCACCTGATCGACCGCGCCCGCGATGACGCGCTGCGGCTGAACCGTGGCTTTGGCGCGTCGATGGCACGGATGCTGGACCGCAGCCGCGACCGGCCCCCACGGGCGCATGAGATCATGGGCGTCGCAGGGCCACGCGCGGTGCCCGATACACCGATTGCTGCGCTGTTGCCGATGATGGCCGAAGGGACAGTCGATGCGGTGCCGGTGCTGGCGCGGGGCCGTTTGCAGGGTATCGTCACCCGCACCGACCTGATCGCGGCACTGGCCAAGGTCAGCCTGCAACAGCCTGTGGCGGGCTAGGCGGGCAGGGCGCTTAGATTGACGCGGGTGAAGGTCCGTTCTGTTGTATTGGGGGAAGCGGACCGTCGCGCAGATCGCAGCGAAGGACGGCTATGAGGCTGGAGTGACCTTGCCACAAAGGGCAGTGCCTGACCGCGTGTGGGCATCGGAAGGTCATTGGATACCACTTTATTTCTAATCTTTGGCGTGTGGGTGATGAACTGCGCCAGGGTGAGAAAGCGCCCGCCCATGGGGCGGTCGGGCGCTGCCCGGCGGTGCTAAAGCACCTTGATTCCGGGCTTTGGTGGTTGGCAACTTCGTCCCGCACACCGGACCTTGAACCACATCGCGCATAAGGTCCGCTTTGAAACGTTTCGCACGCACCAATGAAAACGGGCGTCGCGGCAATGCCGGACGCCCGTTTCCCTGATCTCTAACGCAAGCCTTTAGCTTTGCGGCTGGCCTTGCGGTTTGGGCGCAGGGGCAGGGGCCGCCTGTTTGGTGCCGCCCGGGTTCAGCGGGTCGTCCTGACGCTGCACGGACCCTTCGAAGTGCGCACCGCTTTCGATGGCGATGGTCTTGTGGATGATGTCGCCTTCGACCCGCGCGGTCGATGTCAGGCGCACTTTCAGGCCACGCACGCGGCCGACGATGCGGCCGTTGATCACCACGTCATCGGCGGTCACTTCGCCTTTGATCGTTGCGGTTTCGCCAATCGTCAGCAGGTGGGCGCGAATGTCGCCTTCCACGGTGCCCTCGACCTGGATGTCGCCGGTTGTCTTGAGGTTGCCGGTGATGTGCAGGTCGGACGACAGAACCGAGGCAGGTGGTTTTGCCTTGGGCGCGCTGGCCTTGAATTCGTTGGGCTTGGGTGCCGCCGACGCCGGCTGTGCAGGAGCAGCGGGTGCGCTGCCCTTGGCCGCGTCGTCTTTGGGTCCGGGTTCGTTGATTTTGCTCTTAGAAAACATCGTTTGCAGCCTTGATATAGATCATGGGGTTTACAGCTTTGCCGCCGACGCGGACTTCGTAGTGCAGGTGTACGCCGGTCACCCGTCCAGATGCTCCCATATCACCGACACGGTCCCCGCGCGAGACCTTTTGGCCAACTTTCACGCGAAGTTTCGACATATGGGCATAACGGGTCTCGATACCGAAGTCGTGCTGGATCTTGACCAGACGGCCGTAACCGTTGGACCAGCCCGCGTGGGTGACCACGCCGTCGGCGGTGGCATAGAGGGGGGTGCCCGTGGGGGCGGCGAAATCAACGCCCTTGTGCATCCGGCGGCCGCCCGTCTTGGGGTCGCGGCGATAGCCGAAGCTGGACGTGAAGCGGAACGAGCTTTTCACCGGCAGCGCGAAAGGCGCTTTTTGCGCGGCGATGCGGTACATGTTCAACTGGTCCATCTGGTTCAACAGACGGTTGGCGCGCAGCGCATCGGCGCTGGGTTCTTCGCCGCGTGTCGAGAACGACAGCGGTGTCAGCGGGCCACCCTGACCGGAATAGCCACGGCGCACCTGTTCGATGATCTGCTTGGTCGGCATGCCTGCGGCGCGGAACATCTTGTCCAGCGGGGCGACAGAGATGGTCATCGCATCCTCAAGCTGGCGGAAGATGGCGTCGTTCTGGTCTTTCATCGTGGCGATCTGGTCGGACAGCTCGTCCGCCGCCAGCAGCGCGTCTTCGGCGTCGCGGGCGATCTGGTCACGTTCGGCGGCGGTTTCAGCCAGTGCTGTGGCGACGAAATCCATTGGCGCACCTGCGCCGCCGTTGTCCATCGCCAGACCGGTGCCGCCATTGTCCAGACGTTCGGTCAACGACGCCACCTGTGCGCGCGCGGCCTCGCGGTCTTTCATGGTGCCGCGCAGGGTCGACTGGATCACTTCGATCCCGGTTTCCAGCTCGCGGCGGCGGGTTTCGCTTTCCAGAAGTTCCGACTGCATCACCGAAATCTGGGTGAGGGCGGCGTTAAACCGTTCTTGGGCGGCGTGTGCTTCGGCTGCGCGCGAGTCGCGCTGGCCTGCCAGATCGTTCAGCCGCGCCTGATAGGTGCGCTGATCGCGTTTGGCCTGTTCGCGGAAGTTGCCCGACCCGATGCTGTCCATCAGGATCACCGCAGTGGCGACAATGGTCCAGGCGATCAGAAGGGACGATCCGGTGAAAGCCACAAGCTGGGTGACCGGACGCAGGCGTATGAACCGCGTGTCGGTGTCGGACTTCAGGAAAACCCTGCGTTCCGGAAACCACCGCTCCATCGCGGCATCGAATTTGATTGCGAGACGTGTGCGCAAACTGCCCGTCCTTTTTCCATCCCAAAAAAGGCGAAGTGTTCCCCAACACGGCCACCTTGTCGCTGTTGCATAAACACCTCGGTTCAATCGGGCAACCGCTTTGGTCCTTGTTGGGGGTTTTCAGGTCGATTCGTGGCCAAATGGGCAGAAAACCGCTTAAATAAATCAACTTAGCAAGTGGCGCTCAGGCTCGCCCACTTCAGGTTGAAACTGCCAATGGCCAGTAAAAGTCGGGTGGTATACCGGCCTCGGCGCGCTTTTCCTCGTTGAAGGGCGGCTTGAGTGCGCCGTGAAAATACTTTTGCACCAGCGTGTGAAACACCTCTTTCGGGTCGGCATTTTCGCGCCCGCACAGGAAGTGGAACCATTTGGACCCGTATGCCACGTGGGCCACTTCCTCGGCATAGATCGTTTCCAGTGCGGCGACCGCGCTGTCGTCCTTGGCCTGTTTGAAGATGCGGATCATGTTGGGTGTCACGTCCAGCCCGCGTGCTTCCAGCACCATCGGCACGACCGCCAGCCGGCCCATCAGGTCGTCGGCGGTGTCCTCGGCGGCGCGCCACATGCCTGCGTGCGCGGGCAGGGCGCCGTAATGGCTGCCCAATTCCTCAAGACAATCGGCCATCAGGTTGAAATGTTTGGATTCTTCGTCAGCCGCTTTGACCCAGTCGTCAAAGAACCCCATGGGCATCGGCACATGGGAAAACCGCGCAATGATGTCCCAGTGCAGGTCGACCGCGTTCAGTTCGATATGGGCGACCGCGTGCAGCAGGGCAATGCGCCCCTCGGGGCTGCCGGGTTTGCGGTGCGGTACATCGCGCGGCGCCAGCAGTTCGGGGCGGGCGGGCCGTGCGGGCTGCATCGGCGGGCTGGCAGTGCCCACGTCCGGTGTTTCGCCCGCAGCACGGGCCGCCTGCCACTGGGCGGCCAGCCTGCGCGACAGGGCGGTCTTTTCGCGCCCGTCGCCACAGCGCAGCACGGCATCGGCCATCTGGGCCAGCGGCATCATCGGGGTATCGGTCACAGGGTCTTTACCGCGTCCAGAACCTCTTCGGCGTGGCCGGGGACTTTGACCCGTGGCCAGATGCGCGCGACGGTCCCGTCTGCGGCGATCAGCACGGTCGTCCGTTCAATCCCGAAATAAGTCTTGCCATACATCTGTTTTTCTTTCCACACGCCATAGTCTTCGCAGACCGTGCCGTTTTCATCCGACAACAGCGGCACTGTCAGATCGTGTTTGGCGGTAAAATTGGCGTGTTTTTTCAGGCTGTCCTTGGAAATGCCATAGACCTGCGCCCCCGCATCGGCAAAGGCTTGCATATGCTCGGAAAAGGCGATGGATTCCTTGGTGCAGCCCGGCGTATTGTCCTTGGGATAAAAGAACAGAACAACAGGGGTGCCACGCAGAGCCGACAGCGTGACCTCCGGCCCTTCGGTTTGCGGCAAGGTGAAATCGGGTGCGGTTGAAGCTACTTCTATCATGACGGTCCTTGTCATACTTGCCCATCTGGGCGTGCGCGAAACTGACTGTCATAGTAGCTTTGGAGCAGCAAGAATAAAGACATGACCGACACCAAGTCGCCAAAACACTCTGTGACCGACCTGCCAAAGGTCAAGGCCAAGGGCCGCAAGCGTCGCATTGCCAAGCATGTGGGGCTGGGCACGCTTGTTCTGATGGCGCTGCTGGGTGTGGCGGCCGTGGTGCTGATCACCGTGCTGGTGGGCAAGCCGATTGCCGCCCCCGACTGGCTGGAACAGCGGATCGAAACGCGCGTGAACAGCAACCTGCAAGGGGTGCGGCTGACCTTTGACGAGGCTGAAATCGTCGTGAACAAGGGCTGGCGTCCGCGCGCGCGCATCCGCAACGTGACTTTGCGGACAGTGGCCGGCGACGAGATCGTCAAGTTTTCCGAACTGGAAGCCAGCCTTGCGATGAAGCCGTTGCTGTCGGGCGAGGTTGTGCCGAAAAAGATCGAGCTGACGGGGGTTTTCGTGACCCTGCGGCGGGACGCCCAAGGCCAGGTGTCGTTGTCCAGCGGGCAGGGCATCGGCAATGGCGATGCGCTAACGGTGTCGTTGCCGGGGTTGATCGCTGCGGTGGATGCGGCGTTTGGCCAGCCGCAACTCAAGGCGCTGACCAACGCCGACATCTACGGTGTTACCCTGCGCTATGAAGATGCGCGCGCCGACCGCGCCTGGACCGCGGATGGTGGCCGGTTCCGGCTGACGCGCACGGGCGAGGAGCTGGCGGTTTCTGCCGATCTGGCGCTGCTGTCGGGGGGCACCGGCGTCGCCACCGTCGAGGCCAACTATTCCGGCCGCATCGGGTCAGCTGTGGCAGACTTTGGCGTGACGATGGAAGATGTCGCCGCCGCCGACATCGCGGCCCAAGGCCCGGCTTTTGCATGGCTGGACGCAGTGCGCGCGCCGATTTCGGGGGCCTTGCGCACCGGCGTTCTGGCCGACGGCAAGCTGGCCCCGATCAGCGCCACGCTGCGCATCGGCAAGGGTGTGTTGCAGCCCAACAACGAAACCCGCCCGATCCCGTTCCAGTCTGCACGCACCTATTTCAATTATGATCCCGCCGCCCGTCTGCTGCGCTTTGACGAGTTGAGCGTGGTCAGCAAATGGGTCACGGGTCGTGTCGAAGGTCAGGCGATTGTCGGCGGTGGGCCGGACGACGCCGGGCAGGTCGATACGCTGATTGGTCAGTTTTCGGCCTCGGACCTCAAGTTCAATCCGCGCGATCTTTATGTCGAGCCTGTGGTGCTGGACGGGGCCAATCTGGATTTCCGGCTGGATCTGAACCCGTTTCGCGTGACGTTGGGCCAGATGCTGGTGTCGGATCAGGGGCAATGGCTGCGGGCCAGCGGCAGTTTTGTCGCCGAGCGTGAAGGCTGGCGGTTTGCGCTGGACGCGCAGGTGGACGAGCTGGCGCCCGAGCGGCTGCTGGCGCTGTGGCCGGAAAAGCTGATCGTGAAAACCCGCGAATGGGTGGCTGACAACCTGCTGGCCGGACGGCTGCGCGAGGTCGATCTGGCCCTGCGCGGGGAGCCGAACATGCCGATGCAAAGCTATCTGAGCTTTGATTTCGCGGATGCGGACATGCGGTTCATGAAGACGATGCCGCCCATTCAACAGGCCTCGGGCCATGCCAGCCTGCTGCGCAACCGGTTTGTCGCATCGGTCGATCAGGGCTTTGTCACCGCACCGCAGGGCGGGCGCGTGGGCGTGGCGGGGTCGTCCTTCATCATTCCTGATGTCACGGTCAAGGATGGCGCACCGGCCATCGCGCGGCTGGAAACCACCAGCACCGTCACCGCAGCACTGTCGCTGCTGGATCAGGAACCGCTGTTCGTGATGGACAAGGCGGACCTGCCCGTGGGGCTGGCGGACGGGCGTGTGACATTGGATGGCACCATTGCGCTGCCCCTGAAGAAAAAGCTGGAGCCCGGCGAGGTGACCTATTCGGTGACAGGCACGCTTGCCGATGTGCGCACCGATGCGTTGGTGCCAAACGAAACCCTTGCCGCCAGCGCGCTGAAACTCAGCGCCGACAATGATGGCGTGCGGGTGTCGGGGCAGGGGCGTCTGGGAAATGTGCCTTTTGACGTGGCATGGGACCAGCCGCTGGGCGTCGAGGCCAAGGGCGGCAGCCAGGTGCGCGGCACTGTCGAGATTTCGCAGGCCACATTGGACGAATTCAACATAACCCTGCCACCGGGATCGGTGCGGGGCAAGGGCGTGGGGCAGATCGTTGTGGACCTGCCTGCGAAGGGTGGCACGCCGCGCATGGTGCTGACGTCGAACCTGCGCGGGCTTAGCCTGCGGCTGGCTCCGCTGGGCTGGTCCAAGGCCGCCGCCAGCGCGGGTTCGCTGCGTGTCGAGGCAACCTTGGGCGCGCGCCCCGAGGTCACCGCCATCAGCCTTGAGGCCGCCGGATTGCAGGCCCGTGGCACGGTGACGCTGGATGCGTCGGGTGCGCTGCAAAGGGCCAGTTTCTCGCAAGTCAAAGTGGGCAACTGGATGAATGCGCCGGTGGACATCATCGGCCGTGGCCGCAGTGCCGCACCTGAAATCCGTGTGCGTGGCGGTATGATCGACCTGCGCACCGCCAATTTTGGTTCGGACAGTGCGGGCGGCAGCGGCCAGTCGACCGGACCGCTGATCCTGTCGCTGGACCAGTTGCGGATCACCGACACGATTGCGCTGACCGGTATGCAAGGCACCTTCAGCACGGCCAAGGGATTGGATGGCAAGTTCACCGGCAAGATCAACGGCGGCGCCGCGGTGGCGGGGCGTGTGGTGCCGCAGAACGGGCGCAGCGCGGTGCGCATCACCTCGCAGGACGCAGGCGGGGTCGTGGCATCCGCCGGGATCATCCAGAATGCGCGCGGCGGCGATCTGAACCTGACATTGCTGCCCGTTGGACAGGACGGTGCATTTGACGGCGATCTGACCATACGCAACACACGGGTCAAGGACGCGCCCGCCATTGCCGACCTGCTGGCGGCGATCTCGATTGTGGGTCTGCTGGAACAGCTCAGCGGCGAAGGGATCGTCTTTTCCGAGGTGGACGGATCGTTCCGGCTGACGCCGAACAGCATGACCCTGACCAAGGCCAGCGCGACCGGTCCGTCGCTGGGGATTTCGATGGACGGTATCTATAACCTGAACACCTCGACGCTGGACATGCAGGGGGTGGTGTCGCCGGTTTACCTGCTGAACGGCATCGGTGCGATCTTTACCCGCAAGGGCGAAGGGTTGATCGGTTTCAACTATCGGCTGACCGGTCCCGCCGCCAAGCCGAAGGTCAGCGTGAATCCGCTGTCGGCGCTGACGCCGGGGCTGTTTCGCGAAATCTTCCGCCGCCCGGCGCCGCAGGTGCCTGATCTGGAGACCCCGCAAGGCCAAACTGGCGGCACTGTGCCCGAGGCGTTTGCGCCCGCTCAGCAGCAACAGATCACCCCCGCGCAAGAGCAACGGCAACGCCTTGATAGCCCCGGATATGGGCGTTAAGGGCGGGGTCATGAAACTGACCGACTTCGACTTTGACCTGCCCGACGGGCTGATCGCGACCCGCCCTGCGGTGCCGCGCACCTCGGCGCGTTTGCTGGTGGCGGATGCCGCGCAGATACACGATGCGCAGGTGTCCGATCTGCGGGAATGGCTGCGCGCGGGCGACCGGCTGGTGCTGAACGACACGCGGGTGATCCCGGCGCGGCTGTCCGGGCTGCGGGCGCGGATGTCGGCGCAGGGTGCCACCGAAGCGCGGATCGAGGTGACCCTGCTGGAACCGCGCGCCGATGGCACGTGGTCGGCTTTGGTCAAGCCGCTGAAAAAGCTGAAGGTTGGCGAGGTCGTAAGGTTTTCCGACGCGCTGTCGGCGACGCTGGAAGGCACCGAGGACGGCCAAGGCCATTTGCGGTTCAACCTGACCGGCGATGATTTCGACGCGGCGCTGGCCGAGGCCGGGGCGATGCCGCTGCCGCCTTATATTGCCGCCAAACGTCCCGCCGACGCGCAGGACAAGCACGATTACCAAACCGTCTGGGCGCGCCATTCCGGCGCGGTGGCCGCTCCCACGGCGTCGCTGCATTTCGACGACGCACTGCTGGCCGAGCTGGCGGCGATGGGCGTGAGCTTTACCCATGTGACGCTGCACGTTGGGGCGGGCACTTTTCTGCCGGTCAAGGTGGACGATGTGACCACCCACAAGATGCACGCCGAATGGGGCCACGTCAGCGCCGAAGCCGCCGCCGAGATTGCCGCGACCAAGGCGGCGGGCGGGCGTGTGATCCCTGTGGGCACCACCGCCCTGCGCCTGATCGAAAGTGCCGCCCGCGACAGCGGCGCCGTGCAGCCGTGGGAAGGCGAGACCGACATTTTCATCTATCCCGGCTTTGCCTTTCAGGTGGCCGACGGGCTGATGACCAATTTCCACCTGCCCAAATCCACGCTGATGATGCTGGTGTCGGCCCTGATCGGTCAGGACCGCATCCGCGAGATTTATGCCCACGCCATCAAGAAATCGTATAGATTCTTCAGTTACGGTGATGCGTCGCTTTTGCTTCCCCACGGGGCAGGCGACCCAAACAGACCGCAATAAGTCGTTTTCATCCCTGACCGCACCCATATGGTGTGAAACAGGGGGACGACATCCTTTCCACCGCAGCACCAGCCACACACGCGACATATATCGGAGCGCAAAATGTTATCAGTTTTATCCAGTGCCTGGGCCTTGCTGTTCGGTATGGGGCTTTTGATGGTCGGCAACGGGATGCAGGGCACGCTGCTGGGCATTCGCGGCAACATCGAAGGGTTCTCCACGCTTGAGATGTCGATTGTCATGTCGGCCTATTTCGTGGGCTTTCTGGGGGGCAGCCGGATGGCGCCCAACATGATCCGCCGCGTCGGCCACGTGCGGGTGTTCGCGGCGCTGGCCTCGCTGATTTCGGCGGTGATGATCCTGTATCCCACCTTTGCCGAGCCTTGGGCCTGGACGCTGGGGCGGGTGTTGATCGGGTTCTGTTTCTCGGCCGTTTACGTGACCGCGGAAAGCTGGCTGAACAACGCGGCCACAAACGAAAATCGCGGGCAGTCGCTGTCGCTGTACATGATCGTGCAAACGCTGGGCATCGTCGCGTCGCAAGCCTTGTTGGTGACGGCAGACCCATCCGGCTACGTATTGTTCGTGATTCCCTCGGTGCTGGTCAGCCTTGCGGTCACACCTATTTTGCTGTCGATCAGCCCGACACCGGCCTTTGACACCACCAAGCCGATGTCGCTGCGCGCGCTGGTCAATTTCTCGCCCTTGGGTTGCGTCGGCATGTTCTTGCTGGGGGGCGTGTTCTCGGCCCAGTTCGGCATGGCCTCGGTTTACGGCGCGCAGGCGGGGTTGAGCATTCCGCAAATCTCGACCTTCGTGGCGATGTTTTTTGTTGGCGCGGTGATCCTGCAATACCCCATCGGCTGGATTTCCGACCGGATGGACCGCCGCCTGTTGATCGTGGCGGTCAGCGCCATCGGTGGTGCCGGGTCGGTCCTGGGTATGCTGATGGGGCATAACTTTACCATGCTGCTGGTTTCGGCCTTTGTGGTCGGTGGCATGTCCAACCCGTTGTATTCGCTGCTGATTGCACACACCAACGACTTTCTCGAACTCGAAGATATGGCCGCCGCATCTGGTGGGATGCTGTTTCTGAACGGTCTGGGCGCGGTTGCGGGCCCGCTGATCACCGGCTGGCTGATGGACAATGTTGGACCGGGGGGCTTTTATCTGTTCACCGCCGTGCTGTTCGCAGCGCTTGTGGTCTATGCGATCTATCGGTCGACCCAGCGTGCTGCCGTTCCCGTGGATGAAACCGGATCGTTCGTGGCGATGTCGCCTGCGGGCACCACGGTTGTGGGCATGGAGATCGCGCAAGAGTGGGCGATTGAATCTGCCGAAGCCGCACAAGACGACACCGATGGATCAGAAGCGGCTTGATGCCTATGAAACCAGCGGCGCCGGATTTATGTCGCCGCTGTTGCATTTCGTGAATTGAACCATTGTTACAAAACTTTAACAGTGCAGGGGCAGAGCAGGCGCAAACGGAGTACCCCATGCCCAAGCAAACCGAAGTGACCTCGGATGACGTTCTGAAATTCTGGCTGGATGCGTGTTCGCCCGCCGACTGGTACAAGGCCGACGACGCCTTTGACAGCCAGATCCGCGACCGCTTTGAAGGTGCCTGGCAGAACCTGTGCGACGGCCACTATTCGCTTTGGCTGACCCATCCTAGCGGCGCGCTGGCCTATATCATCCTGGCCGATCAGTTTCCCCGCAACATGTTCCGCGGACAGGCCAAGGCATTTGCCAGCGACCGCATCGCGCTGGCCGCGGCCAAGTCGACGGTCGACAAGGGGTGGGACATGCGCATCGACCCGCCCGCGCGGCAGTTTTTCTATATGCCGATGATGCATTCTGAAAACCTGTGCGATCAGGAACGCTGTGTGCGCCTGATGTGCGAGCGTATGGACGACGGTGGCAACAACCTGCTGCACGCGCGCGCGCACCGCGAAGTGATCCGCAAGTTTGGCCGGTTCCCGTACCGCAACGACGCTTTGGGCCGCAGTTCGACGTCGGTGGAACAAAGCTATGTTCAGGATGGCGGTTACAGCACCACCGTCAACGCGCTGGAGCAGGTCGCAGCGGCCTGACACGGGTCTTGTGTCCTGAAACCTTGCGGTTGTGACAGGATGGGATATGGTTTAACGCTAAACTATATCCCATTTCGCAGCCAGCGAGGACACATATGGCCGAGACTTCCTTTGATCTGATCGTGATTGGCGCAGGCCCCGGCGGCTATGTTGCCGCGATCCGTGGCGCACAGTTGGGCATGAAAGTGGCCATCGTCGAGCGTGAAAACCTTGGCGGCATCTGTCTGAACTGGGGCTGTATCCCCACCAAGGCGCTGTTGCGCACGTCCGAGGTGTTCCACCTGATGCACCGGGCCAAGGAATTCGGGCTGAAGGCCGAGAATATTGATTTTGATCTGCCCGCCGTGGTCAAACGGTCGCGGCAGGTGGCGGGGCAGTTGTCGGGCGGCATTGGCCATCTGATGAAAAAGAACAAGATCACCGTGTTCATGGGGGCCGCCACGCTGCCCGCCAAGGGCAAGGTCAAGGTGAAAACCGACAAGGAAACGCTGGACCTGAGCGCCAAGAACATCGTTCTGGCCACTGGCGCGCGGGCACGCGAGTTGCCGGGGCTGGAGGCTGACGGCGATCTGGTCTGGACCTATCGCCACGCGCTGGACCCGAAACGGATGCCCAAGAAGCTGCTGGTCATCGGGTCGGGTGCCATCGGCATCGAATTTGCCAGCTTCTACAACACGCTGGGCGCCGACACGACCGTGGTCGAGGTGATGGACCGCGTGCTGCCGGTGGAAGACGAGGAAATCTCGAAATTCGCCAAGAAGCAGTTCGAGAAACAGGGCATGAAGATCATGCAAAAGGCGATGGTCAAGAAACTGGACCGCGCCAAGGGCAAGGTCACCGCGCATATCGAAGTGGGCGGCAAGGTCGAGACGCAGGAGTTCGACACCGTCATTTCCGCCGTGGGCATCGTCGGCAACGTCGAGGATCTGGGGCTGGAAGAGCTGGGCGTGAAAATCGACCGCACCCATGTGGTGACGGACGCATACTGCCGCACCGGTGTCGAGGGTCTGTATGCCATCGGCGACATCGCCGGTGCGCCCTGGTTGGCCCACAAGGCCAGCCACGAGGGCGTGATGGTGGCCGAGCTGATGGCGGGGATGCACCCGCACGCGGTCAAACCCGAAAGCATCGCGGGCTGCACCTATTGCTATCCGCAGGTTGCATCGGTCGGCTATACCGAGGCCAAGGCCAAAGAACTGGGCTATGACGTCAAAGTGGGCCGGTTCCCGTTCATCGGCAACGGCAAGGCAATCGCACTGGGCGAGGCAGAGGGCATGGTGAAAACCGTGTTCGACGCCAAAACCGGCGAGTTGCTGGGCGCGCATATGGTCGGCGCGGAAGTGACCGAGCTGATCCAAGGCTATGTGGTGGGCCGCCAGTTGGAAACCACAGAAGAAGACCTGATGAACACCGTCTTCCCGCACCCGACGCTGAGCGAGATGATGCACGAAAGCGTGCTGGATGCTTATGGTCGTGTGATCCATATGTAGGGCAGGGACTGCCCCACGAAAAACCGCCCGCAGGTGATGCCTGCGGGCGGTTTGCGTTTTGAAAGGTGTCTTGGGGGGGAATGAAGCGCCTTAGATAAAGTCCATCATGATGAAAAACTGTTCCTCGGTGGCAAACGAGCCGCCGTTGATGATCATCTCGGCTTCGCCGTTGAAATCCACGGTCCAGACGGACCCGACATTGGTGGCCGAAATACCGGCATCGCGGATCGCCTGAAACCGGTCGCCCAGATCCAGATCCATCACGCTGGCATCCAGCCCTTCGAACCCGTCCAGCAGCAGGTGGTCGCCGCCAAAGCGGGTGATGTCCACCAGCTTAGTGCCGCTGATCTTGCCGCTTTCAAACACAAATGTGTCCGCACCGTTCTGGCCGTGCAGCACGTCATTGCCGCGCCCTGCAATCAGCACATCGTCGCCCGCACCGCCATAGATGGTGTCGCGGTTCTTGCCGCCATCCAGCGTGTCGTTGAAATCACCGCCGTAAAGGATGTCGTTGCCTTTGCCACCTTTCAGGTGGTTCACGTCATCCAGCGCATCGCTGTCGCCGTTCAGGTCCGAGGCATAGAGCGTGTCGTTGCCCAACCCGCCGCGCAGCACGTCGCGCCCCGCACCGCCCACCAGCATGTCGTCGCCCGCGTCTCCGTTGATCTTGTCGCCGCCCATGCCGCCGCGCAATTCGTCGTCGCCACGGCCCCCGATCAGCAGGTCGTTGCCGTCGTCACCGTACATGGTGTCGTTGCCGTCCAGCCCGCGCAGCCGGTCGTTGCCGTCCAACCCGTGCAGCACATCGCCCAGTTCGGTGCCGCTGAAAATGTCCACGTCATCCGTGCCGGTCCAGTCCAGCGGCTCGGGCGGCAGCACGTTCACCAGATCCTCTTCGGCCCACGAGGTGACCAGCTCGCGTGGGGTGGGGCCTTCGCCGTCAAAGTCGATGTCGATCTTGAACCCGCCGCCGCGTGTGTCGATCAGCGTCAACTGGTCGATCTGGATGTCACCCGCAGCCTGAAGCCAGTTGTTCAGCGTGTTGATGTTGGACATCTCGGCCGGGCTCAGCGGCGCGGGCCAGTTGCCGGTAAAGAAGGCCGTCACCGATTGCGGCACGCCGTTCACGGTGCCCAGGTTCATGGTGATGGTAAAGATGTTCTCGGTCTGGAACGTGGTTTCGGGCGCACCGGCCAGCACCGACGACGTGGGCGGAAAGCTATAGGCCGTCTGGTTGAAAAATGTCAGGTCCACATCGTCCAGCGTAAGCTGTTGCAATGTGTTCAGATTGATCGCGGTGTAGGATACGGGCATGGTTGAATTCTACCTCTTTGGAATGTGTAAGCGTTTGGAATAAGGTGAATTAAGTCATGTTTCTGTTTTGCTTCAAGATGGATAATGCAGGGCAAAGATGACAATTGCCGTTAGGCTTGGCCAGGCTATGTCAAGTGACATAACCTTGCTGCGTGCAGGGGGCGGGAACACGATTTTCTGTGCCTGAAATCGGGGCAGGGACGGCGGAAATCGCCCCTACACGCGCAGCGATAGCCTTTACAGTGCGCCTACGGCGCGTATGCCTTGATGCGTCAGCGCATCGCTGAACATTTCGACAAAAGGACACAAGCGCCATGTCTGACAAAACCCAGGACAACAGCCCGTTCAAGAAACCCACCGTCGCCGTCACCGGTGCCAGTCGCGGGATCGGACATGCCATCGTCAAGGAATTCCACAACTCGGGCTGGGAAGTGTTCACGTTGGCCCGCACGCCATTCTCTGACGTGTGTCCCTGGGCAGAGGGGATCGTGCAGCACATCGAGATCGACCTGGCCGATCCGGTGTCGATCCGTGCCAGCATGGCCGAGTTGAAGAGACGTCTGGGCAACCGCGGCCTGAACGCGCTGGTCAACAACGCCGGTATCTCGCCCAAGGCCGAAGACGGCGGGCGGATGTCGGCGACCGGCACCTCGCTGGAGGATTTTCAGCGGGTGATGATGGTCAACCTGATGGCGCCGATGATGCTGTGCAGCGAACTGCTGGGCCCCTTGCAACAGGCCAAGGGGGCGGTGGTGAACGTGACCTCGATCGCGGGCCAGCAGATACACCCCTTTGCGGGGTCCGCCTATGCGGTGTCCAAGGCGGGCCTGTCCGCGCTGACCCGCGAGCTGGCGTTCGAGCTGGGCGACAAGGGCGTGCGCGTCAACGCCGTGTCACCGGGTGAGATTGCCACGTCGATCCTGTCGGCGGGCACCGAGGAAATGGTAGAGCAACAAGTGCCGATGAAACGTCTGGGCAGCCCTGCGGAAGTGGCCGAGGTGGTCAGCTTTCTGTGCAGCGCAAAGGCGTCTTATGTGACGGGGGCGGAGATTCCGATCAACGGCGGGCAGCACGTTTAAGCGGGCAGAATGAGCAGGGCACCCCTGTTTTGGGCCCCAGGTGATCGTGGCGTTCGATTGCAGCGGTCGCGACGCGGTTTGGTTCATAGCACAGCTTTGGTCGCGCGTTGACCTTGGTTCGCTGCTTGTGCAGTACTGGCACCCCAAGACAATCGGAGCCCCCGCAAATGATAAAGCAGATCGCCGCATCGTTATGTCTCCTCTTCGCGGCCGTTCACCCGATCAGTGCGCAGCCTGTGCACCTTGCGTCCACTGAAGACGATGTTTGGATGATTTTTGACCGCGTGGCGTCTGATGGCATGCCGCTGGTCGTTGTGGCCCGCGCGGGCACAGCGCCTGCACACATGCGGTTGTCTGCGGGACACGTAACGGTCGTGACATGCCGGGCCGATCTTGCAAACATCGGCGCGCGGGGGATGCCGCAAGGCACCGCTGGCCTTTACGCGCTTGAAGACACGCTTGCCGTGGCGCCGTCGTTTCGTGCGGCGGGCGCTGTCCAGATCGCAAGTGTAACCGGTCAGGGTCAGCGCCTGATGTATCTTGTTCATCGCGACCCGCTGGACGTGACGCCAATTCTGGACGCAACGCCAGTACAGGGCTTTAGCTGCGCGGCCGAGGAGGTGGAGGATCGCAAGGCGCTGGTGCAGTTTTTGACACCCAGCCCCGTCGACATCCGGTTGGACGGAGATCGGCGCGTTATCGCAGTGCTTCATGAGAACGGTGATGACGGGCTGATACCGCGAAAGACGGATTTCTGGTTTTACGGGCGGCGCGGATCGCTAACGGATCTTGCCGACGGCCTCGCGGCGCATGGGTTTTCAGTTGACCAGTGGCTGAGCGGACCTGTCGGCGTTGTTCTGACGCGTGACATGCCGGTCAGCTTTCCCGAATTTTACGAACTGACGCCCGTTATTCTGGATATGGCAGAGCGTGCCGGGGTCGAATACGATGGATGGCAGACAATGCTGATGTCACGGCCATAGACAAAGCCGGGTGACGACGAGACCCGCCAGACGTCGCGCAATACGGTGGTTGGTTGCAGGGCGGTCAGGGCCGTCTCAGGACGTCTTGAACGCCCGGTTCGAAATCTGGATTGCGTTTTTCGCGGGGTCTTTTGCATTGGCAAAGACATATCCGTCGGCTTGGTGGATCTTGCCGAACTCAAGGCCGTCTTTCCGCGCGGTTTCGCAAAATGCGGCGACGTCCTCGACATCGAACACCAGCTTCACCAGAACCTGACCTGCGCGCTGCCCCTTGGCGGCGGGATGCAGCAGGATGGTTATGCCCGTCGACAGCGGTCTGAGTTCGACGATGCGATCGGTGTCACTGCGCACAATTGAAAAGCCGAAGTGGTGCGCATAAAATTCGGCCATGCTGTCGATCTGACCCGTGTAAAGGATCACCCGTCCAAGTGCCGGTGCCATAAGCTGTCCCGCGGAAAATTGCGCATATGCCACGGGTATCACACCGGCGCAGTCTGCGACAACTGCGGCCGCACATTGCATGACATCTTTCCGATCCGGCGAACCTCTGTCACAACACGGGCATCCCGTCTGACTGAAAGCGCCCCATATGACCCGCACCCCCATCGCCCTTGTGTTCGCTCTTTGGGGCGCGGGGCTGGGGGCGGCGGCGCAGTACGGCAAGATCAGCGTGATCTTTGACCAGTTGCCGCAGCTTTACCCCGATGCGGGGGCTGCGATTGGCTGGGCGGTGTCGCTGGTGGGCTTGCTGGGGATCATCTTTGGCGTGGTCGCGGGGCTGCTGGTGGCGCGTATCCGCTATCGTCGGGCGCTGCTGATGTCGCTGTGGCTGGGCGCTGCGGTGTCGGCGGTGCAGGCGATGATGCCGTCGTTTCAGTGGTTTCTGGCCCTGCGCGCCATCGAAGGGCTGTCGCATCTGGGGCTGGTGGTCGCGGCACCCACGCTGATCGCGCAGATCACAGCGCCACAGGATCGCGGCTGGGCGCTGACCCTGTGGGGCACATTCTTTGGCGTGGCCTTTGCGGTGCTGACATGGGCGGGGCTGCCGCTGGTGGCTGTTCGGGGCGTGCCTGCGCTGTTCATCGCGCACAGTCTGTACATGGCGGGCTTTGCCGTAATGCTGATGGTCTGGCTGCGACGGTTGCCGGGGACGGGGCCGGACACGCCGCTGTCGCTGGGGCAGGTGCTGCGCAGTCATGTGACGATCTACAGCTCGGCGCGGATCGCGGCACCGGGGCTGGGCTGGCTGTTCTATACATTTTGTTTCGTGTCGATCCTGACGGTTCTGCCGCCCTATATCCCACAGGACGTGCGGGCGCTGGTTATGGGGGCGATGCCGCTGACATCCATTGCCGTGTCGATGACCCTTGGCGTGTGGCTGCTGGGGCGGCGCAGTGCGGTCTGGGTGGTCTGTGTCGGCTTTGGCCTCAGCGCGCTGTCGATCCTGTGGCTGTGGGTGCAGCCCGGCCTGCCGCTGGCCTGTCTGGCGCTGGCTGCCGCGATGGGGCTGATACAGGGCGCAACCTTTACCGCTGTTCCACAGTTGAACGGCACCGCGGCCACTCAGGCGCAGGCCAACGGGGCGATGGCGCAGATGGGCAATCTGGGCAACACGCTGGGCACGCCGGTGATGGCGGCAGCATTGGCCGGTCTGGGGTACACCGGGCTGCCATTGCTGGCAGGCACGGCCTTTGTCGCGGGGCTGGCGCTGCACCTGTTGCTGGCGGCACAGCGCCGCCGCGTTACGGCGTGACGGTGAACGGCTGGCGCGCCATCACGCGGTTGCCTTCGTCCATCATGTAGAACAGCTCGTAGTCGCCGGGTGTCTCGGGCAGCTTCAGCTTCGCGATCTCGCCTTTTCTGGCATAGACGTATGTTTCGTAGCTGACCGACCCCGGCGCGCCGATGCCGATATAGTCCCGCGCATAGCCCGGCCCCTCAAAGGGGATGGCAATGGTCGTGCCCGCCGCCCCGCTGGCGGGTGCGTTCAGGGTCACGGTGACATCGGTGACCGTCAGCGGTACGGTGGCGATCACCAGATTGTCCTGATCCAGCACATAGCGCAGTTCATAGTCGCCGGGCGTTGCGGGCATTTCGACCCGCGCGGGGTTGCCGTCCTTGGTGTAGACATAGTTGATATAAGGCTCGTCCGGTTTGGCCACGGCGATAAAGTCGCGCTTGTAATCCGGCCCTTCCCACCGCACGGCCACGGTCGCACCCACGGGGGCATCCTGTGGCGGCGTGATCCCGGCGGTGACGGCACCGACGGTGATCATGGCGGTGGCGATGATCTCGCGGTCCTGATCCAGCACATAGCGGATTTCATAGTCGCCCGGTTCGGTTGGCATCAGCAACTGCGCCGGTGTGCCGTTCTTGGTGTAGGCGTAGTTGACATATGGCTCGCCCGGTTTTCCAACAGCGATGAAATCGCGCGTGTAATCCGGCCCTTGCCACGGCACGGCAACCATCGCCCCCGCGACGGCCTGCGCAGGTGGCGTCACGCTGGCCTCGGCCGCCGCGATGGTGATCGTGGCGGTGGCGATGATTTCGCGGTCCTGATCCAGCACATAGCGGACCTCGTAATCACCGGGCTCAATCGGCATCAGCAACTGGGCCGGCGTCCCGTTCTTGGTGTAGACATAGTTGATATAGGGCGCGCCCGGTTTGCCGACAGCGATGAAATCGCGTGTGTAATCGGGGCCTTCCCACGGCACTGCGACGGTCGCACCGGCGGTGGCCGTGGCGGGGGGCGTCACGCTGGCGGCGACAGCGACCAGCGTGATCGGCGCGGTGGCAATCACCTCGCGGTCCTGATCCAGCACATAGCGGATTTCGTATTCACCCGGTTCGGTCGGCATCAGCAACTGCGCAGGTGTGCCGTTGCGGGTGTATTCATAGTTGATATACGCCTCGCCCGGTTTGCCGACCGAGATGAAATCGCGTTTGTAATCCGGCCCTTCCCACGGCACCGCGATGGTCGCACCAACGGTGGCCTGCGCGGGCGGGGTGACCGAGGCGGTCACATCCACCACGTCGATCACGCGGGTGGCGATCTGCGTGCGGTCCTGATCCATGACATAGCGCAGCTCGTAGCGGCCGGCCTTGGTCGGCATCGTGACCGAGGCGGGGCTGCCATCCTTGGTGTAGGCATAGTTGATGTACGGCTTGCCCTGTTCCCCCACGGCGATAAAGTCGCGCTTGTAGTCCGGCCCCTGCCACGTGACGGCCAGTTCAGAACCGGCCGGCGCTGTCTCGGCCGCTTCGATCAGGGCGGTGACCGGCGTCACTGTGATCGGGCGGGTGCCGATCACGGTGCGGTCCTTCTGGTAATAGCGCAGCTCGAAATCGCCCTCGCGCGGGGGCATCGTGACGCTGACGGGGTTGCCGTCGCGCACGTAGGTATAGTTGATCACACGGCCACTGTCGTCTAGCGGGTCGACGACGGCGATATAGTCGTCCTTGCCAGCCGGTCCTTGCCACGAGACCTGCGTGTCGCTGCCCATGGGGGCGCTTTCGGCGGCCTCAAGCGTGGCTTTTACGGCGGGCTTTTCAAACACCACGGTCAGCGTGTTGTCGTTGCCCACGATGACCTGCAATTGCGCGTCCAGCGCGGTTTCGACCTGCGCGCGGTAGGCGGTGATTTCGTAGGCCCCCGGCAGCACGTCCAGTACCAGCGGGTTGGTCTGTTCGTCGGTGGTCAGCACGGTGCCGTCCGGCCCTGTCACCGTCCACATCACCGGATCGTCCAGCAGCGGTGCATTTTCGTCGCCTTCGACCGCGCGCAGGATGGCGGGGACAGGGACCGGCGCGGTTTCCGTGGCCACCGTGTTCAGCGCCGCCGTCAGCTCGTCAGCATTTGAGGCGGTCAGAAAGGTGCCGCCGGTTTCTTCGGCCAGACATTGCATCTGGGCCAGCGCCTCGGCGTCGGTCACGTCAAAGCCGATGACGTGGGCGGTGAAATCAATGCCTGCCTCTTCCAGCAGGCGCGCGGCGGCGCATGGATCGGGATTGCAGGTTTCGATCCCGTCGGACACCAAAATAACGGTGGCCTTTTCCTCGGTATAGCGCAGCGCCTGTGCGGCGGCGATCACCGCGTCGGTCATTGGCGTCTTGCCCAGCGGCTTGATCCCGCGCACCGCCTGGCCGATGGCGTCGCGGGTGTCGGGGCCGGGGGGCACGACGGTTTCGATGTCCGTACAGTCGCCACGGGTGCGGTGGCCGTAAACGGTCAGGCCCAGTTGCTGGTCGGCGGGGATTGTGGTCAGCAATTTGCCCACAACGTCCTGCGCGATGGCAATCTTGGCCACATCGTCGATCTGGCCCCACATCGAGCCTGACCCGTCCAGAACCAGAATTGTATTGGCGCGATCCTGCGCCACCACGGGTTGCGCGAGCAAACCCAGAAAACAAATGACTGCCAGCAGATACCGCATCGTGAAACCTCGTAGGATAAATGTGAACTGAATATGCAGCAATTCAGACCATGACTTTGCCAGCCAGTCCATCCCAAAGTCGCCAGCCCCGCGCAACAGGCGGTTACTGACACATTTTGTCAGCATCCTGCCGATGTTCCCTATTGGTTCCGTTTTTGCCATTGGAGAATCCGCCACGCGGGACTATGTACAAATCGTTAACCGTGGGGCGGATATGGCAGAGCAGAAAAACATCGAGGTGCGCGGCGCGCGCGAGCACAACCTGAAATCCATCGACGTGGACATTCCGCGCGACCAGCTGGTGGTGATCACCGGCCTGTCGGGGTCGGGCAAATCGTCGCTGGCGTTCGACACGATCTATGCCGAAGGGCAGCGCCGCTATGTGGAATCGCTGTCTGCCTATGCGCGCCAGTTCCTGGACATGATGCAAAAACCGGACGTGGACCACATCAGTGGCCTGTCGCCCGCGATTTCCATCGAACAAAAGACCACGTCGAAAAACCCCCGTTCGACCGTGGGCACCGTGACCGAGATTTACGACTATATGCGGCTGCTGTTCGCCCGCGTCGGCACGCCCTACAGCCCCGCGACCGGCAAGCCCATCGAGGCGCAGCAGGTGCAGGACATGGTCGACCGCGTCATGGCGATGGAGGAGGGCACGCGTGCCTATCTTCTGGCGCCGATCATCCGTGACCGCAAAGGCGAATACCGCAAGGAATTCATCGAGTTGCGCAAGCAAGGCTTTCAGCGGGTGAAGGTTGACGGGGAATTCTACGATCTGGACGAACCGCCGACGCTGGACAAGAAATTCCGCCACGACATCGACGTGGTCGTCGACCGTATCGTGGTGCGCGAAGGGCTGGAAACGCGGCTGGCCGACAGCTTGCGCACGGCCCTTGATCTGGCCGACGGTATCGCGGTTCTGGAGACCGCTCCGGCCGAGGGCGACCCGGAACGCATGACGTTTTCCGAGAAATTCGCGTGCCCCGTCAGCGGCTTTACCATCCCCGAGATCGAGCCGCGCCTGTTCTCGTTCAACGCGCCTTTCGGCGCCTGCCCGGACTGTGACGGGCTGGGGGTCGAGCTGTTCTTTGATGAACGTCTGGTGGTGCCGGATCAGAACCTGAAGGTTTACGATGGCGCGCTGGCACCCTGGCGCAAGGGCAAGTCGCCCTATTTCCTGCAAACCATCGAAGCCATTGCAAAACATTACGAATTTGACGCGCAGACCAAGTGGAAAGATCTGGACGCCCATGTGAAACAGGTGTTCCTGTTCGGTTCGGGCGACGATGAAATCCCGTTCCGTTACGACGAAGGTGGGCGGGTCTATTCGGTGACGCGCACGTTCGAGGGCGTCATTCCCAACATGGAACGCCGCTATCGCGAGACGGACAGCAACTGGGTCCGCGAAGAGTTCGAGCGCTACCAGAACAACCGCCCCTGCGGCACCTGCCACGGCTACCGCCTGCGGGCCGAGGCGCTGGCGGTGAAAATCGGCCCGTCCGACAAGCCCGACGAGCTGTTGCACGCAGGCCAAGTGGTCGAAATGTCGATCCGCGAGGCGTTCGCGTGGTGCGAAACCGTGCCCGACAACCTGACCGCCCAGAAAAACGAGATCGCGCGCGCCATCCTCAAGGAAATCCGCGAGCGGCTGGGGTTCCTCAATAACGTCGGGCTGGAATACCTGACCCTCAGCCGCAACAGCGGCACGTTGTCGGGCGGCGAAAGCCAGCGTATCCGGCTGGCCAGCCAGATTGGCAGCGGCCTGACCGGGGTGCTCTATGTGCTGGACGAGCCATCCATCGGCCTGCACCAGCGCGACAACGACCGGCTGCTGGGCACGCTGAAAAACCTGCGCGATCAGGGCAATACCGTGATCGTGGTGGAACATGACGAGGAAGCGATCCGCGAGGCGGATTATGTGTTCGACATTGGTCCGGGGGCAGGGGTGCACGGCGGGCGCGTGGTCGCCCACGGCACGCCCGACCAGATCGCCGCCAACCCCGACAGCGTCACCGGCCAGTATCTGACCGGCGCACGCGAGATTGCCGTGCCTGCGACCCGTCGCAAGGGCAAGAAGAAATCGGTCAAGGTGGTCAAGGCGTCGGGCAACAACCTGCACGACATCACTGTGGATTTCCCGCTGGGCAAATTCGTCTGCGTCACCGGCGTATCGGGCGGGGGCAAATCGACGCTGACCATCGAGACGCTGTTCAAGACCGCGTCGATGCGGCTGAACGGCGCGCGCCAGACACCGGCCCCCTGCGAAACGATCAAGGGGCTTGAGCATCTGGACAAGGTCATCGACATCGACCAACGCCCCATCGGGCGGACTCCGCGTTCAAATCCAGCGACTTACACCGGCGCCTTCACCCCGATCCGTGACTGGTTTGCCGGTCTGCCTGAGTCCAAGGCACGCGGCTATAAACCCGGCCGCTTCAGCTTTAACGTCAAGGGCGGGCGCTGCGAGGCCTGTCAGGGTGACGGCGTTATCAAGATCGAGATGCACTTTTTGCCCGATGTCTACGTCGAATGTGAAACCTGCAAGGGGAAACGCTACAACCGCGAAACGCTTGAGGTCACGTTCAAAGGCAAGTCGATTGCCGACGTGCTGGACATGACCGTGGAAGACGCGCAGACGTTTTTCCAAGCGGTGCCGTCGATCCGCGAGAAGATGGACGCGCTGATGCGGGTCGGTCTGGGGTACATCAAGGTGGGCCAGCAGGCGACGACCCTGTCCGGCGGCGAGGCGCAGCGGGTCAAACTGTCCAAGGAGCTGGCACGCCGGTCCACGGGACGCACGCTGTACATTCTGGACGAGCCGACAACCGGCCTGCATTTCGAAGACGTGCGCAAGCTGTTGGAAGTGCTGCACGAACTGGTGGATCAGGGCAATTCGGTCGTGGTGATCGAACACAATCTGGATGTCATCAAAACCGCCGACCACCTGATCGACATCGGCCCAGAGGGCGGCGACGGCGGTGGTCAGGTTGTGGCAACTGGCACGCCCGAACAGGTGGCCGAAGTCGCGGCCAGCCACACGGGCCGCTATCTGAAACCGATGTTGCAGGGTCGCAAGGTCGCCGCCGAATAGGGCGGCGACCAGCGCGGTTTACAGGATGGCGCGGGCGATGCGGATCAGTTGCAGCGTCTCGAATGCGTCATCGTCCAGCATCAGCACGTCACCGTTGACGGCCGAATAATTGTACCCCGGCTGCGGCGCGGGCAGGCGGTACATGCGCTGCATTTCGGCCTGTGTCAGCGCGGCAGTGGGCGCAATCCGCACCCCGCCCGGAAGATCAACAACACGCGCCAAGCCGTTGACTTTCAACAATGTATCGTATTCATCAACGTCCAGCAGGACCGGCATACCGTCGATCAGCGCATAGCGTTGGCCAGCCGGTGCAGGTGCCAGATCATACAGGTCGGCAATCTGGCGCGAGTTCAGCACCAGATCGTCATAGGGGCGCAGGTCGCGGTCGCGGTATGTGTCCACACGGTCGCGCAGCAGCCCGTCATAGTAACGGTCGTCATGATCGACCCACTGGTCATAGGTCACACCCTTTTTGGCCAGTCCGGGCGGCACGCAGGGGGGATCTTTCTTGGCCAGACCGGGCGGACAGTTGCGATAGCGCAGGATTTCGTCGTCGGGAATATCGGCGTAGACGCGGTCCAGCCCCAGCAGCGCCAGCGGCAGGGCGGCGATGATCCCGCGCAGGTCACGGTCCTTGGGGGCCTGAACGTTCAGAACCTCACGCGCGACGCGGTCCAGATCAGTGCGTTCGCGGGCTTTGCGGGCGTCTTTAAAGTCGGTCCCATGACCCTTTTCGGCGCGATCATCGGATTTGTGATCCTTGTCCTTGCCTTTGTGGTTCTGGTCCTTTTTCGGGCCTTTGGCGTCCTTGCCGTGGCCGCCGCCTTTGTCGTCCTTATGACCTTTGGCTTTGCCCTGGCTCTTGTCGTTGCCTTTCGCTTTGCCCTTGGCTTTGTCAGGCTTTTCCTTGTCGTTCTTCACCAGCACCACGGGGCCGTGCGCGGCGTTCAGGCTTGGGATGGACGTTGCAGCCTGGACCGGCGCGACAAACCCCGTGCTGGCCACCGCAACCGCTGAGGCCAGGGTGAGAAGATGTTTCATTCTGTTTTCGCTCCATGCTTGAGAATTTCCATATCCAGCCGCGTCTGGGCTTCGTCGTCCATATCCTGCGCGTCGCCCAGAAACCGGCCCATGTGGCGCATCGGCTCAATCTCGTCCAAGATGATCTTGGCGACGATCAACAGTGGCACCGCGACAATCATGCCGATGACCGACCAGATATAGGCAAAGAACGCGACGACCAGAAACAGCACAGGCGCGTTCAGGTGCATCCGCCGCGAGATCAGCAAAGGCGTTACAAGCTGGCCTTCGATGCTGGTGCAGCCCATGTAGACCGCGAACACCAGCAGCGGCGACCAGATAGCGCCGAACTGTGACGATGCCACCAGTGCGGCGATACAGGCCCCAGCAAGACCCCCGAAATAGGGGATAAAGTTCAACGCAAAGGCCATGACGCCGATTGCGATATACTGGTTGATGCCCATCAGGAACATCGCCGTGCCGATGGTAAGGCCAAGCCCCGCGTTGATCAGGGTGATGCCGCCCAGATAGCGGCCCAACCGGCGTTCAATCGTGGCCACGATTTCAAGCGCGCGGCTTTTGTCCTTGGTTCGGCCAATGCTTTCAACAGCCCGTTGCAGGAAAAAGTCGCCCGAACTCAGCAGAAAGAACAGCAACAGCACCGCGAACAGCAACTGGCTGACCAATTGCGGCGCAAGGGTCAGGATTTGCCGTGTCGAGGTTTCCTGGTCCACCACCGCGACTTCGACAGGCTTTTCCGTCTGGGTGTCTTTGGTTTCGATCATGTTGTCGACGGCTTCGGCCGCTTCGGCCACTGCCTTGATCGTGTCGTTCTGCGTGGCGCTGATGCGGTCCTGCAATTGCTCGATCAACTCGGGCACGTCGCGCACCATCATGCTGACGGGGGACGAAAAATAGTAAAGCGACAGGGACAATAGGGTGATGATCAGGCCGGTGAACAGCACCGCGACCGCACCGCTGGGAATGCCCAGTCGCTGCAAGCCGCGACGCGGGCGGCTGAGGACGAAATAGGCAAGAACGGCGGCGGTGACAGGGATCAGGAAGTTGGACGCAGCGACCAGCCCGTAAATCAACATGATGACGAATATACCGATAACCGGCAGCGCCGTTGCTTTTTGGCTCATGATTGCGTTGCCCCCCAGGACGCTTGGTTCGAGGGACAACGCCGTCAGCGTGTAAAGGGTTCCTTACAGGGTCAACCGCGACCCCGTTCGGCAAACCGGGGCAACATGGCGCTGAAATCGCGCCCTTTGCCGCCTTCGTCCTCGACAAAGGTTTTGTACAGTGCCAGCGCCAGCTTGCCCATCGGCGTGTCGGCATCTGCCGCTTCGGCGGCTTGCTGGCTAAGGCCCAGATCCTTTAGCATCAGCTCGGCGGCGAACCCGGGTTTATAGTCGTTGTCGGCCGGCGATTGCGGACCCACGCCGGGGGCGGGGCAATAGGCGTTCATGCTCCAGGAATAGCCCGACGAGGTGCTGACCACGTCGAACATTTTCTGCCGTTCCAGCCCCAGCTTGTCGGCCAGTGCAAAGGCCTCGCAGGTGGCGATCATCGTGGCGCCAAGGATCATGTTGTTGCAGATCTTGGCGGCCTGTCCGGCGCCTGCCTCGCCGCAATGCACGGCCTTTTGGCCCATGATGTCGAACAGCGGTTCGGCCTTGGCAAAGGCATCTGCGCTGCCGCCCGCCATAAAGGTCAGCGTGCCGCCCGCCGCACCACCGATGCCACCCGAAACGGGCGCATCCACGGCCAGAAGGCCAGCGGTTTCAGCGTCTTCGGCCACGGCGCGGGCGCTGTCGACGTCAACAGTGGAACAGTCGATGAAACACGCACCCTTGGCCATCAGCGGGATGATCTGTGCGGCGACATCGCGCAGGATCGCGCCGTTGGGCAGCATGGTGATCACCACGTCCATACCTGCCGCTGCGGCGTCGATGGTGTCTGCAACAGCGGCCCCTTCGGCGGTGGTGCCCGCGACGTCAAAACCTGTCACGTCATGGCCCGCTTTGGCCAGATTGGCCGCCATCGGTGCACCCATGTTGCCAAGGCCGATAAATCCTATCTTCATTGCTCAGTTCCTCCCAGTTTCAGTGACGCGTCGCCCAAGGGGCGCAGCATTTTGCTGACAGCACTTGGCGGCACGTCGGTGTCTGCGTATTGCCAGTTCGGGCTGCGGTCCTTGTCGATGATCGCAGCACGAATGCCTTCCAGAAAATCGCCATGTTCCATCGCGCGGGACGTGAACCGGTATTCCAGATCCAGCGCCTTTTCGATGGTCAGGGACGGGCCGCGCAGGCGGTGCAGCGCCTCGATGGTGCAGGCCATCGACAGCGGGCTGTTGCGGCCCAGTGATTTCAACGTGGCACGGGCAAAGTCGCTGTCTTCGGCGCTGAGTGACCGGAGAATATCGCCCAGGCCTTCGCCGCCGAAATGGCGGTTGATGTCGTCAAGCTGGCCTTGCAGGGGGCCGGTTTCGGGCGTTTCGGCGGCGGTCTCCAGCAGGGTGATGTCGCCCGATGACTCCAGTTGCTCGATCAGATCAGTCCACTTTAGCTGCGGCACATAACTGTCAGCAAAACCTGAGAAAATCGCATCAGATGGCCCCATGCGGGACGCCGTGGTGCCCAGGTATTCGCCCATCCGTCCCGGTGCCAGCGCCAGCATCAGCGTGCCGCCCACGTCGGGGATCAGGCCGATGCCGACCTCGGGCATGGCGATCTGGCTGCTTTCGCCCACGATCCGGTGCGATCCGTGACAGCCGATGCCCACACCGCCGCCCATCACGAACCCTTGCAGGAAGCTGACCACAGGTTTGGGATAGGTGAAAATCTTGGCGTTCAGGCGGTATTCATCGGCCCAGAACTTTTGCCCATAGGCGAAGTCACCCTTGCGCCCCGATGCATAGAGGTCGGCAATGTCGCCGCCCGAGCAGAAGGCGCGGTCGCCTTCGGCGTCGATGATCACCAGTTGCACCGCGTCGTCGTCGCGCCAGCGGTCCAGCGCGTCCTCGATGGCCAGACACATGTCATAGGTCATCGCGTTCAGCGCCTTGGGGCGGGTCAGCGTGATGCGGCCGGCGACACCAGTGATGCGGATGGAAATATCGCTCATCGGTTTTTCAGCATGTCACGCGCCACGATCACGCGCATGATCTCGTTGGTGCCTTCCAGAATCTGGTGAACCCGCAAATCGCGCACCAGCTTTTCAATGCCATAGTCGGCCAGATAGCCATAGCCGCCGTGCAGTTGCAGACATTGATCGACCACTTTTGACCCGGTTTCGGTCACGAACTTTTTCGCCATCGCGCAGAACTTGGTGGCGTCGGGCGCGCCCTGATCCAGTTTCCACGCCGCCTGCCGCAGAAAGACGCGCGCGGCTTGCAGTTCGATTTCCATATCGGCCAGACGCCATTGCAGCCCCTGAAACTGGTCGATGCTTTGGCCAAAGGCCTTGCGTTCGCCCATGTAGTTGAGCGTGGCGTTCAGCGCGGTCTGCGCGGCGCCCAGCGAACAGGCGGCAATGTTCAGACGGCCACCATCCAGCCCCATCATCGCATATTTGAATCCTTTGCCTTCTTCACCGATCAGATTGTCGGCAGAAATTTTGCAATCGTCGAACTGCACCTGTGCCGTGGGCTGCGACCGCCAGCCCATTTTGTCCTCAAGCGCGCCGAACGACAGCCCGTCGGTGCCGTCCTTGACATAAACGGTGCTGACGCCGCCGGCACCCGCATCGCCGGTGCGCACCATGCACACGTAAGCGTCCGAATAGCCGCCGCCCGAGATGAACGCCTTGGTTCCGTTCAGGGTGTAGCCTTCGTTCGTGCGATCCGCGCGGGTTTTCAGCGCCACGGCGTCCGAGCCGGAGCCGGGTTCGGTCAGGCAATAGCTGAGCACGGTGTTCATCGTCAGCACATCGGGCAGCACGCGGGCCTTGAAGTCGTCGCTGGCAAAGCTGTCGATCATGCGCGCGCACATGTTGTGGATGGACAGGAAGGCTGCAACAGACGGGCAGGCCATGCTCAGCGCCTCGAACACCAATGTGGCGTCCAGACGGCCCAGACCGGCACCGCCGGACGCTTCGGACACATACAGCCCGCCAAAGCCCAGCTCGCCCACCTGCGGCCACAGCTCTTTGGGAATGGTGCCCTTGGCCTCCCAGTCGCGGGCGTGGGGTGCGATGTTGTCCTGGCCAAAGGCATAGGCCATGTCGAAAATAGCTGATTGTTCGTCTGTCAGTGCGAAGTCCATCGCATCCTCCCTGATCGCCGAAATGAACGTTTGTTTAATAATCGGTCTCTGCGGCCACAGTTGCAAGTCTTTCGTGGGCAGGGCCAGCGGGCGGACGGGCCAGCGGCAGAAACCTGCCCCGATGCGCAGTGCACCGGGGCAGGGTATATCGCAGGGGCGTTATTCCATCACGGGGATGGAGAATTCGCCGCCTTCCTTGATGCCCGAGGGCCAGCGCGCGGTCACGGTTTTGGTGCGTGTGTAGAATTTGAACGCATCCGGGCCGTGCTGGTTCAGGTCACCGAACACCGATTTCTTCCAGCCGCCAAAGGTGTGATAGGCCAGCGGCACGGGGATCGGCACGTTGATGCCGACCATGCCGATGTTGATCCGGTTGGCAAAGTCACGGGCCGCGTCGCCGTCACGGGTAAAGATCGCGGTGCCGTTGCCGTATTCGTGGTCCATCGCCAGACCCAGCGCCTCTTCATAGTCCTGCGCGCGCACGCAGGTCAGAACCGGGCCAAAGATTTCCTGGGTGTAGATGTCCATGTCCTTGGTGGCGTGGTCAAACAGGTGCGGGCCGACGAAATAGCCGTCTTCGTAGCCTTGCAGCTTGAAGCCACGTCCATCGACAACCAGCTTCGCACCCTGGTCGATGCCGGTCTGCACCAGACGTTCGATGTTGGCCTTGGCCGCAGCGGTCATAACGGGGCCGTAATCCACGTCATTGCCTGCGGTATAGGGGCCGACCTTCAACGCTTCGACGCGCGGGATCAGCTTTTCCATCAGACGGTCGGCGGTCTCATCACCGACGGGCACGGCAACCGAGATCGCCATGCAGCGTTCGCCCGCCGCACCGTAACCGGCACCGATCAGCGCGTCGGCGGCCTGATCCATGTCGGCGTCGGGCATGATGATCATGTGGTTCTTTGCACCGCCAAAGCACTGCACGCGTTTGCCGTTGGCGCAGCCGGTGGCATAGATGTATTCGGCAATCGGGGTCGAGCCGACAAAGCCGACCGACTGGATCACGTCGTGATGCAGGATCGCGTCAACCGCTTCCTTGTCGCCGTTGACGACTTGCAGGATGCCTTTGGGCAGGCCTGCCTCTTCCAGCAGTTCGGCCAGCATCAAGGGCACGGAGGGGTCGCGCTCGGACGGTTTCAGGATAAAGGCGTTGCCGCAAGCGATGGCCGGCGCGAACATCCACATCGGGATCATGGCAGGGAAGTTGAAGGGCGTGATGCCCGCCGTCACACCCAGCGCCTGACGCATGGAATACATGTCGATGCCGGGGCCGGCGCTGTCGGTGTATTCACCTTTCAGCAGTTGCGGCGCGCCGATGCAGTATTCGACGACTTCCAGACCGCGTTGCACGTCACCGGCGGCATCGGGCAGGGTCTTGCCGTGCTCGCGGCTGAGCGCTTCGGCCAGCTTGTCCATGTCGCGGTTCAGCAGGTCGACGAATTTCATCAGCACACGGGCGCGGCGCTGCGGGTTGGTCGCGGCCCATTTCGGTTGGGCGGCGGCGGCGTATTCGACGGCCTTGTTCAGCTCTTCTCCGCTGGCCAGTGGCACGCGGCCCTGCACTTCGCCGGTCGAGGGGTTCATGACGTCGGCAAAGCGGCCCGAGGTGCCTTTGACGTGTTCGCCGTTCAGGTAATGGGTCATCTCTTGCATGGGAAATCCTTCCTGTGGTGTTCCGTTGGGCGCACTGTAGGCTTGCAAAAACACATGGAAAAGACGCATCTTTCCAAAATAGTCATGCATTTTTGCAAAATGAACGGGTTTGCAAAATGAAACGGGAAGGGCACTTACGGTATGGAAGCGCACTGGGATGATTTGCGGCTGTTTCTGGCCATCGCCCGCGAGGCCAGCCTGACCGCGGCGGGCAAGACGCTGCGGCTGGACCCCGCCACGCTGGGCCGCCGGATGGTGCGGCTTGAGGCGGCACTGGGGGCGGTGTTGTTCGTGAAATCCCCGCAAGGCTATGCGCTGACCGAGGCGGGCGTGATCCTGCTGGACAAGGCCGAGGCGGCCGAAGCGGCGATGCGCGCGGCGACCTCGACCCTGTCGGGCGGGCAATCCGACCGGCTGACAGGACAGGTGCGCATCGGGGCGCCGGACGGCTGTGCCAACTATCTGATGCCGCAGGTCTGCGCCGATCTGGCCGACCGCCATCCTGATCTGGACATTCAGGTCGTGGCCTTGCCGCGTGTCTTCAACCTGTCGCGCCGCGAGGCGGATCTGGCCATCGGCGTCAGCGCGCCCACGGCGGGCCGTCTGACGGTGCAGAAAATCACCGACTACCGTCTGCATCTGGCCGCCGACGACAGCTATCTGGCCCAGCATCCGCACATCACCACCACTGCCGATCTGCAAGGGCACCGGATCGTGGGCTATATCCCCGACATGATTTTTGACCGTGAACTGGATTACCTGGCCGACATCGGCCTGCCACGCACGGCGCTGGCGTCCAATTCCGTCTCGGTCCAGTTGAACCTGCTGCGTGCCGGCGGCGGGGTGGGGATCGTGCACGACTTTGCACTGCCCGCCGCCAGCGGATTGCGGCGTATTCTGACCGATCAGATTGGCCTGACCCGTGCCTTTTACCTGATCCGCCACGCCGACGACCGCAACAACGCGCGGCTGACGCGCTTTGCCGATGATCTGGTGGCGGGGCTTCGCGTGGAACTGGCGCGGCTTGAGGCGCACGCTTGACACAAAACGGGTTTGCGGGGACGATCAATATATCGACCGTTCAACCATCACACGAGGTTTGCCATGCTTGTCCAACATATCCTGCAATCGAAATCCAGCGACGCGGTGATTACTGTCAAACCCGGCACAAGCGTCTCGGATGCCGCGAAAATTCTGGCCAAGCACAAATTCGGCAGCGTGGTCGTGTCGCGTGACGGGACGACTGCGGACGGTATTCTGTCAGAGCGTGACATCGTGCGCGAACTGGCCACCCGTGGCGCAAGCTGTCTGGAAGAAAAGGTCGAGACCTATATGACCACCAAGCTGGTCACCTGCACCCGTCAGGACAGCGTCGAAAGCGTCCTGCAAAACATGTCCGACGGACGGTTCCGCCACATGCCCGTGGTCGAGGATGGCAAGCTGGTCGGCCTGATCACCCAAGGTGACGTGGTCAAGGCGCGCCTGTCCAAAGTGTCGATGGAAAAAGACGCCCTGCAAGGAATGATCATGGGCCACTAGCGGACCGTTGGTTATAATTTTGCGACACTGCGTCTTGGCGCTTGCATTTTTGTATCCCGAGTGGTTGCTTGCCGCGAAATAATATTACCCTGACCACGGAGCACGCCCATGCGCGTTGGCCTTTACCCCGGCACTTTCGACCCCATCACCCTGGGACATATCGACATCATCCGCCGCGCCACGTCGCTGGTGGACCGGCTGGTGATCGGCGTTGCGATCAACCGGGACAAGGGGCCGTTGTTCCGTTTGGAAGAACGTGTTGCCATGATCGAGGCGGAATGCGCCAAGCTGATGGAACAGACCCAGACCGAGATTATCGTGCATCCGTTCGAGAACCTGCTGATCGACTGTGCTGCCGATGTCGGGGCCCAGATGATCATTCGCGGCCTGCGGGCTGTGGCTGATTTCGAGTATGAATATCAAATGGTCGGCATGAACCGCCAATTGAATGACGAGATCGAGACGGTGTTCCTGATGGCCGAGGCCACGCATCAGGCCATTGCGTCGAAACTGGTCAAGGAAATCGCGCGGCTGGACGGCGATGTCAGCAAATTTGTCACGCCGCAGGTCAATGAGGCACTGATCACGAAACTTTCAGGCTGACGCGGGAACTGGCCAGCCAACGGGCACGTTGGTTGGCATGTCATACACATCGCACATCGCCCGTATCACCCTGTTGACGCTGATCGCGTCCCCCTTGGTCGCGCAGACCCCGACAACAACTCAGCTTGATCCTGCGCCTGTCGTGCCGCCCGCCACGCAACAACCCCCTGTGACGCCACAGCCTTCTGTGACGCCCCCGCCGCCTGTCAGCCAGCAGCAAACCGCACCTGCGACGGGTGATCCCATCATTCCGATGGCCGAATCCGCGCTGGATGATGTTCCGGGCGATTCCTCGGGCGATCCTTCGGGTACGCGCATTCCCAGTGTGTCAGAGCTGTCAAAGGCACTGGAAGACAAGGAAAACGCCGAAACCCAAGGGGACACTGGCCTGGGCACCAATGATGTCATTCCGGCCACGCCGGATGCAGGCGCAAACCAGACCACCGACCCGGCCAACAGCGACGCCACCGCCGCCGCACAGCCTGAGATTCCATCGCAGCCCGTCACCCCGGCGACCGTCAACGCGGCCAGCTATTCAGGCGTGGGCGGCCTGCCCGATGGGCGCAGTCCCGTCACCGTGAAGCTGCAAGTGCTGTTGGACCGCGCTGCCGTGTCGGTGTCGATCATCGACGGTGTCAAAGGTGGCATGACCGAAAGCGCGCTGAAAGCCTATGAGGCGCGCATGGGGCTGCCGGTTGACGGCCTGCTGGACGCCGAGGTTTGGGACAAGCTGGGTGGCAACGACATTGACGTCTACATGAAACAGTACACGATCACAGATGCCGATGTTTCGGGCCTGTCCGCGCCGTTGCCGCGCGACTATGGTGAGTTGGCCAAGCTGGACCGCATGGGATACACCAGCGTTCCCGAAAAGCTGGCCGAACGGTTCCACATGAGCGAGGATTTCCTGAAACTGGTGAACCCCGGTGCAGGGTTTGTCGCCGGTGAAACGATTGTCGTCGTCGAACCCGGTGAAAAGGCCGTGGGGCAGGTGACCAAGATTGTCATCGACAAATCCGACCGCCGTCTGCGCGCCTGGGATGCGGCGGGGACCGAGATTGCCAACTATCCCGTGGCCGTGGGATCGTCGGGCACGCCGTCACCTTCGGGCCACATGACGGTCGAGGCGGTCGCACTCGAGCCGACCTATCACTATAATCCCAGTGTCAATTTCAAGCAGGGTGACAACGACAAGCCGCTGACACTGCCGCCGGGACCGAATGGGCCGGTTGGTCTGGTGTGGATCGACCTGTCGAAACCCACCTACGGCATCCACGGCACGCCGGAACCCGCCAGCCTGTTCACCGCCCATTCCCACGGCTGTGTGCGCATGGCCAACTGGGATGCACAGGAACTGGCGTCGCTGGTCAGCGCAGGTGTCGTCGTTGATTTCCGCGAATGAACCGCGTGCTGGCGGTAGCGCTGCTGATGATACCATCAGTGGTCTGGGGGCAGGGCGCGCCTGACACGTCGCGTCTGCCCCCCGTCAGGCCCGAGGCCGCGGTGGAGGGCGACGGGGCAGCCAGCGCCCCGACGCAGTCCAAGCTTCCGCCTGACACGGACGCCGCGCCCCGGTCAGAAACACCGCAGGACGGCGGCACAGAGAACGGGCAAACCACTAAGGACCCTGAAACCCAGCCAGAGCCGCTTGCCCCGCCTGTGTGGCAAACCCTGCAAGAGACCGACGACGCCTTTGTTGCCTGCCTGGGGGCGCTGAATGAATTGGGTGCTGTGTACAAGGTGGCTGACCCGCAGATCGAAGACGACCGCGATTGCGGTATCGCCAACGCGGTGCGCGTGTCGCAGGCCGTGCCCGGCGTTCAGATCGACAGCCCTGCGCTGATGCGGTGCGAAACGGCCGTGGCCCTGGGCACATGGATGCGCGATTTTGTGCAGCCCGCAGCCGCCACATTGAAACGCGGGCCGGTGGTGACCTTGGCCAAGGGCAGCGGCTATCAGTGCCGTCGCCGCAACAATTTGCCCGACGGCAAACTGTCGGAACATGCCTTTGGCAATGCCATCGACATCATGGCGTTCGGGTTCAAAGACGGATCACAGATCAAGGTCGCCCCGCGCGAGCGTGAAGGATCACGCGAGGAAAGCTTTCAGGACGCGGTGCGCGCCACTGCCTGTCTGCATTTTACCACCGTTCTGGGGCCGGGGTCGGACGACGCGCACAGCAATCACCTGCACTTGGACGTGATCGCGCGCAGTGGCGGCTTTCGTCTTTGCCAGTGATCACTTGGCGTTGGCCATCGCCAGCGCCGTGTCCAGCATCCGGTTGGAAAAGCCCCATTCGTTGTCGTACCACGACAGGATGCGCACCAGCGTGCCGTTTTGCACATGGGTCTGGTCCAGCGCCACGGTCGAACTGGCGGCGGTGTGGTTGAAATCAACCGACACCAGTGGGCGGGCTTCAATCTCAAGCACACCACCCGAGGCGCGGGCGGCCTTGGACAGGGCGGCGTTGATGCCTGCGATGTCGGTTTCCTTGGCCACTTCCACCGTCAGGTCCACGCAGGACACGTTGGGCGTGGGCACCCGCAACGAGGTGCCAAAAATCAGCCCGTCCAGTTCCGGCATCACCAGCCCGATCGCCTTGGCCGCACCGGTCGAAGTGGGCACCATCGACAGCGCCGCAGCCCGGCCCCGCGCCAGATCGCTGGCGGCACGGTCATGGGTGGGCTGGCCGCCGGTATAGGCGTGGATCGTGGTCATGGTGCCGCGCAGAATGCCGAATTCCTCGTGCAGCGCCTTGCACAGCGGGGCCAGGCAGTTGGTGGTGCAGGATGCATTCGACACGATTTTATCGTCAGCGGTCAGGATGTCGTGGTTCACACCATAGACGATGGTTTTCATCTCGCCCTTGCCGGGGGCCGAGATCAGCACCTTGCCGCTGCCGTTTTTCAGGTGCGCGCCTGCGGTTTCGTCCGTCTTGAAAAAGCCGGTGCATTCCAGCGCGATGTCCACGTCACCCCAATCCAGCTTGGCCGGGTCGCGTTCGGCGCTCATGCGGATGGGGCCTGCGCCCACGTCCAGCGTGTCACCGGTCAGGGTGACGGTGCCGTTATAGCGGCCATGGACGCTGTCGAATTCAAACAGATGCGCATTGGTGGCAGGGTCGGCCAGATCGTTGATGGCAACAACTTGCAGGTCGTCGCCGCCGCGCTCCATCAGCGCGCGCAGCACGTTGCGCCCGATGCGTCCAAATCCGTTGATTGCGATTTTTGTGGTCATGGTTGGGCCCCCTGTGTTCGGTTAGCGCTAACATAGGCGGGGCAACCACATTGTCAACCGCGCGCGCAGCGCAGGCGCACCATCGCACATCACAGTCGAAAAGGGCAGGGCGTCAGCGCCAGAAGGCCATCCATTCGATCAGGTCGAACAGTTCTTTGCCCAGAAACAACAGGTTTTCGCTGTTGTTGGCATACACGTCAAAGCCGATCCAGGCGATCAGGAGGGCAGCCAGAATAAGCGACAGCGTGTTGGTCATTTGGGTAAAACTCAAACAAAAAGGGCAGGGCTGTTGTGACAGCCCCGCCCCGATCCCGCAAGTGGCGGTGCGTTTTACGACAGACGGCCCATGGCGACGGCGACGTCGGCCATACGGCACGAGAATGCCCATTCGTTGTCGTACCACGCCAGCACCCGCACCAGATTGCCGCCGGTGACCTTGGTCTGGTCGGGGGCAAAGATCGACGAATGTTCGGTGTGGTTGAAATCGACCGAGACTTTCTGTTCGTCATCATAGGCCAGAACGCGGCTCATCGGGCCATCGGCGGCGGCTTTCATGGCGGCGTTCACTTCGTCCACGGTCACGTCGCGGCCGGCGACAAAGGTCAGGTCCACGGCCGACACGTTGGGCGTGGGCACGCGCATGGCGGTGCCGTCCAGCTTGCCCGCCAGTTTCGGCAACACTTCACCCAGCGCCTTGGCGGCACCGGTCGAGGTCGGGATAATGCTCATCGCGGCGGCGCGGGCGCGGTACAGATCGCTGTGGCGCTTGTCCAACGTCGGCTGGTCGCCGGTATAGCTGTGAATGGTGGTCATCAGGCCGCTTTCGATGCCAAACGCATCATCCAGCGCCTTGGCCAGCGGGGCCAAGCAGTTGGTGGTGCACGACCCGTTGCTGACCATGCGGTCGATATTGGTCAACTCCTTGTCGTTGACGCCGTAAACCACGGTGCGGTCCACGTTCTTGCCGGGGGCCGACAACAGAACCTTGCCTGCGCCACGCTCAAGGTGGGTTTTGGCCTTCAGGCCGTCGTTGAACATGCCGGTGCATTCCAGAACGACGTCGCAGCCCTCCCAGTCCAGCGCGTCCATGTCATAGGTGGACATCACGTCGATCGGGCCACGCCCCAGATCAAGGGTATTTTCGCCCACTTCGACCATGCCGGGGAATGCGCCGTGCACCGAATCGTATTTGATCAGGTGTGCAGCGCTTTTCAGCGGGCCGGTGGCGTTCAGTTTGACGACCTGAATGTCGTTGCGTCCGCTTGCGGCGATGTGCGACAGGGTGCAGCGGCCAATGCGGCCAAACCCGTTGATGCCAACTCTGATGGTCATGGTCTGCGTCCTTATGTGGGATGTTGAGGGGTGTATAGCGACAGGCCAAATTGGGCGAAACACCTGAAAACAAGCTGTTAGCGATAAACCTGTGACCCATTTGCTGCGTTTGCACGTTTGTCTTTCGCGCGGTCAGTGTTAGCTCTGTATCCAGGCACCTCGAAAGGAACGACATGAGCGGATTACTGGCCCTATTGGATGACGTGGCAGCGATTGCCAAAGTGGCGGCGGCCTCGGTCGATGATGTGATCGGGCAGGCGGCCAAGGCCAGCGCCAAGGCGGCAGGTGCCGTGATTGACGATGCTGCCGTGACGCCGAAATACGTGACCGGTTTTGCCGCCGAACGCGAGCTGCCGATCATCTGGCGGATTGCCAAGGGGTCGCTGCGCAACAAGCTGCTGTTCTTGCTGCCTGCGGGGCTGGCGCTGAACCAGTTTGCGCCTTGGGCGATTACGCCGCTTTTGATGTTGGGTGGCTGTTACCTGTGTTTCGAAGGGGCCGAAAAGATCGCCCATGCGGTTGGTGTCGGGGGCAAGGGCCACGAAGATCATCCAAAGGCAAAGCAGGAAATCGTCGATCCCGCCCATCTGGAAGAGGAAAAAGCCAAGGGCGCGATCAAGACCGATTTCATCCTGTCCGCCGAAATCATGACCATCACGCTGGCCGCGATCCCCGAAAGCAACTTCTGGATGGAAGCGGCGACACTGGCCGGGGCTGCGATCATCATCACGCTGGTGGTCTACGGCTCGGTCGGGTTGATTGTCAAAGCGGACGATCTGGGTCTGGCGATGGCCAATCGCGGGCGTCTGGCGCTGACGCAGTCGCTGGGGCGCGGCATTGTGCACGCGATGCCATGGGTGTTGAAAATTCTGCTGGTGGTCGGCACTGCGGCGATGCTGTGGGTGGGTGGCAACATCGTCATCCACGGGCTTGAGGTGCTGGGCTATGACACGCTGGGCCACTTTACCCACGACTGGGCGGCGGCCGCGGGCCATGCGGTCAGCGAAAGCTGGCGTGGGGCGGTCGAATGGACGACCAAGGCGACGATGGACGGTGTGTTCGGTCTGGGGCTGGGTCTGGTGCTGATCCCGATTGGCGAAAAGATCATCACGCCGATCTGGCGGGCCGTGTTTCATCGCGACGCGGCGGCCTGAGGCAAAAGCCGAAGCTTGATGCAAAACGGGCCGGTGAGGAGTTCTCACCGGCCCGTGTCATTCCGTAACCCGGTATCAGATCACAGCAGCGCCTTGGCCTTGGCCACGACGTTGTCAGCGGTGATCCCGAACTTTTCGAACAACTCTTCCGCAGGGGCCGAGGCACCGAACCGGTCCATGCCGACGAAATCAGCCTTGCCCGCGCGGCCACGTTCGCCCAGCAGCCATTGGTCCCAGCCCTGGCGCACAGCCGCCTCGATGCCGATGCGCACGGCGCTGCCTGCGGGCAGAACCTTGCGGCGATAGGCTTCGTCCTGTTCGGCAAAGAGCTCCATACAGGGCATGGACACGACGCGCGTGCCGATCCCGTCGGCTTGCAGCGCCTCGCGGGCTTTCAGCGCGACCTCGACCTCGGAGCCGGTGGCGATCAGGATCACCTGACGTTTGCCCTCGGCCTCGGCCAGAACGTAAGCGCCCTGGGCGGTCAGGTTCTTGTTCTTATGCTCGGTCCGCACGGTCGGCAGGCCCTGACGGGTCAGCGACAGAACCGACGGCGTGGTTTTCGAGGTCAGCGCGATTTCCCAGGCTTCTGCCGTTTCAATCGTGTCGGCGGGGCGGAACACATAGGTGTTGGGCGTCGCGCGGCTGATCGCCAGATGCTCGACCGGCTGGTGTGTCGGTCCGTCTTCGCCCAGGCCGATGCTGTCGTGGGTCATGACATAGACCGTCGGCACCTGCATCAGCGCCGACAGGCGCATGGCAGGGCGGGCATAGTCGGTGAAACACATGAACGTGCCGCCATAGGGGCGCATACCGCCGTGCAGCACCATGCCGTTCATTGCCGACGACATGCCGTGCTCGCGGATGCCCCAATAGACATAGCGGCCCTTGCGGTTGTCCACGTCGAAGACGCCCAGATCGCCGGTCTTGGTGTTGTTGGAACCGGTCAGATCAGCCGAGCCGCCGACGGTTTCGGGCATGATCGGGTTGATGACTTCCAACACCTTTTCGCTGCTGGCGCGGGTGGCCAGTTTGGGCGCGCTTTCCGACATCTGCTTTTTGAACGCCTTGATGGTGGCGCTCAGCTTCTTGGGGGCGTCCAGCGCATAGGCGCGCTCGAACTGGGCGCGTTTGGCGTTGCTGATCGCGTCCATGCGGGCCTGCCAGTCAGCGTGTTCCGCGGCACCGCGTTTGCCGATTTCCTCCCATGCCGATTTCACATCGGCGGGGATTTCGAACGGGCCGGTGGTCCAGCCATAGGCGGCCTTGGCGTCGATCAACTGCTGCGGATCGGTCAGCGCGCCGTGCCCTTTCGAGGTGTCCTGCGCTGCGTGGCCCAAGGCGATGTGCGTCTTGCACGCGATCATCGTGGGCTTGCTGCCCTTCTTGGCCTGCGTCAGGGCGGCGTCGATTTCGTCGGGGTTGTGGCCGTCAATCTCGATCACCTGCCAGCCGGCGGATTTGAAACGCGACACCTGATCGGTGCGGTCGCTCAGCTCGACGGTGCCGTCGATGGTGATGTTGTTGTTGTCCCACAGCACGATCAGCTTGCCCAGCTTGTGACGGCCCGCAAGGGTGATCGCCTCTTGGCTGACGCCTTCCATCAGGCAGCCGTCGCCCGCGATGACATAGGTATAGTGATCGACAACCTTGCGCCCGTATTGCGCGCGCTGCATTTCTTCGGCCATGGCAAAGCCGACCGAATTGGCAATGCCCTGCCCCAGCGGGCCGGTGGTGGTTTCAATCGCATCGGCCAGGAAGTTTTCAGGGTGGCCCGCGGTGCGCGCGCCCATCTGGCGGAAGTTCTTGATTTCCTCGATGGGGAACTGCGCGTCGCCCACAAGATGCAGCAGCGAATACAGCAGCATCGAGCCGTGGCCCGCCGACAGGATGAACCGGTCGCGGTCGGGCCAGTTGGGGGCGGATGCATCAAATTTCAGGTGTTTTTCGAACAACACGGTGGCCACATCGGCCATGCCCATCGGCATGCCCGAGTGACCCGAGTTGGCAGCGGCGACCGCGTCCAGTGTCAGCGCACGGATGGCGGTGGCTTTGGACCAGTGGTCAGGGTTGGCGTTGGCAAGTGCTTTGAGATCCACGGCAGCAGTCCTTTGGCTGGAAATAGCGAGCTTGCCCTGCTCCATATCAGCCCAAGGGCAGGGGTCAAGCGCCCGAGGGCTTTCGCACCGCTGCGCACATCAACGCCCGCCCGCAAGTCGTTGATCGCAAAGAGGGCGCATTTCGCGTACCGTTTCGCTAGACTTTGCCTATTGCGGACCTTCCGAGCGATTCGCCGGTGGTCAAAGCGTGAAAAACGATACAGAAACAGTACAAGCCGAACGCAAACAGGGACGACGGATGAGCGATATAATCGAGTTGCAACGCCGGATCATGGCCGCGATGGACCGTGTGGCCAGCGGTCTGGGAGAATTGTCAGGCACCGGGGGCGGCGATGCGGCGACCCAACAGGCGCTGGAAGACGAAAAAGTCGTCAACGCCCAGTTGACCGAACGCATCCGCATGCTGAGCCAGCGCCACGAAAGCGATCTGGCCAAGCTGCGCGAGACGACCGAGGGCACGCAGGCGCAACTGGCCAGGCTGGACGCCGACCTGCAAAAGCTGCGCAAGGCGAACACCCAACTGTCGCAGTCCAATCAGGCGCTGCGCGATGCCAATGCCGCGGGCGTTGCCGAACCGCATCTGATCAACAAGGCGATGCTGGCCGAGCTTGAGGCGCTGCGCGCGGCCCGCGCGGCGGACATCTCGGAAGCGAACACGATTATCGCGGCGATGACCCCGCTGCTGGAAGAGGGCGCCTCTGACCCGTCCGCCGCAGAGCCCGAAGCCAAGCAAGGAGACGCCTGATGCCCGAAGTGATCATTTCCATCGGGGGCCGCCAGTTCGAAGTGGCCTGCCAGGAGGGCGAAGACGCCTATCTGCACTCCGCCGCCAAAATGCTGGACGACGAGGCGAAGGTTCTGTCCGACCAGGTGGGCCGCATGCCTGAGGCGCGGATGCTGTTGATGGCGGGGCTGATGCTGGCCGACAAGACCGCCAGCGTCGAGGACCGCGTGGCCGAAATTCAGGCCAAGCTGGACGAACGCGAGGCCGAACTGGAAGGGCTGCGCAATCAGGTGATCGAACCCGAACGGATCGAGATTCCGGTGGTGCCGCAATCGGTGACCGACACGCTGGCCGAACTGGCCGCACGCGCCGAGTCGCTGGCCGAAGAGGTGCAGGAGCGGCTGGACGGGACTTACGAGGGATAAATTCTCTTTTATTCAGGAGCTTGCCCGCAATACCTCATCCGTCTGACAGGGCGTGCCAAAGCCCGGAATTAAGGTGCAAAGCACCGCCGGGCAGCGCCCGACCGCCCCATGGGCGGGCGCTTCTTCACCGTATTGCGGTTCATCATCCACACGCCAAAGCGGATAGATAAAGTGGCATAGACCAAGGTATCAGCGCCCACCCGCGGTCGGGCGCTGCCCTATGTTTCAACTGTGATATGCGGCCAGCCTCATGATGTCACAGAAACCGATAGGCATAGACGTTGTTCAGATAGGCTTCACCGCCGATACGAAAATGCGTCTCCCCGACCTTCTCAAAGCCTTGGGACAGGTAAAACGCGATGGCCGGATCATTTTCGGCATTGGTCGTCAGCCAGACAGATTTGGCATTTTGCGCGCGGCAATGGTCCAGCGCTGCATTTAACAGGCGCTTGCCGATGCCTTTGCCATGATGGCGCGGTTGCACGTAGAATGTGGCGATTTCCATGTCTGAACACCCGTCTACGGGGGCCGCGCTTGATGAGGCGATACATATAAACCCATCAATCCCCTCTGCATTGTCAGAAACAAGGATGAACCGGTCAGCGTCGTCGATCAGCGCCGCGATCTTTGCGGTGGTAAACTGTTCCAGAACGTAGTCCGCAAAGAACCTGTTCACCCCGCGTTTCAGATAGGTGCCAACCCAAACCTCAATCGAGATTGCCGCGATGCTGGATGCATCTGAGATGTCGGGTGCGCGTAAAGTCATAGGCGCAGAAAGACCAAGTTTGATCGGATCTTCAAGACCGATCTGCGGCGCCCCCAGAAACGCAAAAGGGCCAGCCCAAGGCCAGCCCCTTCAACGTCGATCCAGAACCGTCTCAGCCGTTGGCTTCGCGGATTTTCTCGGCGGCATCCTTGTCATAGGTCACGCCGTTCTGTTCAAACAATGTGTCCAGTTCGCCCGACAGGGTCATTTCGGTGATGATGTCGCAGCCGCCGACGAATTCGCCTTTGACGTACAATTGCGGGATCGTGGGCCAGTCGGAATAATCCTTGATGCCCTGACGGATGCCCTCATCGGCCAGCACGTTCACATCCGTGAACTCGACGCCCATATAGTTCAGCACACCCGCCACACGGCTGGAAAAACCGCATTGCGGCATGGATTTCGTGCCCTTCATGAACAGCACAACGTCGTTGCTGGTCACGGTGTCTTTGATTTGTGTTGTTGCATCGGTCATTTGCGTTTGTTCCTTGGTACAAAGGTTTTTGCATATTCCTGCGGGTCGCGCGGCACCTTGAAGGTATAGGAATGTCCGCCGCCGGCCCCGCCGGAGTGATAGTTTGCCTCGATCTCGTGATAGCCCGTTCCGGGATCGCAGCCGCGTTCGCTGTCTTTGTGGTGCCGGATGGACTGGGCCGCCCTGAGCACCGCGAACAGCAGCACCACGCCGCCAAGTCCGATGATCAGGGCAAAGTCCATCGCGGGGCTACTCCGGCGCTTTGGTGGTCAGGGCCAGCGCGTGCAGTTCGCCCTGGCTGCCGTCCATCTTGCCCTTGAGCGCGGCATAGACGGCGCGTTGTTGCTGCACACGGTTCTGGCCTTTGAAAGACGCATCAATCACCTCGGCGGCATAGTGGTTGCCGTCCCCCGCAAGGTCGGTGATCGTGATCTTGGCGTCAGGAAAGGACGACCGGATCAGGTCTTCGATGTCCTTGGCTTGCATGGCCATATGCGGCTCTCCAGTCTGGTCTTGGTGTTCCCACTAGATTTAGGGGCCATAGGGGCACTGTGCAAGCGACTAAGCTTGCGGCGGGTGCGCGTGCTGCTTAGCTTGAGGTCAAATGGGACGTTCGGGCGGCAGATTTGCGGCAAACGTCAGGGAGACTGCACATGGATATCTTTGAAAACGCACCCGAGTTGGCGCTGGAGTGGCACCGCGCAGGGCGCGGGGCGGCGTTGGCCACAGTGGTCGAGACATGGGGCAGCGCGCCGCGGCGCACGGGGGCCATGCTGGTGGTGTCGGGTGACGGCGAGATGATGGGCTCGGTCTCGGGCGGCTGCGTCGAGGGCGCGGTGGTGATGGAGGCGCAGGACGCGCTGGCCGATGGCGCGCCGCGTCTGCTGGAATACGGGGTCAGCGACGGCGACGCCTTTGCCGTGGGGCTGGCCTGTGGTGGCACCATCCGCATTCTGGTGGAACCTGTGGGGGCCGCGCTGAACGTGGACACGTTGAAACAGATCGTGGATGCACGGGCGGCGCGCAGGCAAGTGGCCTATGTGGTCAACACCGCCGATTGGTCGCGGTCGGTGGTGGGCGAGGGGCACGAGAGCCGTTTTGCCATGGACCGCTCGGGGGTCGAGGAGGACGGCAGCACCTTTGTGCACATCCACAACCCGCCCTTGCGTCTGATTGTGGTGGGTGCGGTGCATATCGCGCAAGCCTTGCTGCCGATGGCACGGATTGCAGGATACGACCCGGTGGTGATCGACCCGCGCGGGGCGTTTGGATCGCAAGCGCGCTTTCCCGGCGAAACCATACTGGACGACTGGCCCGACGAGGCGCTGGACAATGTCGGGTTGGACGCGCGCACGGCGCTGGTCCTGCTGACCCATGACCCGAAACTGGACGATCCGGCGCTGCACCGTGCGCTGAACTCAAAGGCGTTCTATATCGGCGCACTGGGGTCGAAACGGACCCATGCGTCGCGTGTGGCCCGTTTGCAGGAGGCAGGCTTTGACGACACGGCCATCGCACGCATCCGTGGCCCTGTTGGTCTGGACATCGGTGCCGCCAGCCCGCCCGAGATTGCCGTGTCGATCCTGGCCCAGATGGTGCAGGCGCTGAGGAAAGGCGCGTGATCTTTGGCGATGTGCCGCTGGAGCAGGCGGAAGGTGCCATTCTTGCCCATTCGATGCCTGCCCTGAAAGACGGCCGGCCGCACCGCATTGCCAAGGGCACGGTGCTGACCGCCGCGCATTTGGCAGAACTGGCTGCCGCAGGCCGTGATCACGTGGTGGTGGCGCGGCTGGGCGACGACGACATCGAGGAAAACGCGGCCGCGCTGGAACTGGCGCAGGCGCTGGTGCCCGATGCCCAGACGCAGGGCCTGCGGATCTCGGGGGCCGGTGCGGGGCGTGTGAACCTTTATGCCACGACGCCCGGCGTCGCGGTGATGGATGTGGCTGCGATCAATGCGCTGAATGCCGTGCATCCGATGATCACGCTGGCCACGGTGCCACAATACCACCGCTGCGACGCGGGTGGCATGGTGGCCACGATCAAGATCATCGCTTACGGCGTGCCGCACGCGGCGCTGGCGCAGGCGGCCACGGCGGGCCGCGCCGCGCTGCACATCGCGCCGCCCCGCTATGCCACGGCCACGCTGATCGAAAGCCAGGTGGGCGGTGCCGCCCCGTCGGCCAAGGGGCGCGATGCGATGGCGGGGCGGTTGGAGCGGTTGGCCATGACCCTGACGCCCCGCGTGATCTGCGACCATACAACCGATGCGCTGGCGTATGAAATTGCACAAGCCCCGGGCGACGTGGTGCTGGTGTTGACAGCCTCGGCCACCTCGGACCCCGAGGATGTCGCCCCGCAGGCGCTGCGCGTGGCGGGCGGGCAGGTGGCAGCCTTTGGGATGCCTGTCGATCCCGGCAATCTGCTGTTTTTCGGGTCCATCAACGACAAACCCGTGATCGGCCTGCCGGGCTGCGCCCGGTCGCCTGCGTTGAACGGGGCCGATTGGGTGCTGGAACGGCTGGTGTGCGGGCTGGCGCTGGACCAGCGCGATATTTCCACCATGGGCGTGGGCGGTTTGCTGAAGGAAATTCCCACGCGCCCGCGCCCGCGCAGCGCACCAAAGTCCTGAGACCGTTCACGCTGTTTTGTCGCGACCCTTCCGAAGATAGCAGTTTTCAAACCGCAGGTTGCGTGCTTAACTTCGGACAATGGAGACGAAATCAGGGAGATCATCATGACACAGGTCAAAATGACCGTGAACGGCAAGGCGGCGTCGGGCGACGTCGAAGGCCGGACGCTGCTGGCGCAATTCCTGCGCGATGCCCAAGGGCTGACTGGCACGCACGTCGGCTGTGACACCAGCCAGTGCGGCGCTTGTGTCGTGCATGTGGATGGCAAGGCAGTGAAATCCTGCACCATGCTGGCGCTGGAAGCCGACGGCGCCGAGGTCAGCACCATTGAAGGTCAGGCCAATGCGGACGGATCGCTGAACGTGATCCAGCAGGCGTTTCAGGACCACCACGGCCTGCAATGCGGGTTCTGCACCCCCGGCATGGTGATGAGTGCGGCGGCGCTGTTGAAGGACAACCCCAAGCCCACCGAGACCGAAGTGCGCGACTATCTGGAGGGGAATATTTGCCGCTGCACGGGATACCACAACATCGTCAAAGCGATCCTTGCGGCATCCGGTCAGGACGTCAGCGCCATCGCTGCGGAATAGACTGTAGGATTATCTGAAATCAATTGGGGGCCAGCCCCCAAACCCCCGGGATACTTTAAGCCAAAAGAACAGGGGGCGCGGGAGACGGTCGCATCTAGGGAGGAATGACTATGCCAAAAGACGGAGGCATCGGCGCCAGCTCAAAACGGCGCGAGGACATCCGGTTTCTGACGGGTGAGGGAAATTATACCGACGATATCAACCTGCACGGACAGGCCCATGTGTTTTTCCTGCGCTCGGACATTGCGCACGGAACCATCAACAAGATCGACACGTCGGCGGCTGAGGGGATGCCGGGTGTTGTGAAAGTCTTTACCGCTGCCGATTTCGAAGGTGTGGGCAGCATTCCCTGCGGTTGGCAGGTCACCGACAAACACGGCGAAGTCATGCAGGAGCCGGCGCATCCGGTTCTGGCCAGCGGCAAGGTGCGTCACGTGGGCGAGCCGATGGCCGCCGTTGTGGCCGAGACGCTGGCGCAGGCCCGCGATGCCGCCGAGGCGATTGAGGTCGACATTTCGGAACTGCCCGCCGTGGTGGATATGAAAGACGCGCTGAAGGCGGATGCGCCCAAGGTGCACGACGATCTGAAAAACAACCTGTGCTATGACTGGGGCTTTGTCGAAGAGAACAAGGCGGCGGTCGAGGAAGCGTTCCAGAAGGCGGCGCATGTCACCACGCTGGAACTGCGCAACAACCGTCTGGTGGCCAACCCGATGGAGCCACGCGTGGCAGTGGGGGATTTTGCCCGTGGCACCGGCGACCATACGCTGTACACCACCAGCCAGAACCCCCATGTCATCCGTCTGTTGATGGGCGCATTCGTGCTGGGCATTCCCGAACACAAGCTGCGGGTCGTGGCCCCGGACGTGGGCGGCGGCTTTGGCACCAAGATCTTCCATTACCAGGAAGAGGCGTTTGTGACCTTTGCGGCCAAGGCGTGCAACCGTCCGGTCAAATGGACGTCCAGCCGGTCCGAGGCGTTCATGTCGGACGCCCATGGCCGCGATCACGTGACCACGATCCAGCTTGCACTGGACGCGGACAACAACTTTACCGCGCTGCGCACGGACACACACGCCAACATGGGCGCGTATCTTAGTACCTTTGCGCCGTCGGTGCCCACGTGGCTGCATGGCACGCTGATGGCGGGGAACTACAAGACGCCGCTGATCTATGTAAACGTCAAGGCGGTGTTCACCAACACCGTGCCGGTTGATGCCTATCGCGGCGCCGGACGGCCCGAGGCGACGTTCCAGCTGGAACGCGTCATCGACAAGGCGGCGATCGAACTGGGCGTGGATGCGATCGAACTGCGCCGCCAGAACTTTATCACCGAGTTCCCCTATGCCACCCCTGTGGCGGTGGAATATGACACCGGCGATTATTTTGCGACGATGGACAAGCTGACCGAGATTGCCGATCTCGCCGGTTTTGAAGCCCGCCGCAAGGAAAGCGAAGCGCGCGGCAAGCTGCGCGGCCTTGGCGTGAACTGCTATATCGAGGCCTGCGGCATCGCGCCCAGCAACCTTGTCGGGCAGTTGGGCGCACGGGCCGGTCTGTTCGAAAGTGCCACGGTGCGGGTCAATGCCACCGGCGGGCTGGTCGTGATGACCGGCAGCCACAGCCACGGGCAAGGCCACGAGACGGCGTTCCCGCAGGTGATCGCGGAAATGATCGGCATTGACGAAAGCATGATCGAGATCGTGCATGGCGACACCGCCAACACGCCGATGGGCATGGGCACCTATGGCTCGCGCTCGATCGCGGTGGGCGGGTCGGCCATGGTGCGCGCGACCGAAAAGATCATCGCCAAGGCCAAGAAGATCGCCAGCCACCTGCTGGAAGCCTCGGAAAGTGACATCGAGTTGAAGGACGGCGCGTTCAGCGTGGCGGGCACCGACAAATCGGTGGCCTGGGGCGACGTGACACTGGCCGCCTATGTGCCGCACAACTATCCGCTGGAGGACATCGAGCCGGGGCTGGAAGAGACGGCGTTTTACGATCCGTCGAACTTTACCTATCCATCCGGCGCCTATGCCTGCGAGGTCGAAGTGGACCGCGACACGGGACAGGTGACCATTGAGCGGTTCGCAGCAGCAGACGACTTTGGCAATATCATCAACCCGATGATCGTGTCGGGTCAGGTGCATGGCGGCATCGCCCAGGGGATCGGGCAGGCGCTGCTGGAAAACTGTGCCTATGACGAAAACGGCCAGTTGCTGAGCGCGTCCTATATGGATTACGCGATGCCGCGCGCCTATGACATGCCGTTCTTCTCGGTCGATCATTCGTGTCAGACGC
>TARA_R110002110_G_scaffold389785_3_pt1 | contig 98681 bp, 129 predicted proteins | sample TARA_R110002110 | Tara Oceans TARA_R110002110 (sample SAMEA4397330) | marine metagenome | biome: Polar Biome; feature: [SRF] surface water layer (ENVO:00010504); material: water (ENVO:00002006), including particulate matter (ENVO:01000060) such as... | depth 5 m | reverse complement strand
AAGGCGCTCCTCGTGCCTTGATTGACGCTTTTTCAGCTCACAACAGAAACGGAGATGAAAGATCAACACGCCCTAATAACAGAACCTGCTTTGAATCCTGAATAAAAATTCCTTTACTTAAAGGTGCACATTGCCAGTGCATTTTTAACTTTTCTGCTGCACCAAAATGATGCGTTTGTTCTTCATCTATCTAACATTTATTCTTAACTCACTGACTATTATAGGAAAAATACGTGGCATGGATTTTTCATTGTTTCGCCAGGGTAAATTAAATTTAATTTTAATCAACAGGAGCGAGAAATGAAGATGATAACGGCGATCATTCGCCCACATGCTCTCGAACTGGTGCGGGCCGGGATTCAGGAAATTGGTATATCCGGCCTCACCGTGACAGAGGTTAAGGGTTATGGCCGGCAAAAAGGCCATAACGAGATGTATCGGGGGGCAGAATATACGATTAATTTTCAGCCAAAAATCAAACTTGAATTAGTGGTGGGTGATGATGATGTGGCAAAAGCCATTGAAGCCATTTCTACCAGCGCCAAATCCGGAAGAATCGGTGATGGCAAAATTTTCGTTTCAACACTGGAGTCGGCTGTTCGTATCAGAACGGGTGAAACCGGTGAAGCAGCTATTTAGGAGAGTAAAATGGATACGCTTGTAATTGAAGTAAGTTATGCGCTCGACACATTTTATTTCCTGATGTGTACAGCGCTGGTGATGTTGATGGCAGCTGGGTTTGCCATGTTGGAATCGGGATTGGTACGTAGTAAGAATACTGTCGAAATTCTCAATAAAAATGTTCTTTTATATGGTATTGCCTGTCTGGTGTACTTTGTTATCGGCTACAACATCATGTACCCCGCCGATCCAGTAAACTCGTGGATTCCTGGTCTGGACTTCTTCCTCGGTGAAGATAATAGTCCTGAATCGGTATTAGCCGGTGGCGAAGGTGCGCCATATTACTCAGCGATGGCTGATTTTATCTTCCAGGCGGTATTTGCTGCAGCAACCATGTCGATTGTTTCTGGTGCGGTAGCTGAACGTATGCGTTTGTGGCCTTTCCTGATCTTTGCTGTGTTTATGGTCGGTTTTATCTATCCGGTAGAAGGTTATTGGAAATGGGGTGGTGGTTTCCTCGATCAACTGGGCTTCCAGGATTTTGCCGGTTCAGTCGTCGTGCATATGGCTGGTGCCGCCGCCGCGTTGGCCGCGGTCATTATTATCGGGCCACGTAAGGGCAAATACGGTAAAAATGGTGAGGTTCACGCGATTCCAGGTGCGAATTTACCGATGGCAACATTAGGGATGTTTATTCTGTGGTTTGGCTGGTTCGGTTTCAATGGCGGTTCTGAGTTAAAAATTGCCAATATTGAAGAAGCCAATGCCGTAGCGAAGATCTTTGTAAACACCAATATGGCCGCCGCTGCGGGTATGGTCGCGGCATCATTGCTGGCCAGATTCCTGTTCGGTAAAACGGACTTAACTATGACAATCAGTGGTGCGTTGGCTGGTCTGGTGGCAATTACTGCTGAACCCTTAATGCCAAGTCCTGGGCTGGCACTGATCATTGGTGCAGTTGGTGGTATTGTGCTGGTGTTCTCTGTCATCTTTCTGGATAAAATGCAGCTTGATGATCCAGTTGGGGCAATCTCGGTCCATGGTACTGCCGGTATATGGGGTATCTTCGCGGTCATGTTCAGTAACCCGGATGCTACCTTTGCCGGTCAGCTGATCGGTACAGTAGTCACCTTTGCGTGGATGTTTATCGCTTCATTTATCGTACTGTCGATTATTAATAAATTCGCCAAACTACGTGTTGATGAAGAAGAAGAAATGGAAGGTATGGATATCAGCGAATGCGGTATGTCTGCTTATCCGGAATTTACATCTGATAAATAAATCGAGCAGTGACATTGTTCCACTAAAACGCCGGCTTAATGCCGGCGTTTTACCTTTGGGGATTTATTCAAACCGGCTTTTAGCGGATCATATACTGGCAGCCGACAACATTACCTACAATAGAATCAAAGCGAATAATTGTGCAGCTTAAGACTACGAACAAAAGTCGATTATTGGTTTTACGTAATGGCATGGCCCAAGATATATCATTAGCCTATGAATTAACTATCTGAGCTGACTGAGCCTCTATCAGACAAAACACCGTTTACAGTATTTGAGAATCACTATGAGCAAAAAAGAAAATCAGGATATGGTGGTGGAGTTTACGCCGTTAGAAAAAATCGAAGCACTCTATAGTGAGCTAACCGACTGGTATGGTGAAGCGGATAACAAAGAACTCAGAGTCGCTGCTAAATTATTAATGGTGTCACTGGAGAAGTTTTCCATTTACGGTGGTTCCGACTGGCATGAATTAGTAAATGAATATGTCGATATTCTCAAAAACGATCCCGAACAGTTTCAAAAAATCCTGCGCTCCAATCGTGGTGAATTAAAAGATAAAAAAGCCACGGGAAACTATCATTAGGATCTGTTCACATTTATAACTGACTTTGAAGTTCAACAAGCACCACTCAGTAAAAACCGGCGTTTCTCCTGCTCGCTTCTGAGTAGCTTGGCAAATTTTCGTGTTTGTTTGGGTAGGTAAATGAAGTCATCTACCAGCGATTTTTTTCGCCGCTTTTTAGTTAACTCTGCTGGCTCAAAAAAATGCTTGGCATTTTCATAAGATAAGACAAAAGGTGAATAACCTTCCCGCATTAACACATAGCTCATAATCAAGGAGCCTGTGCGGTGATTTCCTTCTAAAAATAGCTGTGGCTGACTGAGGATGTTGGTGAAAATACCAGCACATCGTTTCCAGACATTTGTATTCTGATTTAATGCCAGCCAATCCATTAACTGACCAATCCCACCATCTCTTACATCATAAAAGTGGGCTTGAGTGGCTTCAAACTGGGAGTGTTTCTCTATAGATGATGTGGTGGAGTGTTGATACAGAACAATATAGTTCAGTTCGAGAAGTAACCCCGAATTACCATAGGCAAATAAATCGATACCATTGATCAGGTACTCGTCTATTTTTGCATAACCCGCTATCAGGTTTTCGATCACCGTATCGCTTGGTGGTGTGCGTTTCACCTTGAGCGAGGCATTAATCTTTTTAAAGTTGAGTTGCGTATCTATCAGGCACGATCTGATGGCAGCAATATCAAGTCTTGCAATATTGTCCATCAAATCAAGCCCGATAGTTCATCATGTTGTTCCGTAATTATTCGTGAAAATGACAAAAGACCAGGATTAACTAAACTCACCCCGGACATATTGTTTGGTGAGCAATTGCTGTGGGTCTTCAAAAATTTTCTTTGTGTCATCCATTTCCACCAGATAGCCGGTGCGGCCACCATTAGAAATATCCACTCCCAGAAATGCGGTGACATCAGCAACACGCATTGCCTGCTGCATATTGTGGGTGACCAGCGCTACGCTGTAATGCTGTTTTAACTCAACCATCAGCTCTTCAATCTGTCGTGTGGCAATGGGATCCAGGGCAGAGCAGGGCTCATCCATTAACAGCACATCGGGCTCTGTTGCAATCGCTCGTGCAATACACAAACGCTGCTGCTGACCACCTGATAGTGAGAGACCACTGTTTTTAAGTTTATCTTTAACATCATTCCAGATAGCCGCTCTTTTCAGCGCTTTGACCACCATCTCTTCTTCATCGCCTTTATAACCATTGAGTCGTAAACCAAACGCTACATTGTCATAAATGCTCATTGAGAAGGGGTTAGGAAGCTGGAAAACCATACCGATATAACGTCTTACGATCACGGCATCCACTTTTTTGCTGTAGATATCATGATCATGATATTGGATGTGTCCCTCAAATCTGAACGAGTCAATCAAATCATTCATTCTATTCATACTTCTGAGTACGGTACTTTTGCCGCAACCAGAGGGACCAATAAAGCCAGTCACTTTATTTTTTTCAACCGGGATAGTGGTATCTCTAACAGCCCTGAAATCACCGTAGTAAATATTTTTGACGTAGCAGTCTAAAACGACTGGGCCTTTAGGCTCATATTTCTTGGCAATAAATTCACCTGTTTCGGCTTGCATATTCATAGTTATTTCCTTGGTTATTCTTTAAATTTCGTTCTGCCAACGACACGGGCAACGATATTGAAAAACAGTACGAGTAAGACCAGCGCCAGCGATGCGGTCCATGCCAGTTCAATCTGATTCTCAAACGGCATACCAGAGAAGTTGTAAATCAGAATGGAGAGCGAGGCTGTTGGTTCTGCCAGCTCTGACATGTAGTAATTGCTGAACAAGGCTGTGAACAGTAATGGAGCAGATTCACCCGCCGCACCGGCAACAGCCAGAATGACCCCGGTCATAATCCCGGGTAGGGCGGTCGGTAATACCACTTTAAATATGACCTGAGTACGGGTACATCCCATGCCAAACGCAGCATCTTTCATTCTTTGTGGAACCTGCTTCATGGCTTCCTCAGCAGCCAGAGTGACCGTTGGCAGCATTAATACAGCCAATGCCACACCACCGGCCCAGGCCGAGTAGGTGCCGGTGGTGATAACGATGACAGCATAGACAAACACACCGGCCAAAATAGAAGGAAAGCCGGTCAGCACCTTGGCTAAAAATCTGGAAACGGTCGCGGTTTTACTGTTGGGATTAAGAATGGCCAGATACAGAGCAGCCATGGTTCCAATAGGAATACTCAGTGCGGAGGCAATACCTACCATGGTTAACGTTCCCACGATGGCATTACCAAAACCACCGCCGGTTTCGAATCCGGCTGGTGGCAAGGCTGTGATAGCCTCGAAATCAAGCCTTGCACCACCTTCCATGATGAGCATGTAAATAACCGATACCAGCGGAATACTGGCTAATATGGCTAGCCCCCAAACCAGTCCTGTCAGGAAAAAATCTTTCAGGGCTCTCAGTTCGAGCACATTTTTTTCAAGACTGGGTAAATTGATTCTTGGTGGAAGAATCTGTTCGTTAATCTGACTCATTTTTTACCCTCAAATTTACGCATGGTGTATTGCTGTACGGCCAGGCCGGCAACATTGACCACAAAGGTGATAAGCAGCAAAACCAGAGACGCATACATCAGAGCCTGAATTTCAATCTCACCTGCTTCTGGGAAGGTTGAAGCCAGCAAGGATGCCAGTGTGTTGGCAGGGGCAAACAGCGAAACACTGATGTCATTCACGTTACCAATTAACATGGCCAGTGCCATAGTTTCACCCAACGCGCGACCAAATCCCAATACCAAACCGGCCAGAATCCCGGAGGAGGCTGTTGGTAACATGACTTTAAGAATCACTTCCCATTTTGTCGCCCCCATACCATAGGCTGCTTCTTTTACTTTATAAGGAATACGACGGAAGGCATCGGCTGAAATGGCTGCGACAGTCGGAAGAATCATAATAGCGAGTACTAATGCGGCGGGAGCCAGGCCTGGACCACTTAAATCAGTACTAAATAAAGGAAACCAGCCAAACGTTTCATGTAGCCAATGGGCGGCCGGCCTGATTAGCGGGATAAGTACATAAATACCCCACAAACCATAAACCACCGAAGGAATAGCCGCTAACAGCTCAATGATGGTTCTGAACATCACTTCGATTTTGGCATGCATGAATCCCTGGGTCAGGAAGATGGCAATAGCGACTCCTAATCCACCACCAATCAGCAGCGCGAGCAGTGAGCTGTATAACGTGCCCCAAATTTCAGGTAACACGCCAAATTCATTCTGGTTGGTATCCCAGGTTGTGCCAGTAATAAAACCTAAACCATGCTCCTTAATTGCAGGTAAAGCCTGAGAACCGAGTTCAAAGACGATATAAGCCAATAAAAGTATGATTGATAAAGCACATAAATAAGCAAAAGATCGGAAGACAGAATCTTTCATATAATCACTGGGAGAAGGTGGCGCGGACAATGTTTTGCCACTTGCGGAATCTTTAAAAGGATCGTGAACCATTTGTGTTCCTATCAATCGTGAATATTTATAGTAAATATCGCTAACATCGTTTTCAGGCTCTTGAACAGATAAATGCTGCAAGTGTTTAAAACACTTGCAGCATTGTTTTATCCGATCACCAAGAGTGATTACTGAATCATGCTGGCCGCGTTGCGAACTTTCTCAACAACATTTTCTGGCAGCGGGATATAGCCCATTGCTTCAGATGATTCCTGACCTGTTGTAATCATGTATTCAATAAGGTCTTTTAAGGCTTTGGCTTTCTCTTCACCTTGGTTTTTGTAAACCAATAACCATGTGAACGTTGCGATAGGATAGGCATCATCACCCGATGGGTCAGTTGCCCATGCACGCAGGTCCGGTACATCACTATTTGGCAGATTACCCTCCGGGAAATCAGTCGTCGCTAAGGCTGAAGCACCTGTTTCGCCACCAGCTTCAATAAAGTTACCTTTTTGATTTTCCAGCATGGCCGTCGGCATTTTGGTCAGTTTGGCAAAACCATATTCAACATAGCCGATTGCGCCAGGTGTTTGTTTGATAGTCGCTGTTACACCATCATTTTTAGGTGCTTTGACAATTGTGCCAGCACTTGGCCAGTTTGGTGCTTTTGCACCACCAACCTGTTCTTTGAAGTTATCGCTGATCGCTGCTAAGTGATTAGTGAATACATAGCTGGTACCACTTGAATCAGAACGAACAACAACAGTAATGTTTTGGTCAGGAAGTTTTACACCAGGATTAGCCGCCTGAATTTTTGGGTCGTTCCAGTTCGTAATGTTGCCCAGGAAGATTTCCGGATAAACATCACGTGGCAATTTCAATTCTTGAACACCATCAAGGTTGTAAGAAATGACGACTTCGCCCGCCGTGACTGGAAGCAGAATAACGCCTTTTTTGACTTGTTCTATTTCACTGTCTTTCATTGCAGCATCACTGCCTGCAAAGTCTACCGTTTCGTTAATGAAATCCTGAATACCTGCGCCACTACCTTTAGATTGGTAATCAATACGAACGCCATCAGTTTGCTTGCTGTAGTCTTTAAACCACTTGTTATAAAGTGGTGCTGGGAAACTTGCACCAGAACCAATCAATTTAAGATCAGCGTATGCAGCGGATGAACTCATGGCACCAATAAGCGCGCCAATGACAAAAACTGACTTTGCGCTCTTCGCAAATAGTTTCATAAAAACTCCTGACAAATGAAAAAAGTAAAACACTCAATTTACTGGTTGCTAAGTCTATTGGTGGTTTGTTAAAGATTTATGACAGTGGCGAAGATGTTGAATGTATCTCTCTAAATGACGCGTAAGTTTGGCCTTAAGGGTATTCCTGGACCGACGGCATTAACAGGTGAAATCTCATGTTAGCCTTGTTTATCAGGTCATCGAACTAGTATTACGGTTGATATCCCAATGCTTTCTTCTGAAAACAGACAATAAAAGATTAACAACTTGTTAATCTGTTATTCATCCAAGCTTAATTCCTTGTCGGTTTGATTTTCATCTCTTGCAAATATCATGGCTCTCAGGTTAACAACAGGAGAGACCAACAATGAAAACGACATATCTTGCAAGCGCATTCAGTCTGATTTTTACCACCTCGGCATTTGCTCAAATCGATAAAATCGATGCAGAAGCTATTCAGGCAGCACAAAACGCCTGGGCAGAAGGTATTGTGGAAATCGGCCAGGCCAAAATCAATGGTGAAGATGCAGGCGCAGTCGCCAGTGAGTTACTGGACAACTTGTATGCATTCGACGACAAAGTGCTATTCAAACCAACTAAAGCAGTGGATGACCCGTTCCGAAACAGTTATGAAGAAGCACTTTCGTATTTTGTAGGCGGCATGCTTGAGGAAGATAAAGGCTTTGCTCTGCAGCCTTGGACTGCAGTTCGATTTGAGAATGAAGACCTGCTGATTCGTGACGAAAATGCCCTTGCAATGGGGCTTTACTACTTTACCGATACGGCTGGTAACGAAACCAAAGTTGAATACACATTTGGTTATCGATTGGATGACGATGGCAGTGTCAAAATCGAATTACATCACTCTTCCTTACCTTTTAGTAAGTAATTAATTCAGCCTGCACAAGATCTTGTGCAGGCTTTTTCTCCTTTATTAAAGAGTCTGCTTAATATGAAGAAATATTCGAGTGCACCTTTGTTTATGCTGCTGGCCGGGTTTATTGGTCCTGTGAGTTATGTTCAGGCTTATGAGGCTGGTGACTGGTTGGTTCGTGGAAGGGTGATTAACGTTAATCCAAATGATTCAAGTGGAACGGTATCAGTTAATGGAGTTGATCAAGGAACGGAAGGTGTCAGTGTTGATAGCGATACTGTACCGGAACTGGATATCACCTACATGATGACACCCAACTGGGGCATAGAATTGATTTTAGGGTATTCCGAGCACACCGTGGATGGTAGCCAAAGCTGGGATTTTCTGGGGCCGGTCGCTGAAACCAAAGTTCTGCCACCAACCCTAACTTTGCAATATCATTTCCGCCCAAATGCCAAACTGAAGCCGTATATCGGAATGGGAGTGAACTACACCTATTTCTTTGATGAAAAGGTTCCCAACAGCTCTGGCCTCAGTAATCCCGGTGACTCGGTCAAACTTAAATCATCGTGGGGACTGGCTTTTCAGGCGGGTGTTGACTATGCACTGGACGATGACTGGTTTGTGAACCTTGACCTGAAATACATCGATATTGATACCACAGCGACTTATCGGAATACGGCGGCGGGCTCGGTGTCTGTCAGTACTGATATTGATCCAGTGATCTTCGGTATCGGTATCGGCAGACGTTTTTAATGTGAAAAACCCATTAGATTAATCTGAGATAGTGGAGATGGTTTAAGTAAACTGCCTGAATGTTGATATATTAGGTTTTGCGAACGATTTTATTCTTCACTGGGTTGCATTTGATGTACCGGAAAAAAATTATTGCTTTTGCTGTTGTCGCTCTTGCCATGGTTTTCCTGGCAGGAGCGCTGGCTATCTGGTCAACAAGACTGACTGCCCAGAACATCGTTCAAGTGAACATGGCAAATGCATTGCTCACAGAGCATTGGAAATTATCCAATAACAGTTATCGTTTATTCAAACAGATTACCGATGAATTATTATTTGGCAAAAATGCCAATCAGGCGTTAGTTCGTAACAAGCGAGAGTTGATTGCCAATGCCATTTCCACAATAACGCAACTTGAACAACAACAACGACTGGCTCTGGGCGAAATCGCCACCAAGGGAACGATAGAAGATACCAAGGAGCTGGAAAAGTTACTCAACGATATTCTTGATGCGTTTGACGCGGTGCTTGCTGAGCCGGTAAGTCAGCTTAATACTGAAAAAATTCGTTTCCTGCTGGAGGAGCAGATTGATAATCGGTTTCGGGAAGCCATTAATTCAGCTTTGCAACGACAAAGTACTATCGTCAATTCACTAAATTCTGATATCGAAAATATTCACACCAATATTGCCTGGGCTGCTGCAGCACTCACTATTTTTGCGGTATTTGCAGCACTGTTGGGTAGTTATGCCATGATTCGTAATATTTCGATTCCAGTAGATTTTCTAAAAAAAGCAGCCGAATCTTTTGCTGACGGAAACCTGAATTATCGTGTGCCACGAGGATTTGACCGAGAGTTTGATGCGATTTCAGCCGCCTTTAACGATATGGCCCAGAAACTTTCTGAAGAGAAATCTTTGCGGGATAAACTCAATAGTCAGCTGGAGTTTGAGGTTAATAAACGCACCAGTGAATTGCAGGTCCTCAATGAAACCTTGAAAAAAAATGATGCTGCCAGAAGAAGCTTTCTGGCAGATGTCAGTCATGAACTGCGCACACCACTCACCATCATTCGTGGTGAAACCCAGGTCGCGCTTCGACAGAGCAGACAACTTGATGAGACCGAGGCACGAAGTATTTTGGAAAGCGTTCATGAACAGTCTCTTTTATTGAGTCGTCTAGTGGATGATTTGTTGTTTATTGCTCGAACAGAAGCCAATAATCTTCAGTTAAAGATAGATGTATATTCGATTAATAAGCTGCTGAAAAATTGCGTAAATGAATTTCAACGTACGGCAAATCAGCACAAAATCAATCTGAAATGTGGCCTTCCTTTTGATGAGGCTATTGTCAGGGTTGATAAAGATCGATTTCAACAATTGCTGAGAATCTTGTTTGATAATGCAATTAAATATAGTCCATCCGATACCAACGTTACCGTTTCGTCAAAACTGGATGCTGGTAATGTAATCATTACTGTTCAGGATCAAGGTGCTGGGGTGGCAGATGACGAGTTGCCATTAATTTTTGACCGATTTTATCGAAGTCAACGAATGCAGCATGAAAAACCAACGGGATCAGGACTGGGCTTGTCCATTGCCAAATCAATATGTGATGCCCATCAGGCATCTATCTGGGCGGTCAATACGGAAGACGGACTGGCAATTCATATTAAGCTTGCTGTGGAGTAACAATGCAAATATTGATTGTTGAAGATGAAAAGCGTGTGGCCGATTTTATCTGCAAAGGTTTGAGGGTTGAAGGCTATTTTTGTGAACAGGCTCATAATGGTCAATCAGGGCTTATGCTGGTCAATTCACATAGCTTCGATGTCATTATTCTTGACAGAATGTTACCGGATACAGACGGCATCAGTTTTTTAAAGCATATTCGTAATGCAGGTATTTCTACGCCGGTGTTATTTCTTACAGCGTTGGATGATATTGAAGAAAAGGTTCACGGCTTGCGTGCAGGAGCCGATGATTATTTAACAAAACCTTTTGATTTTGAAGAATTACTTGCCCGTATCGAAGTGCTTTCCCGTCGGGGAATAAATGGACCTGATGTCGATGAAAATATTATTAAACTGAATGATATTTCTATTTCTCTGACCCACAGGACAGTTTATAAGGGGAATGAGCTGATAAAAATGACCACAATGGAATTTGACTTATTGTTGTTTTTAGCAAAATCCAAAGGTCGTGTGTTAAGTCGTGAACGTATACTAAATGCTGTCTGGCAACTCAACAGTGATCCATTGACGAATGTGGTTGATGTTTATATCAATCGTTTACGCAAAAAATTCGACATTCATCAATCCGAATCCTTTATCGAAACGCTTCGTGGTGTAGGTTACAGATTAAACATTAATTGACATAAGGATGTCGGCTGGGAATTTCAATTAGCCATTTTGCTGCAAACTCTTAGGTCAGTGAAAATCTTCCTTTGTTGAATTTGTTTCCACAGAATCCAATAAAAAAAGCCCAGCACTACTAAGAATGCCGGGCCAATTTATGAAGCTGCTTTTACATTAACTTACAAGCTAAACACGCTTAATACACCACCCAGTGTGGTCCAGCTCGATAGGGATTTGTAGGCACCTACAGCGCCAAGACCATCGGTATCATTTTCCAGATTATTGGTCATACCAATACCGGCCCAACCACCAATGCCTGACAAAATTGAGATGTATTGTTTACCATCGTGTTTGTATGAATTGACGTTGCCAATAATGCCCGATGGAGTTTTAAAGCGCCAAAGTTCACGTCCGGTTTTGGCATCCAGGGCTTTCAGATACCCCTCCAGCGTGCCATAAAAAACAACATCGCCAGCGGTAACCATGGCTCCGGACCAAACTGAGAACCGTTCAGGATTTGTCCAGACGATTTTGCCTTCACGAGCATCCCAGGCAATAAAGTTACCCATATTGTCTTTGGTGGCCGCAAACATATTTACTTCAGCACCGACGTATGGCTGACCGGCTAAATATTCAACTTCAAACGGTTCCAAATCCATACAGATATGGTTGGTTGGTACATAGAACAAACCCGTTCTTGGAGAATAAGCCGCAGGTTGCTGATCTTTGGCTCCATGGGCCGCAGGACAGATACCGGTTGTCTGAGTATCTTCACCATTGGCTTCAGGTGAGTAAGTGGCCACACGATCCGGAAGTCCCGTTTTCATATTGATGCTGTTGGCCCAGTTAACACTTGGGTCGAATTTTTCAGCTATCAATAATTCACCGGTTGCACGATCCATGGTGTAACCAAAGCCATTACGGTCAAAATGCACCAGCATCTTACGCATTTTGCCTTTTACTTTCTGGTCCACCAGAATATTTTCGTTAACGCCGTCATAATCCCATTCATCATGGGGTGTCATCTGATAGATCCATTTGGCTACACCGCTATCCAGATCACGAGCAAACAGGGACATGGTCCATTTGTTGTCACCTGGTCGTTGTAGCGGATTCCAGGTAGATGGATTACCGGTTCCGTAGTAATAAAGATTCATTTCAGGATCATAGGAGAACCAGCCCCAGGTAGTGCCGCCACCAATTTTCCACTGCTCACCTTGCCAGGAATTCAATGAGGAATCTTTGCCGATTGGTTGTAACATAGCGGTGGTATTTTCTGGATCGACCATCATTTCGTCATCAGGTCCGGTGCTATATGCTTTGTAGAGTGTTTTGCCATTCATATCATAGGCTTGAACATAGCCACGAACACCAAATTCACCACCGGAAATACCGACAATGATTTTGTCTTTAAAGACATTGGCATTACCGGTATTGGTTGCGCCGGTAGTTGGGGTATCACGTTTATCTGACCAGAGCACTTCACCGGTATCAATATCTAACGCCACCAACGTGGTATCCGCCTGGTTAAGGAAAATTTTACCGTCCCCATAAGACAAACCACGATAGACCACGTCACAGCACATTACTGGAACCGTTTCAGAGTAGTTTTGTTTGGGTTCGTATTTCCATTTGATGGCCCCATCGTTGTTCAAATCCAGTGCATAGACGATATTTGGATAAGGTGTATGGACATACATCACATCATCAATGATCAACGAGTTACCCTCGTGCCCGCGTAATACGCCGGTAGAAAAAGACCAGGCCATTTCCAGATCTTTAACGTTCTCCAGATTGATTTCATCTAATTGGCTGTAACGTGTATTGGCATAGTTTCCTGCTGACATAACCCATGTCTCTGGATTTTCCTGCATGCCGAGTAACTCATCTGCAACAGTGAGACCGGGAAGCGCCAATGACATCATTGCGATAGATAATTTAGTTTTATTCATATTGTTTCCTCTATGTTAGCCGCTTCAAAAACCGATAATTAACCGTCATGTGAAATTAGCTTTTGAACGGAGTGAGGATGTTAGCAACGAGGTAACAGGAATAATTGCCCGTGTGTCCGAATCTTTTTTAACGCTCTGGAACCACAGTCAAGTTGGCGCGGTAGATGTTAAGCAGAAGAAATTCTGTAAAGAACATATATATAAGTTTGAGCACGGTCTATCTGATGGAGAAGAGATCGATTTACAAATTGATGGAGTATTAAAGAAGTGATTAACAAATTTCAGACATAAAAAAACCTCAGAAGTAGCACTTGCTGAGGTTTTTTAATAATCATTGGCTCCCCGAGCTGGACTCGAACCAGCGACCCAATGATTAACAGTCATTTGCTCTACCAACTGAGCTATCGGGGAACAGAAAGATGGCTATGATAGTGATTTGAGCCCGGAGGGTCAAGGATTACTACTAATTTTTTTAACTGTCTGGGCATGACTTTATATATGTTATTGATTGTAATATTTTTTCAACTGTATCGTGTTGACTGGCTTAAAACACTTTTTAGACAGAAGGAGGATTAAGTGGAATATATTGCTCCTATTAGCTCTGCCGTTATGGCACTTATCTGGGTGATTTATTTACAACTATTATTTGTTCAATATCGCCGCAGTAATCGACCTTATCTGATTTTTCACCATGCCCAGAATGAAAATCCTGATGCATTGTGCCTATTGGTCAATATGGGTGAGAGAGCGATTCATATTCAATGTGTCCAGGCAGTTGTAACGATGCAATCCGGAGAAATATATGAGCTTGGTGTTACCCAGTTCAAACGGGTGAATGTGATGGAGCAAAATGTTCAGCAGACTCTGCGTCAGGGACCATTGTTAAATGGGGGCTATCTGGTACTTGGAACCTTCAGAGATATTATTGAGAATGCTGAAGCAGCAAAAGGAGAAGCAATTGTGCTTGAACAGGTTGAAACGCTTGAATTAAGAGCTGCTGCTATACATGCGCCCAGTAAACATCCAGTGGGAGCCCGGCGTGGCTTTAAACTAAAACATGATGGAGGTTCATGCATTTTTCCAAAACAGATCTCCACTGAGCAGATGGTGAACCGTAAACAACAGAAAGAGGTGATTAACTGGATTGAAACAGAACTTAACCCAGTTAATCATCCAACAGACAGAGATGATCAGGAAAAGCCAAAAGAGCCTAATCCCTAGGCTCAAATGCAATTATCAGAGTAATTTATTGCTCAATAAATTCAGCAATGCGTTGTAAAGCATTTTGTAAATTACTTTCGCTGGTGGCAATTGATAAACGAATATGGTTTTTCAGACCAAATGCGGTTCCAGGAACCACTGCAACACCTTTTTCAACCAATAAGGCTTCTGCAAAGTCCATATCATCTGTTAAATCTGGTTTGTTAGCCAATACACCACTGATATCTGGAAACACATAAAAAGTACCATCTGTTTCGAGAGCGGTAATGCCTTGCATCTGATTCAGTTTTTCGACCACAAAATCGTGACGTTTTTTGAATTCAACCAGCATAGTTTGTACACAGCCCTGATCACCATTTAAGGCTTCGACTGAGGCCGCTTGTGAAATAGAGGTGGGGTTTGATGTGCTCTGCGATTGAATTTTTTTCATCGCGCCGATTAATTGAGCAGGGCCACCGGCATAACCAATACGCCAGCCAGTCATTGAATAGGCTTTGGAGACACCATTCATAACGATTGTGCGGTCATATAAATCAGGGCAAGCCATTACGATATTGTAAAACGGTTCATCGGCCCAATATATAAGTTCGTACATGTCATCAGTGGCGATGAGAATGTCAGGATACTTACGCAACACTTCGCCCAATGCTTCAAGTTCAGCTTTGGTGTAAGTCATGCCGGTTGGGTTGGAAGGGCTGTTGATGACAAATAACCGGGTTTTGTCAGTGATGGCTTCTTCAAGTTGTTGTGGAGTGATTTTATAACGTTGATCACGGTCGCCAATGATGATCACCGGTTTGGCATCAGCGAGTAAAACCATATCAGGATAAGATACCCAGTAAGGGGCCGGGATAATTACTTCATCGCCAGACTCTAATAAAGCCTGTGCCAGATTAAAGAAGCTTTGTTTACCGCCACATGAAACCAGAATTTGATTGGCTTCGTAAGTTAAACCGTTATCACGGGAAAACTTTTTGATGATGGCGTTTTTCAATTCAGCGGTACCATCAACCGCGGTATATTTGGTTTGGCCCTTATCAAGCGCTTTAACGGCTGCTTGTTTAATATGATCCGGCGTATCGAAATCCGGTTCGCCGGCACCAAGACCGATAATATCTTTACCTTCGGCTCTCAAGGCCGCGGCGCGTGCGGTAATGGCTAAAGTAGGTGAGGGTTTGATGCTTTGAACGCGCTGTGAGAGTTTGATAGTCAAAATCTGTCCTTCGAGAAACGATAGTGATTAGAAAACCGTAATATACGATAAACACGGACATTGCTAAAGAGTATGAAAAAACAATTTGAATTAGTCTGCGAGTTTGAACCGGCGGGGGATCAACCAACTGCGATTGCCTCGCTGGTTGAGGGATTAAACAACGGTGAAATGTGGCAGACCCTGTTGGGGGTCACCGGCTCGGGAAAAACCTTTACGATTGCCAATGTTGCGCAAGCTGTGCAGCGTCCGGTAATGGTTCTGGCACCCAATAAAACGCTGGCTGCACAACTTTATAGTGAGATGAAAGAGTTCTTTCCCAATAATGCGGTGGAATATTTCGTTTCCTATTACGATTATTATCAGCCGGAAGCCTATGTGCCGTCATCCGATACCTTTATAGACAAAGATGCGTCGGTGAACGAACAAATCGAACAAATGCGTTTATCAGCAACCAAAGCCATGCTGGAACGGCGCGATGCGATTATCGTCTCCAGTGTGTCCTGTATTTATGGTTTGGGTGATAAAGATGCCTATCTGGCGATGGTCATGCATCTGGTTCAGGGCGATATCATTAATCAACGCGAAATTTTACGGCGTCTTGCCGAGTTGCAGTATTCGCGAAATGATATTGAATTATCGCGTGGTACCTATCGGGTTCGAGGCGAGGTTATTGATATATTCCCGGCTGAATCGGAACGTGATGCGGTACGTGTAGAGTTGTTTGATGATGAAGTAGAGCAGATCAGTTATTTCGATCCGTTAACGGGTGAAATATTGCAACGGATGAACCGCATTACCATTTATCCGAAAACGCACTATGCCACCCCCCGCGAGACCATTCTGGGTGCTGTGGATTCGATCAAAGATGAATTACGTGAAAGATTGGCTGAGCTAAATGAACAGAATAAATTAGTCGAAGCTCAGCGCTTAGAGCAGCGCACCCGTTTTGATATCGAAATGTTATTAGAGCTTGGCTACTGCAACGGTATTGAAAACTATTCTCGACATTTATCGACTCGACAAGCAGGAGAGGCACCGCCCACTTTATTTGATTACCTGCCTGATGATGCCATTTTGGTCATTGATGAAAGCCATGTGATGATTCCGCAGATTGGCGCGATGTATAAGGGGGATCGGTCACGTAAGGAAACGCTGGTGAATTATGGTTTCCGATTACCGTCTGCACTGGATAACCGACCAATGATGTTTGATGAATGGGAAAAGCAGGCACCGCAAACCATTTTTGTTTCGGCTACGCCCGGGAAATATGAAGCAGAACATGCCGGCAATATCGTCGAACAGGTAGTGCGTCCAACCGGGTTAATCGATCCCGAAGTGGAAATTCGTCCGGTCGGTACGCAGGTCGATGATTTGCTTTCCGAGATTAATAAACGCACAGCCGTCAATGAGCGGGTTTTGGTCACCACCTTGACCAAACGTATGTCTGAAGATCTCACTGATTATCTTCGCGAACACAACGTCAAAGTGCGATATCTGCATTCGGATATCGATACGGTCGAACGGATGGAGATTCTGCGTGATCTACGGCTGGGTGAGTTTGATGTGCTGGTGGGTATCAACTTACTCAGGGAAGGACTGGATTTACCTGAAGTCTCGCTGGTAGCGATTCTGGATGCTGATAAAGAAGGGTTCCTGCGCAGTGACCGTTCGCTGATTCAGACAATTGGGCGTGCAGCGCGAAACCTTAATGGTAAAGCGATTTTATATGCCGACAAGATTACCGGCTCAATGCAACGGGCAATTGATGAAACCGATCGGCGTCGTGAAAAACAGATTGCCCACAATCTGGAGCATGGCATTACCCCAATGGGTATTATCAAATCGATTCGTGGTGGCATGGATGATTCGAAAAGCAAAAAAGAGGAAAAACTGCGCTTTGCCGAAGTGGCAGAAGAACATGCCAAATATGCCTCACTGTCTCCACAACAATTGGCCAAACGTATTCAACAGATTGAAAATGCAATGTATAAACATGCACAGAACCTGGAGTTTGAAGAAGCGGCTAAATTAAGAGATGAACTTGATAAAGTCAGAAAGATGGCGCTAGGGCCGGTTGCTTTGTAATAGAGACCTATACATACGCTTGGAAATACTTAGTTCTATTGGCGGTATAAAGCGCTTGCAAAATATGCCTGACTGCGTATAATTTCGCGCTTCACAGCAGGCACGTAGCTCAGTTGGTTAGAGCACCACCTTGACATGGTGGGGGTCGTTGGTTCGAATCCAATCGTGCCTACCAGATATATACATCAAGCACCTCTTGCAGGTGCTTTTTGGTTTTTAAGGCCTCTCGTATTGGCCACAACCAAGGATATAGTATGATTTCAATTACCCTTCCTGATGGCAGTCAACGCCAGTTCGATCACCCCGTTTCAATTCATGATGTTGCTGCCGATATTGGTGCCGGTTTAGCCCGGGCTGCTCTGGCCGGTAAAGTGAATGGCAAACTGGTCGATACCAATTACGTTATAGAGGATGATGCTGAGCTTGCCATCATCACCGAACGTGATGAAGAAGGGCTCGATATCATCCGACATTCGACCTCACATCTGTTAGCTCAAGCCGTAAAACAACTTTATCCCGATGCACAGGTCACTATTGGCCCGGTTATCGAAGATGGCTTTTACTACGATTTTTCCTATCCAAAAGGTTTTACACCGGAAGATTTGCAGAAAATCGAAAAACGTATGGAAGAGCTGGTCAAGCAAGATCTGCAAGTGGTCCGTGAAGAAGTCACCCGTGATGCAGCAGTTCAGATCTTTCGTGAAATGGGTGAAGAATATAAAGCTCAAATCATCGAAGATATTCCTAAGGATGAAATCCTGTCAGTGTATCGACAGGGTGAATTCATGGATTTATGCCGTGGTCCGCACGTACCAAATACCGGAAAACTCAAAGCATTCAAACTGATGAAACTGGCCGGTGCTTACTGGCGTGGTAAATCTGAAAACGAAATGCTGCAACGGGTTTATGGTACAGCCTGGTCAGATAAAAAAGACCTGAAAGCCTATCTGCATCGTCTGGAAGAAGCCGAAAAGCGTGATCATCGTAAGTTGGCGAAAAGTCTGGATCTTTTCCATCTGCAGGATGAAGCGGCTGGCATGATCTTCTGGCATGACAATGGCTGGCGGATTTATCGCGAAGTGGAAAAATATATTCGCGATGTACTGGCTCAAAATGACTATCAGGAAGTGCGCACCCCGCAGGTTGTGGACCGCAGTCTGTGGGAAAAATCAGGACATTGGGACAAATTCGGTGACATGATTTTCAGTACTCATTCTGAAAATCGTGATTACGCGGTTAAACCAATGAATTGTCCTTGTCATATTCAGATATTTAATCAGGGGCTGAAAAGCTACCGTGATTTACCTTTGCGTATGGCGGAATTTGGTTCATGCCATCGTAATGAACCCTCCGGTACCTTGCATGGTTTGATGCGTCTGCGTGGATTCACTCAGGATGATGCGCATATCTTCTGTACTGAAGATCAAATTCAGACTGAGGTTTCTACCTTTATAGATCTGTTGTTTAACGTTTATGCCGATTTTGGTTTTAACGACATTATTATTAAGTTATCGACTCGTCCGGAAAATCGTGTCGGTAGTGATGCCGTTTGGGATAAAGCGGAACATGCACTTGAACAGGCATTAAATGCCAAAGATCTGGACTGGGAACTGCAGCCGGGCGAGGGTGCGTTTTACGGACCGAAGATCGAATTCTCCTTAAAAGATTGTCTGGGGCGGGTCTGGCAATGCGGCACCATTCAGGTGGATTTCTCAATGCCTGGCCGATTAGATGCAACTTATGTGGCAGATGATGGTTCCAAACAGGTACCGGTAATGCTGCATCGTGCGATTCTTGGATCACTCGAGCGATTTATCGGTATACTCATTGAAGAATATGCTGGCGCGTTTCCGGCATGGCTTGCACCTCGTCAGGTTATGGTCATGGGAATTACCGATAAACAGTCAGATTATGTTCAACAAATTGCCCAACAATTGAAAAATCAGGGATTTAGAGCTGATACGGACTTGAGAAATGAGAAGATTGGCTTTAAAATACGCGAGCACACATTGCGTCGCGTACCTTACCTAATCGTTGTTGGGGATCGCGAAGCACAAGAAAATGCCGTGGCAGTACGTACTCGCAAAGGCGAAGATTTAGGCGCTATGTCGCTAGAGAGCTTCGTTTCCTTGCTTCAAGAAGACGTCGCTCGCCGCGGTCGAATTATTTTAGAGGATTAAAAACATCGCTACAGATCAAAAAAGGCTGAATTCTGAAATCACAGCCAGAGAAATTCGTGTAACCGATGCAAACGGTGAACAATTAGGTATTATTTCATTGGCGAAAGCCTTGGAATTAGCTGAAGAAGCCGAGTTGGATTTGGTGGAGATTGCCCCACAGGCAGAACCACCTGTCTGCCGTATTATGGATTACGGCAAGTATGTGTTTGAGGCTAATAAACAAAAGGCCATTGCTAAGAAAAAGCAAAAACAGATACAGGTAAAGGAAATAAAATTCCGACCAGGGACGGAAGAGGGTGACTATCAGGTAAAACTACGCAACCTGACACGTTTCCTCGAAGAAGGTAATAAAACCAAAGTCAGCCTCCGCTTTCGTGGACGTGAAATGGCCCATCAGGAATTAGGTCTGAAATTGCTCGAAAGAGTAGCCGATGATTTGAAAGACCTGTCGGTTATTGAGCAACATCCGAAGAAAGAAGGTCGGCAAATGATTATGGTTTTGGCGCCAAGTAATAAAAAATAACTATTAATTAAATTAACAATGCGGAGTTCCAAATGCCAAAATTGAAAAATCATAGCGGTGCAGCGAAGCGTTTCAAACGCACCGGTAGCGGAAAGTTCAAACGCGCTCAAGCGTTTACTAGCCATATCCTGACCAAGAAAAGCACTAAGCGGAAACGCCAACTGCGTTCCACGCTGACAATCTGTAAAGCAGATCATTTGTCAGTCCGCAAATTATTGCCTCTTCTATAATTAAGGAGTATTCCAATGGCTAGAGTAAAACGTGGCGTAACAGCCAGAGCCCGTCATAAAAAAGTTATCGCGCAGGCCAAAGGCTATTATGGTCGTCGCAAGAATGTCTATCGTGTAGCTGTCCAGGCAGTTACCAAAGCCGGTCAATATGCATACCGTGATCGTCGTCAGAAAAAACGTGTATTCCGTACATTGTGGATTGCGCGTATTAATGCTGCTGCCCGTGAATGTGGAATTTCGTACAGTCGTTTGATCGATGGTCTGAAAAAATCATCTATTGAAATCGATCGTAAAGTATTGGCAGATATTGCTTATCACGATTCTGCTGCATTTGCTGCTATTGCTGCAAAAGCAAAGGCGGCTTTGGCTAACTAATCAGTCGGTTCGCTTTAGCGCGGATCTTATTATTAGTTACACAGGAAAGGGCCGTTGATGACGGCCCTTTTTTATTTCTGATTGATCCTCAGGTGGAGGAAATATGGCTGAACTGTCATCGCAGTTACTGGCATTAAAAGATATTGTTGAGGCAGCGAAGTCCGCGATTCAAAACGCGACCGATGCCAAGACGCTGGATAATGTCCGGGTTGAATATCTGGGCAAAAAAGGCCTTATCACGGGGTATGTCAAAGAGTTGAGTAATCTCAGCGCGGAAGAACGACCGTTAATTGGTAAGGAAGTGAATCTGGCCAAACAGGAAGTAGCAGGTCTGACTGAAGCCAGGTCCAAGTTGCTTGCTGAGCAGGCCATGAATGCCGCTTTGGCTGCCGAAACGGTTGATGTAACTTTACCCGGTCGTAATGCTGAAGTTGGCGGTCTGCATCCGGTGACTCGCACCTTGCAACGCATTGAACAGTATTTCCGTCAAATCGGTTTTCAAATTGCCGAAGGTCCGGAAATTGAAGATGGTGACCATAACTTCACCGCATTGAATATTCCTGAAAGTCATCCAGCGCGTGCGATGCATGACACGTTTTATTTCAACGCCGAAATGCTGTTGCGCACCCATACTTCACCGGTACAGATCCGGGTCATGGAAAATGAACAGCCACCTTTACGGGTCATTGCACCGGGCCGGGTATATCGCTGTGATTCAGATTTAACCCATACGCCGATGTTCCATCAGGTAGAAGGTTTAATGGTGGATGAAAACATCAGCTTTACCGATTTGAAAGGTATTCTTGCCGATTTCCTACAGGCATTTTTTGAAAAACCACTCAATGTGCGGTTTCGACCTTCGTACTTTCCATTTACCGAGCCTTCTGCAGAAGCGGATATTGAATGTGTGATCTGTGGTGGTGAAGGTTGTCGTGTCTGTAGTCATACCGGCTGGCTGGAAGTGCTGGGTTGCGGCATGGTGCATCCTAAAGTATTCGAGCACGTCAATATTGATAGTGAAAAATATCTGGGTCTGGCATTTGGCATGGGCGTTGAGCGCCTGGCGATGTTGCGATATGGCGTGAATGATCTGCGATTATTTTTTGAGAACGATCTGCGCTTCCTGCGTCAGTTCAAATAGGATAGGAAGTTCGCCATGAAATTAAGCGAAAATTGGCTACGTGAATGGGTAAATCCTGATTTTGATGTGCAGGTTATTGCCGAGAAATTGACTCAGGCGGGCCTGGAAGTTGATTCGGTTTCGCCTGTTGCCGGGGATTTTTCAGGTGTATTAGTTGGACAGGTGAAATCAGTTGTTTCACACCCGGATGCTGACAAATTGCGTGTCTGTGAAGTGGATGTAGCTGGTGATGAGTTATTGCATATTGTGTGTGGTGCCAGCAACGTTCGGGAAGGTTTGAAAATTCCAGTTGCCATTGTTGGTGCAGTCTTGCCAGGTGATTTTAAAATTAAAAAAGCCAAACTGCGTGGTGAACCATCTTTCGGTATGTTGTGTTCTGCTAAAGAACTTGGTTTAACTGAATCCTCTGACGGTCTGATGGAATTACCGGCTGATGCACCTGTTGGGAGCGATATTCGCGATTATCTGGCATTAAATGATTTCACCATTGAAGTCGATTTAACACCAAACCGCAGTGATTGTCTGGGAGTTGCCGGTATTGCACGCGAATTGGGTGTGATTAGCCGTACCAATCTTACCCCCGTCATTATTAATGAGATTGCGGCAACTGTTCAGACAACATTTCCAGTTTCAGTAGAAGCCATACAAGCCTGCCCAAATTATATTGGTCGGGTGATTGAAAATATTAATCCTGACGCCAAAACGCCGTTATGGATGCAGGAAAAACTGCGTCGCAGTGGATTACGGAGTCTGAGCGCCGTGGTGGACATCACTAATTATGTGATGTTGGAGCTGGGGCAGCCAATGCATGCATTTGATCTGCAGAAGTTACAGCAGAACATTATTGTAAGGTTTGCCAAGACAGACGAAAAACTGACTTTATTGGATGGTCAGCAAGTTGAGATTGCTGAACAGACATTAGTTATTGCCGATGCATCTGGTCCGCTGGCTCTTGCTGGTGTAATGGGTGGAGAAGCTTCCGCCGTTGATGATAAAACAACATCGCTGTTTCTCGAAGCGGCCTTTTTCACGCCTGATGCGATTGCAGGGCAGGCTAGAAGTTATGGATTGCATACTGATTCATCACATCGCTTTGAACGGGGTGTTGATCCTCAATTGGCACAACAGGCAATGCAACGGGCCACGCAGTTGATTCTGGAAATTGCCGGTGGTCAGCCAGGCCCGCTAACGATTATCAGTGAGGAAAGTGCGTTACCTGAAACGCCGCAAATTCTGCTACGTGCAAACCGTATTAAACGGGTGTTGGGAATTGAGCTGGAAGCTGCTGAAGTAGAAGAACAGCTGACTCGGTTGGGGCTGGAAGTTACAGCAGTCAGAGATGGCTGGCTGGTGATTGTGCCAAGTTTCCGTTTTGATATTAATATCGAAGTGGATTTGATTGAAGAATTAGGTCGTCTCTACGGCTATGATCGGTTGCCGCAAACCCGGCCTGAAATCAGTGTATTACCCGGTGCAATTTCAGAAAAACAGCTTGCCACAGAACGTCTGCAAAGTCTGTTGGTGGATCGTGGTTATTTTGAAGCAATCACCTACAGTTTTGTTGACCCAACATTGCAAAAACACTTTGCCGACAGTGATATCGAACCAATCAAATTAGCCAATCCGATTTCAGCGGATCTGTCTGTGATGCGTCATTCATTGTGGCCGGGTCTGGTGCAGGCGATGGTTTATAACCTGAATCGTCAGCATGACCGAATTAGGTTGTTTGAAGTGGGGCGTGTGTTCCGGGGTGAATTGGCTGATATCGATCAGTATCTTTGTATTGGCGGACTGGTCTATGGCGATATTCATCCCGAACAATGGTCAGAAAAAAACCGTAAAGTTGATTTTTATGATGTGAAAGCTGATGTCGAGGCGATATTGGCACTGGGAAATGGCAAAGTCGAATTCCGCGCTGAACCACATCCTGCATTGCATCCTGGACAATCTGCACGTATCTATCAAAATGATAAACCAGTGGGATGGTTGGGAGCACTGCATCCCAAACTGAATAAGCCATTAGGCTTTACTGGTAAAGCGTATGTTTTCGAATTGGCATTAACGGTTTGTCTGCAATCTGCCATTCCAAAATTTACTACGCTATCGCGTTATCCTGCTATTCGCAGAGATCTCGCTTTAGTTGTCGACAATTCCATTGTAGCCGTTGAAATTGAGCATTGCCTGAAAGGTATCGAGTCTGATATTCTTAAGTCAATTCAATTGTTTGACGTTTATTCTGGAGATGGTGTCGAGCTTGGCAAGAAGAGCATTGCGGTCGCTTTCCATCTTCAACATGGTGAGCGAACCATGACCGACGATGAAGTCGATGCATTAATGCTGCAAATTACCAACAAGCTGCAAAGTGAGTTGGGTGCGGTTGTTAGAACCTAACGTCGGTTCAATAATAAGAATAGAGGTAAAGAATGGCACTCACAAAAGCCGATATGACTGAACAACTTTATGAAGAGTTGGGATTTAATAAACGTGAAGCAAAAGAACTGGTCGAAATGTTCTTTGAAGAAATCCGTGGTGCACTTGAGGAAGGTGATCAAGTGAAGCTCTCAGGATTTGGTAATTTTGAACTGCGCGACAAAAATGAACGGCCTGGCCGTAACCCTAAAACGGGTGAAGAAATTCCAATCACCGCCCGTCGTGTTGTTACCTTTCGTCCTGGCCAAAAACTGAAAGCAAGGGTGGACAGTTATGCTAGAGGCGAGTAATAACAACGAACTACCTGCAATTCCGGGTAAACGTTACTTTACCATTGGTGAAGTCAGTGAGTTATGTGGGGTGAAGCCACATGTACTACGTTATTGGGAACAGGAGTTTACTCAGCTCAAACCCGTTAAACGTCGTGGTAACCGCCGTTATTACCAACGCCATGATGTGGTGCTGATTCGTGAAATTCGTGGCTTGCTTTATGAACAGGGATTTACCATTGGTGGTGCCCGTCAGCAATTGGAAACCGAACACAAACCAGAAGCTGCACCCAGTAATGAGAATCGCAAACAACTGATTGATGAAATGCTGAAAGAGCTGGAACAAATTCGGACGATACTGGCTTAATACGTTATAATTTCACTGTTTTGTTGCTTGTCGGGGCATGGCGCAGCCTGGTAGCGCACTTGCATGGGGTGCAAGGTGGTTTTCTAATAAAATCAACTTGTTACCCCAAAATGTGCGAAAAAGAATTGCCACATAACCCCGCATTTTTACTTACTTCTCATTTTTGTTTTCGCAGCTCTAGGCCGCATTCTCATGTTGTAGTAATTCTGGGTTTTCGTAAATGTTTCCGATTACTTCAAATTGAAACTCTTCACTGTCTTTCAAATAACTATCGTCAACAACAAAACTGCCTAAGTCAAATTTTACTTGTCCGCGCCACTCATTAGGTTTTTGGGCTGATTCAACCTGCCCAGTTCGCAATATATCCCCCTCATAAATCTCAGTTCCTTTTTTATCTTGCAATCCGGTGTATTGCATTACCTCAACTGAGCAAGGCTCGTCTACAACGTGACGCCAAAATAATGGCAAATCAAAAGTAGAGCTTGAGTATTGCATGTAAGGTTTATACATCGGATTGCCAACCTCGTAATGCCATGCTCTAAATTTAATCTCTCTCATAAATCACCTCGTAGATTCAATTTCATGTTTCTTCCTGTCGTACACTTTAAGCATCTTAGCGTCTCTGTGGCCTGATGCTTTTAACTTATCGCCTTCAAAATCGCTCACACCTTTCGATTTTAGGTCGTGGTAATTAAAAGGCTCTATACCGGCACCTTCCATCATTATTTTTAATCGTGTCCATGCTGACTTAAAAGCAGCCTCTGTTATTTTTTGTCCATTTGTATCATGCACGATATACATGCTTTTTACATCGCCAGCCTGATAATTTACAGCATCCCTTAACCTGTCAGACCATAACGTGATCGCGCTTCGGCTTCCTTTCGCCCGCAACGTATCAAAGCCATGCTCCAATATTTGTGATCGCTTGGCATTCAGAACTTCAATTCGACGCATACGGCACAGGTAGGCCAACTCCATTGCTGGCTGTAAATACCGATAGCGAGACGCTAAGTCATAAGCTGCAGTGTATTCCTCATCCGTAACATATCTAGTGCGCGGCTCTTCTTTATTACGCCTTACCACGCTACAGGGGTTTGCCTTCTGTATCAGGTCACGTTCAAGCGCCCAGTTCCAAGCCACGCTTATAAGTGAAACCTCACGATTACCCGCCGTAGGCGATCCGTCACGCTCCCGTGCATCAAGGTATTGACGTATAGCGCCAGGTGTAATTCTTGATAATTCAGCACTGCCAAACAGCTTCCCGCTTTTCATGGTGTAGTTGCAGATACGAGTAATCATGTCTGCTTGATACTTTTGTGGAGAATCTGCTTTTTGGGTAAAAATTTTACTTAACTTGTACTCAGAAAACAGCCATGACAGGTTTTTAACAGTGTGTTTTACATGCTCCTCATAACAGCGCCACACTTCCGATATTGGCGCATCAGCAGGGCACAGCTTAACAGCACGCATTGGCGTTTTTGCACCGGTGTATATTCGCAATTCAAAGCCTGATTTGCGTTTATAGACATAAGGCGGAAGACCATTTGCACGTTTTTTAGGGGCCATTAGAAAGCAACCTCATCACTGACTCTGCGATCTAAAAGACTAGCATTGACTGCCTCAAGAGTGGTAATCGGTGCGCCAGTTTTATCCAGCCGATACGGGATATGGTTTTCATTCAGCCATGCAATCAGCTTGGAACGCTGCTTGCAGCCTGTCCACTCTGATAGCTCATCTGACCGAAGTAGGGCGCTCATTAGCTGTTTATTATTCCTGATACTTTCATTAAGGCCATTGTTAATCCTTACTTAGTAAGCAATTTTTATATGCGTCTTTTACCGCTTGCTCTTTATGGTGAATTGACTGTTGCCAATAATCAGGATGCGGCGGTGTTGGCTTTGATAATATTTCCTGAAACAAATCCATCAGCTCATTGGTTGCCTTCTGCAACTGCTCAACTTCCTTTATTCTGTCTTGAATGCTCATTTGATTAATCCTTACCTTTACCTGTTAATTTCCCCCAAACCCACTTAAACGGATAAACAAAAAGCAGGTAGGGGATGGCTTTTGCTATTTCTTTTATGAGCTTGCCTGCGTTGTCCATTGTTAATCCTTATTCAATTCGGTGTGATGCGGTTACGAGTCAACCATAAGTTCTTCAATCGTTTTATCTGCTGTTTTTAACTGTCTCTCTAGGAGGGCTACACGCCGATGTAGTTGCTCAAGACGGCTGGCTGATTCACTTAAAACTAAGTCAGCATCGCGATCAAGCTCTGCGGGTATACGCATTGTCAGCTCACTGTCTCGAATAATAGGCTTTGATGCTACGGCTGATAATTCACGCAGCCTTGCTGATAGCACTTCGGTCGGTACGTCCGCGCTGGTTTTATATTTATTACTCATATCACTTACCCTCTAGGTTGTTTGCGTATTCCTCCAGAAGCCCTTCAAAATCACAGGTTCTGTGGAAGTTCAGCCGTATGTATTCCGTCGCATCATTTACGGTGTCTATTTTTGCCGTTTTCAGTTGCTGCTCAAGTTCTATAATCTGCTTCTCGCGTTCAAGAACAATAATGGTTGCTGAGTCGGCAATCTCCATTGCAGTTTTCAACTTTCTCTGCAAAGACTGAATTGTTAAATCTTCTACAAAATCACTCATTGCAGTTCCCTAGCTTCTTTTGCAATATCTTTCATTAGCTTTTTACGTGCAGCATCACATGCCGACATAGTTAAGTAACCCTGCACACGAAGATAAACTATGCTGTCAGCAGCTCTTTCATACTTCGGGGCAGACATTCCCAACGTGTAGCCAGCTTCGTTTAGTTGCTGCTCAATTGGTGGTGACATTGCACCAAAACTTAAACTTAATTCACTCATCCCCATCACTCCCCATTGGTTTGTTGTTGGCGTAGCTCTCTGGCGTACGACTCATTCATCATCTTCCAGATATCCTTCATGGTGTCCCAAGGCACTTGAACGGTTAGGTTTGAGCTTCCATTTTCCCCTGACTCACCATGACAGATATCACAATCATCATCCTGCTCATGCCAGCATTGAGGGCAGCAATTACCGTTTTCAATCACGAAACTAATCTCACCCATGCAGTCAGCTTTCATTTGTGATGAAACTTTTGCTTTCTCAACCACCTCAACATCATGCTCCGATAAGGATTGGGCGGGGGTCTGCTTGACGATTCTGCTTAGTACATCAGCATAAGGAATAACCTCTTCTGCCATTCGCTGAACTGCAATCTCTGCGTGAACACGTAATCGCTCAACCCGCGCCTCACTCTCAGCGAGCTTTGTTTGTAGTTGTTCTATTTGCTGCATCATGTTCATATTTACTTTTGAGTTATCAGTTACAGGTATGCTTTCGGCAGAATTTAAACCGAAACCATCCATTAATTTTTTCATGCCTTCTTTATGCTCTTTACTTGTTGGGTCGAACTTAGGGTGTCTCATAATTCTTCTCCATTCAGTGTTGCTAATATCGCGGCTTTGACTACGGCGATTTGTATGTTTTCATCGCGAATTACATACCAGCTAAATCCATCTTCTCCACTTTCACAATAAGCCGCGCCGTTTGGATATTCTTTGTTTCCGTAGAACTTCAAGTCCAGTTTGTATTTAACAGCCAAATCCCAACACTGCGCCTTACCCTTCTCAGTGGGTGATGTTGGTTGCCATTTACTTTTTGGGGTAATCTCTGTCCATTTGTCCCAATGTGGCTTTCCTTGAATATCAACAATCGACCAACCCATACAATAAACAGCAGCCCACTCACGCAACTGCCGCTCATCATCGCACTCGGTTATTTGGTTTGGTGTGGGGTTCATGGTGTTTTTTCCTTATGCGGTTCATAGCATGATTCGCAGAGTGGTCCGGTATCATCGTCAAGATAGATGCTATCTTCTTCGCATCTACCCGTAGGCTCGTCACACTGACAGCACAGTTGCAATGTTCCGGGATAGTTATAGCTGTTCCATTCCGCGTGTTCAGATTGACTCATTGCGCGCTTTACTCCGTTAGGCCAAGCGTTCATAGGCCTAGCTCTCCTCGAACGTAGAGCTCTACAGCCAGTGCAAAATCTCTATTAGTTACCCCAAGGACGTACCAATGATTTTTTAGCAATAAATCAATATCTTGATCCGTCAATCTTTTTGGCTTGATATATCCTGAGTCAATCACCGCGACCGCTAATGTTCTAGCTAAGGCGCTGTCTCTTACAGACCCTCGGGAGTTACTGATTAAAGTTAACGCTAAATCTTCAATCTGCTCATCACGCCTCTTTTCGGCTTCTGTTTTGATAGCTCTAAATTCGGCTCTACGTGGCAAAAGCATTTCCGTTGTGCCGCAAACCTCAACTAGATAACTGCCGAATCTCGTAATAAAGATTACTTTACATCGAATCCAGTCATTGTTTGCTGGGTTGGTTTTATACTCACATTCAACGCCAACCTCAGGCACCCATTCATTATTTGATTTAGTCATTAGCTGTCTCCAGTTTTTCTCTGTTGATCCGGTCGTAGACTTCTTCACGGTGGACAGAAATATCTTTAGGCGATGTAACCCCAAGCTTTACATTTCCGTTGTCCAGTCGCGTTACAGTAACCTTCACGTCATCACCAATCATGATTGACTCGCCCACGTTTCTTCCGAGGATTAGCATCAGTTGATTCCTTGTTTCTGGTTTGAGGCCATTGCCTTATTCCTTTGTAAAATGTCTGCTTACAGTTCGCCCATATCAATTTCGACTGCTGACTTCTTCCAGTTATCTAAATCGCCTAAATTGCAAGGCGGCTCTTCTTTGCTTTTGTAACCAGCTAACCACCAATTTTTTGAATGAAAAGTGCAACCACAGTCTTCGCATTGAAGCCAGCTGCCGAAGCCTGGGTAAGATTGCTTTTTTAATTCATGTTCTTTGCTTTGCATTTGACTGCCTTTTTAAATGTCTGCGGTTAATCACGCTTTTCGTAGAAGTCGCAATTCTTAATTTTGAACTGCACAACAACATTAACGTCTTGAGTCTCATTCACTGGCACTGCTAATTTTCTATCTGTATTTGGTGAGGCCATTGCCTTATTCCTTAATGTTTTCTTGAACCCATTTACGCATACGAGTCCAGCGTTGCTCTGGTGTTTCTTCTCTGAAATATTCGTCATTTTCATAAACAATTTCAGCCACCATCGCCGGTGCGATATCGAATTTCTTACCAATGCGATCGCGGTCATCCGGGTCAAGATTTTTCATTTCAATACCACGCTTGTTGCCGATAACGCCAAGCGTGCAAAATGAATCTCCCTCAACAAGCTCATCAGTGATTAGCCTTTTTTCTGGCATCTCATCCATTGCTTCGGCAAGCTCTTTTAAAAATGCTTGGCCACGCTTACCACGCAAGGCAGAATTAACAGCGCCACGCCAGCAAATTAAAGGCCAATGGCTATCAATCCAATCATCTGTATATCCGCTTCTACTCATAACTAAATCCTCACGTTTATATTCCTTACACCCTTTAGCCCCCATTTAAGGAGGCTGGTTGTTGATCGGGTTTTGGTTAAATTCTCAAACTTGCTTTTGCTATTGCTCCCTCCATTCCGTAACGTCTTATCCAGTGTTTAAGCCTGTTCCGTTCTTCGTAATACGGATCCAGTTTTGGTATATCAAACTGGTCAATCTTGCTTTTCATTTCAGGCTTTCTTTTATTAACCAGTCTCCGCATTTCTGCTTTACGTTCTGATTTTGGTAGTTCAGCAATGGCTATTGCGTTTACCCGGCCGTATCTCAACACCCATGACTGGAAGGTGTTTTTGTTTATTCCTAAATGCACTGCCAGATCGTCTCTTGAATAGCGTTTCTTTTTGTATATGTAAGTGCAGTAGGTTGGGGCTTGGTTGCCGTTTTCGCTCATGCTGCTTTCCTCACTTCATCAATATGAAACTTACTCAAAAAATCAGCCTTAATTTTCTTGGCGATTTCAATTCGTTTTTTGAGGATTTTGATAAACGCATCGTCACGGTAAATAATGATGTGCTTGAACTGCATATCCTTGCGTTTTGCATACGGGTTGTAGTTCGCGAAATACCAGTAATCTGTGCCAGTCACCAGCATTGCCGTTTGTATTTGCACAAAGTGATCAAAGGCGGCATCCATCAAATCCTGATTGGTGTTAATCAATAGGTTTCTGGCGTGCTCTAATGGGCTTTTGCACTTAACCTCTGCACCCGTTTGAACGAGATCCAGTTCATCAAAAATAACGCCGTCAGGAGTGCAACCAACCTCGCTTGCATGGATATGCACTTGATTGTCACCAGTGTGTAAAAACTCTAAGCCGGTCGCCTCCGAAAGCTTCTCCATGCATTCCAGTTCACGCTCTTCACCGTTACGAGTGTGTGCTGTGCTGAAATTCAAGCTAGGGTCAAAATCAAACAGCGTCTCCATTGCCTTTTCTTCGGCATAAGTCACAAGGCCTGTTGGTGGTATTTCTGATTTGATCACGTTAAGCGTTTTTTGAATTAGTTCTCCTGATAGTTTGAAAACAAACTTTCCATCTAAATCACCAACTAAAAACTTGCGCTCTCCAGCAACAAATAACGGCTGGATTACGCTATAAATTTCGGCAAACTCTGGATAGTTGCTATCCGGTTCAGGAGTATCCCATCCAGCCATCAGCCTGAAGTTCTCTGAGGCGCTAAAATTTCCAGCTCTATCTTTAAGTAACTGTTCGCTTAACATGACTTTCTCCAAGACTTATTGTTATGGATAAAACTTATGTTTGATTGAGAAACTCTGAACTGTCTTGCCAGCTCTGATTGTGGAACAACCCCTTTTAAAGAGCGTATCTCGATAACCTGGGTCTTTGTTAGCTTGGCGCCCGGGTTTAATTGACCATTCAAAACTGAATTGTCACGATTCATGTCAGCAGAGTTTTCTTTATAGGTTCCCCATGAAAGGTGGTGTGGATTGCAGCACAGCCTGTTATTACATTCGCCATGCTTGGCAACTAAACCAGGACGGCTTTCGCCTGAAAAAAGGTGTAGCGCTAGCCTGTGGGAAAGCCATTTTTTGTTGTTAAAAGCAACTTGACCATATCCAGAGTTCAGAATAGAGAAAGGCCAGATGGCACAACCTTCAGGTGGGTTTTTAATAATTGACTCTATCCATTTAAACCCTTTCCCTGCCCCTACATTCGTCCTTACTTTTGTATGGTCTCCGGTTCTGTATTGGCGCATGTAATGTGTTTGGCATAAACCCTTGGCGGAAATATTTTTTGTACAACCAGGGGCTGTGCAGATTTCCTCACTCAGCATTTTCGGCCTCCACTTCGATTGGTTCGTACTCTTTAAGCGTCATCAGTTTTTCAAGCTGTTTTGATGTGAGCTTGTACGAGTTGGAAAGGGTAGTAATAATCGACATGGCTGGTTTTTTACCGTCCCGCACCATGTCAGCCCACTGAGGAAACATTTCATCCATACGTTCTTGTGGGTATGAAGTGCTTTCCGCTGACTTCTGTTGCTGAGCTATTGACTCAGTGCTGTTGACGATATTGATTGCTTCATTCAGCTGTGAGGCCTGGGCCAAATCAATTGGAGCTTTAGAAAGAACCTGCTTAATAGCTTTGGCTGCAAACATTTGCTCAGCCCATTTATCGTGCGGACTGTATTCCTTACCGTCCTTTTGTGACTTCTTACCGGCACTTGGAGACATGCCAATGATTTTCCGGATCAAGTCTGCAGAAACAAAGGTGTGCGTTTTGTTGCCGGTTTTATCTTCCATTATTGAAACGATTACGCCGGTTAGATTTGTCTTAGCCCATGTATCATCCGAGCTTTTACGCTCAGTGAAATTAGGGTTAAAAATAATCTCTCTATCAAAGCCGAAACCGCTCTGACTGAATTCGTCGCAGTTATAAACAACGTCAGCAACAACTGAGTAACCAGCACGCTTGGCAAGTACCTGCCAGCCTTTGTAACCACAATCGAAGGTCGCTGCACCGCCGTAGCTGACGATATAGCCCTGACCGGCTTCTAGTGGTAAATCCAGCGTTAACGCCTGCAGACCGCAATTAATGATTGATTCGGGCGTGCATTTATCAAGGCCATAACTCAGGCTCATTTTTAAGATGCGAGCCTTGAACGCTTCAATCTTTTTAGGGTTATTAGCCAGCAAACCTTTCAGCTGCTCTTTAATGCCCTCTAAAGCAAAGGCATCCATCACCTTTGTTTCACGTACTGATAGTTGATTACTCATTATCGTCTTGCTCCTGTTTTTCGTTTTGCTCGTTGCTTTGTGCAAAAAGCGTATAAAAAAACGCTCTTTCATCTTCGTTCAAGCCTTGCTCAAACTGTTTCTCTAAAGTTGGTTCAGCCATAGCTATTCCCATGAAAATTAATGCGACGAATAAAATGTCGGCTTTTGTGGTGTTCATCGGTTTGCAATCCAATGTGCAGATAGAACTATTGCTGTCACATAAAGCGCCTGAAAACTGTCAACCGTTAACCGTTCGGCTAAATATTCAGAGGTAAGCCATCCAAATGAAAAGGCGACCCAAACTAATAACCGACTCATAAATCCCTCACCTCAAACGTATGCGTTGTGCCGCGTGTTTTTTTGGCGTGGATTTCAATGCCGTAAGCATCTGCAGTTGTAATCCAGCAGTACTGCATTTCACCTGAAATAAATCCCAACTCAGTCACCTGACCTACAAGATCAATAGCTATCGAGTCACACACGCTTGAATTGTTATGAATGATTATTTTGCTCATAACTCACCACACGCTTTTTTGATGGCTTCACGAGATTTACTCTCTACGTTTTCTTGTATGCAAAGCGCCATATTTAGCTCGCCAGATATTCCGTGAGAAACCCCGGCCTGATGCAGCTTGTTATTCGCTTCAATCAGCTCACTAAGGTTTTCCAACAAATCACGCGCCACATCAGCCGGAACCCATTCTGTTATTTCGCCGTGAGCGAGTACTTCTTCAAAGCAGTAGGTTTTCATGGTTGTTTTTCCAGTTCTGCTAGAAGGGCATCAGCCATGGCTACACAGCTTTCAGCTGCCATCGCAAAATGTTGAGGTCTTGCAGCATCTGTCAGCTCCCACCAACACCCCTGCATAGCCAATCCAGCGAAATATTCGCGCTTAGATAAACCCATGCCTCCAACAAAATCAGAGCTTGAGATATAGCCACTATCAAGGGTTTGTGAAATTGATTGCGGCATAGCCGGCAAATCTGCGTTTTTAATGCTCATGATTGTTCTCCGCGTGCTTTGGCTAGGGCGGCATCAGCCTCAAACAAGTGCCCAATCATTTTTGGATGGTTTTTAATATCGGCTTTCATTTTCTTAACTTCTTCTGTCAAGCAATGCAGCGCCTCATACAAATCAGGTGCGGCTTTCTGTAAAGCAATATTTGCTTCTGCTTCACGCGCTCTTTCTTGTCTCAACGGCTCTGTTCTTTCGCGCATATCCAGCCATGACTCACCATCAAGCTTTTCATCGCTGACGGATAATGGGTAATTAACGCCATTCTTAATCACGCCGCCAAGTGGCAAAACTTGATCCCAAGGCGCAGGAGTAAATTTAGTTTCCATATCAAAGCCCCTTATAAATTTTGGTAGCAGCCAGCAAGAAAAATTCGTTTTTCATGATTCATCGCCATTTGCCTTTTCGCCGCAAAATGGACAGAAAGAAAAAATCAGATTTGTTTTATCTTTTTTGTCTTTATAATTGCCGGTCTTTTTAACTAAAACTTTGTGCTTTATAGTTACTGGCATTGACGCCTTCATTGATATTGAATTGTTGCCAAAAATCATTGAATAACCGTCCAGCGTCACGTCATGATCTAAGCTGTTAGGAAGCTGTTCTTTTGCGCGCTCCAAAAGCCGGGCTTCAATTTCTTGTTTACATTCACATTTCATAATCGCTCTCCATAACTGCCAGCTTTTGGCTTAATTCTGATTCTTCACGCTCAGCAATCATCTGGTCTTCAATGAAGTCAAAATGGTCAGATTCGATTGCAGCCCAAACGCCATCAATATTTATTCTGGCCTTGGTGACTGATGGTCTATCGCCATTCATGTCATAGGTAATGATTGCTTCGTAGCTCGTATCACCAATAGTCAAATCCATATCGTGACTGAGGCCTGTTTCAGCAAAAGGGCTTAGCGGGTGACTGTCGAATTGGCGGATACCTTCTGGATAATTACCCATCACAGCACCCCCATAGCTTTAAGAAGCGGCTGCAAAACCATGTTCGCCAAAGGCCATGCAAAAATCCAAATAAGGAAGGTGCAGGCGATTACATGCAGGATGATTCCCAAGACACCCATAGGCTTTCTAGGCACTGGATATTCGGTAGAACAATCACCGACTCGATAAGTTGGATAAACCTTTGCTGACTTCATGTTGTTTTGCTCCCGTGTTCTTGTGAACTTGGAAGCAATATTACTGAATGGTAATTACCTTGTCAATACCAAATGGTAATTTATTTTCACATAGGCACAAAAAAAACCGCCGAAGCGGTTCTAATACTGCGTTAAGTGTTGAAAATTCTAGGTTATATGTATCGCTTATATCTGCGTATAAGTCGTTTTATTGCATTGATTGCGCGTAAATAATAGGTCATGGATTATAAATTTTAGACATTATGGTGAAGCATATCCCCATAAGAAAGAACAGACCTATTGCTGCAAGGATCTGAAAATGGATTATGCTGGCTATCAGTGAAAATAAGCAGGCTAGGCCAGCAACAAAAAACACAAACACCCAAAACCAGCGTCTCGTTATTAGTAGTAGCATAACGCCAAACACTAAAGTCCAGACTAATGCATCCCAGTCCAATTAGACCACCTTCAAAATGTAGAGCCTTCCCAAACCTTAAGCACCAGCCCAAGCACATGAAAGTCCATGTCTGGCGTTATCGTCCAAGCCTCATATTCCGGGTTGGCTGATAAGGCGCGTATTCCTTGACCTGGTATTCGCTGTAGGCGCTTTATAAACCCCTCATCGCCTATACGAAAGAAATAGACGCCATCCCATTTTATTTCAGTAATACCCGAATCAATCAGTAATGGATCGCCACTATTGAACATTCCCTTCATTGAATCGCCAAAACCTGTAACTATTCTTAAATTCTTATCGCCGGTGTTTGATGGGATATTTTTTGCTATCCACTCTTTAGTCACTCTCCACCCCGCAATCTGACCTGGTTGATCGGACAAGATAAGACCGTTACCCATCGATCCGTTTATTTCTTTGTATTGAATAATCTCTATTAGGTTGTCATCCGACAATCTCTTTTTATCTTTTTCAGACTGCCAATATTCCTCAATCTGCCCTTCAAAATCCATTAGGTCAAGATAGGAATACGGCATTCCTGCCTGATCTTCGAGTGACCGCGCTTTTTTTTCTCCAAACGATTTGGACTTTAGCAGCCCTGAAAGCTCGCCCTGATTGATTCCAATATCCTCAACCATCTTAGCCTGGGAGCCAGCATATCGCTGGTCAATCCACTCTTTAAGACGGTTTCTTCTATTGGCAACAAGGTCTTTAATTTTAATTTCCATCCGTAAATATTGTATTAAATTTACCTTATAGTAAATTACCAAAAGGTGTTGACCGATACATTACCGAATGGTAATATCGACACATGAAAGAATTAATTGCATACCTAAATCAGTTGGAACCCGATCAACGTGTTGATTTTTGCACTCGTTGCGGGACCAGTGTTGGCTACATAAGAAAGGCCTCCTCAATAGGGCAAAGGCTTGGCGAAAGTCTTTGTATAAATATAGAGCGGGAATCAAACCAACTTATCAGGTGCGAAACATTACGCCCTGATGTTGATTGGGGATACATAAGAAATACAGCCGCATAACAGCTCACCTTCGAGTGGGCTTTTTTTGTGCCTGATACGTTTTTGAAAGCTGATTTATCCATGACTCCAGATTAACCGAGCCATGACAAGAAAAAAATATTTAAGTTCCAGGAGTTCAAACAATGAATCAAGTTAAGTTAGCAATCTGGAGCACGACACACGAATACAAGGGCGGCAAGAACGGCGCTTTTCGTGAGCTTGCAGCCTTAATGGGTATCAGTGAGCAGGTTATGCGTAACAAAGCCTGCCCAACTTCTGATAACTCTCATTTCTCCCCTGAACAGCTTCTAACCCTTCAAAACCTCACAGACGACTATCGCATTAACAATGCCATGAGACTGGCTGAAAAGCGTGCTGGAGCAACTGAGCGTGGCGTTACTGAATCCCTTCTGCATATCACGCACGAATTGGGATCAATGGCTCACATCATTACCGAGGCTGAGGCAGATGGTAAGTACACAGAACGTGAGAAAGCAGACTGCATTAGCCAGTTAAATCGTATCGAGAAAGCCTGCGAGCATTTGAAGCTGGCTATTCATCAGCAGGAAGCTGGCAAGTTGGTGAGGGCTGTTTAGTTAATGAAGCACTCCATCCATATAAACCAAAAACAAGCTATGGATTTAGGCATTAAAAACCTTGTGCAAGGACATATCTTTGACTTACTTACGGGGGCTTCTACTTGGGCGTCACCAGAGGTTGTTGATGGTGAGGTTTATTACTGGGTATCACGCCAGCGAATCAGCGAGCAATTACCTTTAGCCGATCTCAAACCAGACACTATTTACCGGAACCTTAAAAAGCTGGCTGAAATTGGATTAATTGAATACATAAAAGTCGGCAAAAAAGACTGTATGAGATTAACCAAAATAGGCAGATCTTACTATGTCGGATCTAAATCCGAGTTAGATAAAAACACTATGTCGGATCTAAATCCGAATAACGCTGAAAACTCGGATCTAAATCCGGAAAAACTCGGATCTAAATCCGAAAAACACTCGGATCTAAATCCGACATATAAGTCAGTTAATAACATAAGTCCTATAAGTGATAAGTCTAAAGAAAAGACTTCCGCTAAAAAATTCAAACCACCAACTTCTGACGAAGTAAATCAATTCGCTACTGCAAACAATCTGAACCTTAACGGCTTCTACGAATACTACTGCTCAAACGGGTGGAAGGTAGGTGGTAGAGCGCCAATGGTTGATTGGCACATGGCGGCACATGGTTGGCATAAACGCTCAAAACAGTTTGCAGGAAACCACAAACCGGCTAACGACTTTACCAACAAAGACTACAGCCTAGGAACAGAAGGATTTATCACTAATGGTTGAAACAATAGAACGTATTGAGAAATGCGAGAAACACAGCATTGAGTACACCGCAAGCGTAATGGTTTTTCGTGATCGAGAAATCATCACTGAATGCCCTGAATGCCAGAAAGAGGCAAATCAGAAAGTGATTGCTGACGAATTGGCTGAGCAAAAATTACATGAGCGCCGGTTGCTGGCAATTGATTTTGAACGTTCAGGTATTCCACCGCGATATACCACTCGAAATTTTGATAACTTCCGAGCGACTACCGATGAGCAGAAAAAAGCATGGCGGATGGCAAAAGATTATGCCGAAACCATAAGTGAAAAAATGCAAAGCGGCGCTGGTTTGATTTTGGCTGGCAAGCCTGGAACCGGAAAAACGCATCTGGCCTGTGCTGTTGCTAATCACTACATGCACAAAGGCGGAAACGCACTATTTATCACCGTCACCGCAATGATTCGCCGTATACGCGAAACCTACCAGAAAGGCAGCAATAAAACAGAGCAGCAAGCCATTAACGAATTGCGAAATGTTGACTTGCTAATCATCGACGAGATAGGCGTACAGAAAGGAAGTGAGAGCGAGGAACACTTACTTTTTGAAGTGATTAACGAGCGTTACAACCATTTCCGTCCAACCATCTTAATTTCAAACCTGAACGCCCAAGAGATTAAGAAATTCATCGGGGAAAGGGCTTTAGACCGTATGCGTGAAGGTGGCGGCAAGTTCGTTTCATTTGATTGGGATTCATACCGTAGCAACGTTGCTGGTGATGACCAGTTGCCCAACGCAGACCAAGCCCTTTATCAATCCTCAAACGTTGTTCATGTGAATGATGGTTGGGGCGGTAAACGAATTTAAGGGACCAGCCATGATCACAACTAACACCAGAACAAAAGACCCAGTATCAAGCCACATTGCCGGAATAAAAATGGAAATGGGTGGTGGTGCAGCAAGCCAACGTGCTGGAGTCATAAAACGCCTTAAGCAATCCCCAAACATGACCAGTAAGCAATTAGGCGAGAAATACGCTAATGAGGGCTACGACAGATATGTGTTTGCACGTCGATTGCCAGAGCTAGAAGAAAGAAAGTTAGTTGGCGTGGTTGGTTTTGGCAAGGGTAAGCAGATGATTTGGGGTGTGGTGTGAATATAGAAAAATTACAAACAGCACAAGAAGCAATGAAGGCTTTAATTTCAGCCATGAAAGACGTTGAAAAGAAAAGCCAAAAACTTCACTCAATGAATTTTAACGATAACAGTGTTAAGCAGAGGGCAGCAGCAAGTGACCGTCTAACAGACGTATGTTTCGCAAGAGATAGAGCAAGCGATTATCTGCATGCCTGTTTAGTGAATGCCGGATTAACGCCTGCAAAGCCTGCCGGACATTACGCAACAAGAGAGATTCATCAAAGCGCAGGGTTTGGTCACAGCATCAGCATGAAGTACACGCCAGCAATTCCTGACTGTGTTCGTGAACAAATGAAATGAGCATACTCTCCCGCACCTTCATATTCCTAGATGACCAGAGACGCGACAAAATTAAAGTCGGTCTTTACGAATGCCTTAAGTCTTTACCGGCAGATAAGAAATATCGGATCACGGTTCAGGATTACGTTGAGGACAAAACAGCAGAGCAACGCGCTTTCTTCCATACCCTGTGCGGCATATTTGCGGACGAGACGGGATATACCAAAGGCGAGATTAAAGAGCTGTGCAAGTTTGAGCTAATGGGTACGACAGTCGTAAACCTGGCAGGTCGTGAAATAGAAGTCGTCAAGTCAAGCGAAACCCTTAAAAAACAAGAGTATTCAGAGCTAATCGAAACCTGTTACCGATTAGCGGCTGAGGCTGGAATCCAATTACCTAATGCTAGGTGGGCAGCATGAGCAATCCAATAATCCATATCAGCTTTGCAAAGATTTTTGAATTTGAAGGCTGGCTTTTTGAGTACGACAGAAATAAACCTTTCGGCCCTTGGCCTTTGAAAAAAGACTTTGAACCGAGAAAGCGTGCAGGGATGAAGTTTTACAACACGTTTGGCCGATTCCTGGAAATGACCATCGAAGAACAGCAGGAGTTCAGAGTCGCATGAAATCCAAACCAACAAAACCAACCGATTTAAGCGATGATATTTTTGAGCTTTACACAGAAGAAGGCTGCATCTTATTTGCCGGAATTGTTTTTCTAATCGGAATTGTGTTGGTGGCTTTGTTTGTGGGGTGGCTGGTGTGAAATCCAAAAAAATCAGAAATGCAGCCAGAGGCCAAGAGTGCCAAGTTCGTTTACCCGGAATCTGCAACGGCAATCCCGAAACAACGGTATTCGCCCACCTAAATGGAAGTGGTATGGGAACAAAAGCAAGCGACCTTCATGGTTGTTTTGCCTGCTCAGACTGTCATCACTGGCTGGATGGCGGCTACACCAAAACACACAGCCGAGATGAGCGTGATTTTGAGCATTTGATAGCAATGAAAAACACGCAGCTTTTATTGCTGGATATGGGGTTGATTAAGGTTGCATGACAAAGCACCAGCAGAGATTGCCAAGGCTATTTTTGCGATGCAAAGCAGGGCAGAGCAGGAAAGGGCGTTAAGTAGTTGCCCGAATGTAAAACAGGTACGGCATTGCCTGAATATTTTTATTGAGCGCCGGAGATTATGCCGAGTCTTTGGTTGGAGTATGTGGTTATGAGTGAACAGCAAATTGAACAGAAGATTAATGACAAAGGCTTGAATGCACCAAGACTAAATCCGCAACACATCGATAATTGCATTGTTGCTGGTCAGTATCACGTTTTCCCAGGCACAACGACAACAGTGTGCTGTTTAACGCTGGTAAATGGCTTCACGGTGGTGGGTGAAAGCGCCTGTGCAAGCTCTGAAAACTTTGATGAAGAAATCGGGCGTGAAATCGCCTTCAAAAATGCCAGAGAGAAAATCTGGTTACTAGAGGGTTACCTGCTACGTGATCATTTAAGCAAAACAGAATACGGGGTAAGTGGTGCTGTATCCGGTTAATCCGGTATCAAAACCCCGCCAAACACAGCGGGACAAATGGCAAAAACGCCCGGCAGTCATGCGCTACCGGGCTTTTGCTGATGAATGCCGGTTACGCAAGGTTGAGCTGCCTGAATCGGGTGCCTGGGTAGTGTTTCACATTCCCATGCCAGCCAGTTGGTCAAAAATGAAACGGGCAATGATGAAAGGAAAGCCGCACCAGCAAAAACCCGATTTTGACAATCTCATTAAGGCCCTATCAGACGCCATTCATAAAGAAGACAGTGGTATATGGGACTGCCGAGTAACCAAGGTCTGGGCAGAAGAGGGCGCGATTGAAATAAAGGAAATGGGCAATGGCTGACATATTCGACCAAACAGATGAGCGTATGGAAAGAGAACAGGCTCTACGTGACAAGCAAAGGGCTATTGATGCGGCTAGGCCAAAGTCAGTGTCACGCGACTGCATCGACTGCGGGAATCTAATTCCAAAAGCACGACAAGAGGCAACTGGCGGCTGTGATCGATGCGCGGAATGCAAGGCTAACGAAGAACATTTGGGGAGGCATTTTAGATGAAGTCAACAAGAGATATTTTTATCTGCTCAAGTTGTCACGGCATTTATCCGTCAGCCGTAGCCGATGCAAACATGAACTGCTTTGACTGTAACGAAATAAGCCGTAAAGCACATGAGCACATCTTCGGCAAACCCATCTGCGTTTTAACCTCAAACAGCACTAAAACAGAGAGGCATTACGAAGAGGCTGGATCGGTTGGTGAAGAAATGAAATTGCATCAGGAGAAGATGAAATGAAACGTTACGACATATTTCTAATTGATGGGTATTACTGCGTTGCAAAGCTCATAAAAAATCACTGGACTGTATGGCTAAGAACCAAGTCAAAACTTGAGGCTGATTTGTTTTTTAGAAGGCTAGACCCACCATTTGAGCTTACGACAATAAATATGTGGGAGACGAAGTTTTATCATGACCACCTTGTTTACATGCAAAGGCAAAGCGAGTCAATTCATGGAGCAGAATATGGACGCAACATGAAGGCGGCGTGCTGGGTTTTTGTCTCTGCTGCGCTAGTCACATTGGCTTTCTCGTTAATTACGTGGCTGGCACTATCATGAACGAAGTAATTCAAAAATTCAGACGAGCCAAACTAAAGGGCAGCGTTTTGATCGCTTACGTTAACGGCAAGGTAGAGGTGATCCGAAGCGACAGCACCAGAATTGACAGTTTCACGCCAGACATAACAATAGGGGTATACAATGCAAAAGCAGACGAATCGCAAATACTCGAAGATATACTCCACCACATCGAACAATACGAAAGAATCAAAGCTGAACAGAGCAAACGCCTTGATGCTGCGTTGGGCGTTCTTCACTCTTGATGGGGCTGATGACTTAGGTTATCCACATCAATCGCCAGAGCAAGAGCGTATAGCGGGGCGTAGCTGCATGGATGCAGTGGAGGAAAAGAAAATGCCAGAGGACTTTGCCACAGAGCTTGTTGTGTCAAGTTTAAGCCTTGAGCTGCAGGATATAGCAAGGCTACATTGGCGAGTCAATTTAACTCAAACAGAGATAGTTAATCGGCGTGCCAATATGACCCGGCAAAAGGTCAGGGCGCGTATAACTTTCATTAAAGAACTGGTATCAGAAAAGGTCTTAATGTAGCACCGGGTTTTCCCCTTGTATGTCAACCAGATATTGGTATAGTTCAGGTAAGGTGAGCGAGCGCTCGACTGAATCAGAAAGCAGTCTGGCATTTTATTAATTAATGCATTGTGTGGTAGCAAACCAGACTGCTTTCTAATTAACCAAACCCCAATACAGAAATGTGTTGGGGTTTTTTATTGCCCAAACATAATGAATGCGATTCATGACCCTGTGAGGGTCTGCCGCTGAATATTCGCTTTAATCAACATCGGTATCGCATCAATCACCGGAGAAACCAGGATTAACTAATGACAGGCATAACCCATCACTTGGCTGAAACAGCCGCCACTGTAGGAGCAAAGACAAACTACGGTGCAAGTGCCGGGTTACTGTTCTTAGGATGGCTCAGCCCAGAAGAATGGACAGTTATCGCTATCTTGGCAGGTATCTTTTTTGCAGCAGCAGGCTTTTTAACTCAGTCACTTATGACGTGGTACTTCAAAAGCAAAACATTAAAGCTTGAACAGATGCGTATAGAGGCAGAAATCGCCCGTAATAACGCAAACAATCATCCATATCCAGACGAGACTGACGAAACACTTTGACCCCAAGGGGGTAATACATGATCGAGATCCTTTTTGCAGTCGCGTTAAGCCAGCAACAGATTCAAGATCAATGTATTTACCAAGCAGGGGTGGCGAGAATCGTACAGGAAGCCCGCCATGATGGTGATGACTGGGAAACCTTTAAAACCAAAACACAGAAAATATACAAAGATGATGAGGGCTATCACAACCTGTTAGGCATTGCTTATCTGGTCTACCACGAAGCATCAATTGAGTTTAGTCCTGACCAGGTATTTGACCTGATGTTTGATGCCTGTAAAGCGGGACACAAGAAAACTCCGACAGCAAAGCAAGAATTTAATTTATAAACGAGGCCAACCATGGCAGATGAAGATGTAGCAAAAATTAACGGCCAAGTCGCCCAAGGCTTTGTTCCTGGTGGCAGTAAAGCCGCAGCAACCACACACAGCTTAGCTAATATCAGTTTCTTTTATGCTGACGCTGACTGCATTTTCTCATTCAACACTGGTTCATTTGCAGCAGCGGTTAACCTGCCAGCTTTTATGGTGATAGGCGTTCCTAGCGATGCAACCACAGTTACATTCACAGAAGCAACAGCTATCTGTTACATGCGTAAGAATCAGGCTAACGGCTAATGCCAGCACCAGACCAAATTCCACAAGGCACCAGCTATTACTTTATTGCTGATGCTTGCGGTGTATTTGAAGATGCAATTTACACGTTTGAGGTAAAGCAGTTTCCTGGAAGCGATCCAGTGATTGAGAAAGAAGGTTCAGCTATTAACAGCAAAATTGAATTTATCCTGACACCAGATGAAACGGCATCACTTGATGTAGGCCTTTGGTATCTCGTAAGAACTGCAACACTGCCCAACTGGACAGTAGATGCGGTTAAGCGGGTGCAGATCACTAAGGGTTGGGCGTGATGGCTGGAAGACCTACCAAAATGACCCCGGCAACAGTACGGAAATTGGAAGAAGCTTTCGCCTATGGTTGTACCGATGCAGAGGCATGTGCTTATGCCGATATAGCTAAGACAACACTGTATGAGTATTGCGAAAAGCACCCCGCATTTACGGACCGAAAAGAAACCCTAAAAAACATGCCTACATTCAAGGCAAAGCGAATCATTTATAACGCACTGGATGAGGCTGATTTAAACACCGCTCACAGGGTGGTTGATCGCAAAGAGGGCACTAAGGTTAAGCAGGAAATATCAGGCGAAGGCGGCGGCCCAATCAAAGGCGAGTGGACAATTAAAGTTGTTGGCTAATGCCGGAAATGCAAATACCCCGGAAGCTGCTTCCCTTCATTCAGAAGAAGAAGCGCTTCAAGATAGCGATCGGCGGCCGTGGTAGCGGTAAGTCAATGACCTTTGCCGATATCTGCCTGATGGATGCTCAGACGCAGGGAATAAAAACAGCCTGCTTCCGTGAGTTTCAAAACTCAATTGATGACTCTGTTTATTCATTGCTTGAAAGTGAGATTGAACGGCTAGAACTGGAAGGCTTTGAAGTTCAGCAAAACAGAATACTTTACAGCGGACAGGATGCATTCAAGTTCAGAGGTTTAGCGAGGAACCCTGAAGGCATTAAGTCCATGCATGGCTTTAAACGCTTCTGGGTAGAAGAAGCTCAGACAATGTCAGTAAAGTCTCTCAGGGCATTAACCCCAACACTGCGGGAAGATGAGTCCGAGATATGGATGAGTGGCAACCCTAAAAGCTCAGCAGACCCATTCAGTCAACGATTCATTAAGCCGTATGAAAAAGAACTGATTAAAAACGGCTACTACGAAGATGACATGCATCTAATCGTGGTGATGAATTATTACGACAATCCATTTTTCCCTGACGTGCTAGAGCAAGAGCGCGCACATGATAACGCCACACTATCAACGGCTGAGTACCTCCATATATGGGAGGGTCAATTCAACGATGAGGTGCAAGGATCAATCATTCAGGTGGATTGGTTCAATGCAGCTATAGATGCGCACATCAATCTTGGCTTTAAACCAAGAGGCGCACTGATAGCAGCTCACGATCCAAGTGATGAAGGCGGAGACAGTAAGGGTTATGCATTACGTCATGGTTCAGTGTTCACAGAGATATCAGAGAACGAAACCGGCGATGTAAACGAGGGCTGTGATTGGGCTACCGATAAAGCCATTACAGAGCAGGTTGACCACTTTGTATGGGATTGTGACGGATTGGGCGTAACGCTCAAGCGCCAGGTTAATCAGAGCTTAAAAGGTAAGAAGGTTGAGCCAGTTATGTTTAAAGGCTCTGAGTCAGTCGATAGGCCTGATTCTATATACCAGCCGATTGAAGGCGAAGAACGCCACAAAGCCAAAACCAACAAACAGACATTCAAGAATAAACGCGCTCAGTACTACTGGCGATTACGTGACAGGTTTTATAACACCTATCGCGCTGTTGTTCATGGCGTGTACATCGACCCGGATGAGCTGATTAGCCTATCCAGTGAGATCAAAGATTTAGACGTAATACGCTCAGAGATTTGCAGGATCCCACAAAAGCCCAACGGTAACGGAGTCATTCAAATCATGAGCAAAATCGAAATGGCTAAGCTGGAGATCCCGTCACCCAACATGGCCGACAGCATGATGATGACCATGATTGAACCTGTCATTAACAAGAAACCCAAAACACCAATCACCATCCCTAACCTGAAGAGATTCTAAGTGGAAGAAGAATTAGAAATGCTCGACCGCTACAAGCGGGACATTGCTAAAGACGCTGATATTCTCTCAGAGCAGCGTGATAAAGCAAATGAGGATATGCGCTTTGTTAACGTTGATGGTGGGCAGTGGGAAAACTTTCTTGAAGATAAATACGAAGGTCGTGCAAAGCTAGAATTTGACCTGGTATCTAACTATAAAAACCGTTTCGTTGGCGAGTGGAATCAAAACCGCGTTGGTGTTGAGTATAAACCTGACGATGACAAGACAACTGATGATGATGCTGACCTTTTAAACGGCATCTATCGTGCAGATTTTCGTGATAACTCCGGACGTGCAGCTATTGATAACGCTGTTGATGAGTGTGCTACCTGTGGCTTTGGTGCGTTTGGTCTGTCCACTGAGTTTGTAGATGACGAAGACCCCGAGAACGAACAGCAACGCATTGTATGGCGGCCAATCCATAACGCTTACAACAGCGTGTTCTTTGATCAATCCGCAAAGCGTTCAGACAAGCTAGATGCGCGTTGGGTCACAGAGCTAACCGCTTACACCAAAGACTCGTTTGAGGAAGCGTTTCCAGAGGTTGATCCCGTATCAGCCTATCAGCCACTAGATAGAGCCTGGAATAACTACAACGGCAGCACAGCAGAGGTTTATGTTGCCACGCGCTATGAGGTTGAGACTCGCAAGGAAACAGTATTTGTTTATAACAACCTGGCATCTGGCGAAGTTGAGATTTACAGCAAAGAAGATCACGAGTTAATCAAGGACGAACTGGCAAAGAGTGAAGCGCATAAGTTCGTCCGTGAACGTAAGTTCAGCCGTAAACGGGTAATGATGAGCCGCTTTACTGGTAAGGAGTTTATCGAAGAGCCCAGAGAGATTGCAGGCAAGTATCTGCCTATTATCCCGATGTATGCGTTTCGTGCTTACGTGGATGGCGTGGAGTACTACTTCGGCCTGGTTCGTAAGCTTAAGGATGCTGGGCGCGCTTGGAACGTACAAATATCACAACTGATTGAGAATGCAGCATCAGCCGGTCAAGAAGTGCCTATCTTCCTGCGTGAACAGATGGAAGCGACTGACGTTCAGCAGCAATGGGCAGACAAGAACAACAAGCCGTATCTGGTAGTTGATCCAGCAACCGATAACGATGGCAATAATATCGCTATGGGTCCAATCGGTTATAACAAGCCCGCCATGCTCGACCAAAGCACAGCGGCTCTCATGGATATTATCCCTAACTTCATTCGTGAGGTTACGGGCGGCGCGCCACAGGAAACATTAGATCCTGCCACATCAGGCAAGGCCATCAACGCCATGCTCAAGCGCGAGAACCTGAACACGCAGCCAGTTAATGAACACATCACCGAATCTATAACAGCCAGCGGCAACGTCTATCAGGCGATTGCTGGAGACATATACAACTCACGCCAAATCATCAGAACACTGGGTGAGGACGGCACAGAGGGCAAGGAAACACTGCTCAAAGTGGTGGCTGATGAAAAGACCGGCAAATTGATTCAAGCCAACACCATCAGCGGCAAGAAATTCAGAGCTTATCCAGACGTTGGGCCGCAATACTCTTCTATGCGTGAGCAGACCGTTGAAGACCTCAAAGGCATGGCTGAAATGCTCGGCAATACACAGGCTGGCGCTGAATACATGTCCGCCATTATCTCCACCATTCTGGACAACATTACCGGCGTTGGTTTGGGTCCATTAAAAGACCTCAACCGCAGACAAATGATGCTGCAAGGCTTAGTGGAACCTGAGTCTGACGAGGATAAAGAATGGTACGAGCAGCAAATGCAGCCAAAAGAAGATCCACAGCAAGCCTTAGTGCAGGCAGCGGCAGCGCAGCAGTTAGCTGAAGCCGAAAACCTTAAGGCAGCGACCGTACAGAAAATTGCAGACGCCAAGAAAACTGAGGCGGAAACAGAAGAGATATACGCCGATATGGGCGTGAAACAGTTCGATTCACTACTGAAGGCCAGAGAGCAAATCTTAGGCCGTCGGCAAGCATAACTCACTGCGAGTATAAGCAGGCGGGCATTCGCCCACACACTCTAAAACCATTACAGAGGTAAAACCATGGGTACTGAAGCGGAACAAGACCTAGAACCGATCACGTCTGAAGAAAATGAAATTGAAGAGGTAGAGACAGAAGAGGTCGAAACCGATGAGATTGAATCAGGCGAGGAAGGTGACGAGGAAATTGAGGAAACGCAACCTCAGAAGACTTTTACTCAGCAAGAACTTAACGAGATAGTTCAAAAACGTTTAGCGAAACTGAACAAGAAAAAAGGTGATGAGCCTGACGATGACACCAAGAGTCAATTAGAGCTGGAGCGGGAGCGTAACAAGCTGCTCACGTTAGCAATGCAACAAGCGACTCAAGGTAAGCAACAACCGTCAGACGCAGCGCCCGACCCTGACAAATTCGATGGTGGCGAGTACGACCCGGAATATAAACGGCAGTACGAAGCTTACTTATTGAAAAAAAATGAGGGACATGTTCAGCAGCTATTAAGCAAAGAGCGTGAAAACGATCAACGGCAACGTCAACAGGAAGCACAGACCAGAGAGCTGGAAGCGGCTCAGCGTGCACATTATGAGCGTGCATTAACACTGGAAGTGAAGGACTACGACAAGCATGAAGATCGGGTTATTGAAGCATTAGGCCCGGAGGCGTTTAACGTCATTATTCAGGGTTTTGATGACTCACACGCACTGGCTAACTACCTGGGAACACCAGCGAATCAAGCCAAGCTCGATAAGTTAAACGATCTCGTTAAACAAGGCACGTCAGTATCAACAGCCAAAGCCCTTGCTGAGCTAGGCAGAATTTCGGCATCCCTTGCCGTTAATTCAAAATCTAAACCGGCCCCTAATCCAGTGGATCCATTAGAGGGATCCACTCCGGGTGCATCTGCAGACGAAGCCAAGATAAATGCAGCGTGGAAACAGTATGAGAAAGGCGCTATTTCCATGCAGCAATATATTCAGCGTAAGCGGCAGATAACGGGGTCAAAATAAAGGTAACTACCCATGGCGAATAAGCTAAATAAGGATGAGGTCTCCCTCATCGAGGAAGTCGTGAAGCAGTTTGATAGTGACAATACCGTTGCTAAGCAAGCTGACTTTTTCACTCAACCTGAAGGCAATATGCAACGTCAAGGCGATCAAGTCTGGCGTGATGTTCCTATGATTTCAACCACGGTATCTGGTTTGGATATTACTGGCAAAATCGGTGATATCGGTGAGTTCCAGGTTCCTGCAACTTTATCCAACATCGAGAACGTTCCGTGGAGCCTCAACGCTTTAGAGCTGCGTGATCCATCTTATCGTGAACGCAAAGCAAAAAGTGGCGCTCAAGCATTGTCAGCCTATGTTAACCGCGCAATGGCAAACAAGGTCAACATTGAAGGTTCGTTAACGGTTGCGCAATCAACTGTACTGGCTGGCTATGATGATGTGTCATTGGTTGAAGCGTTAATGCTGGAAAATGATTTGTCTGACATGGAAAAAACCATGGTGCTTGCGCCACGGGATTACAACCGTATGTCAGGTGATTTGGCAAAACGAACTTTAATGAATCGCTCTGAAAAAGCGTTAAGTGAAAGTGAATTAGGCCGTATTGCTGGCTTTAACACTTTCCGCAGCTCGTTTGCTCCGACTGTGGCTGCCGCTGCGGGTGGCGCAACATTGGTTAGTGGCGCGCAGCGTTATGTGCCAATAGCAACATCAACTGCTTCAACAGGTGAGGAGTCAAAAGTAGATAACCGCTTTATGAATCTGACCGTTGATAATACAGGCGGTGTTGTGGCGGGCGATAAGTTCACCATTGCCGGTGTATTTGCTGTTTCACACATCAACAAAAACAATACGCAACAATTGAAAACGTTCACCGTTAAGGAAGTTGTTAATGGCACCACGTTGAAGATTGCCCCTGCAATTGTGGTGGGTGATGGCAACAGTAAGCTTGAGGACGATTATGCGAACTGTTCAGCAGTTGCAGCAGATCAAGCCGCTTTAACCTGGTTAAACACAACTGCAGCACAATCAAATATCTTCTTTACCAATGACTCCATTGAGGTGTTTGGCGGTAACTTGGTGTTTGATGCAGCTCCAAACGTTGCGGTTGAGCGTATGACAACTGAATCAGGCATTGAGATATTGTTTGCTCGTTCGTCTGATGTGTTAACCGGTAAAACCACCTATCGTATGACGATCTTCTTTGGTGTGACTAATAAGCATCCTGAGAAAAACGGCATCTTGATCGGCGGTCAATCTTAATCACTTAACAAACTCGACAATAGGGAGCTTCGGCTCCCTTTGTCGTTTTAAGGGGACTGAAAATGCCTGTATTAATACTTGGTTATAAAGATGGTAAGCAGAAGTGGCACGAAGGGTCTTTGCCTGCTGGTTGGGAAAAGAAAGATCCAAAAGACAAACTTGAATCTGATGCTGCAGAGATTGCAGCCAAAGCTGAGCAAGAACGCTTAGCAACCGAAAAAGCAAAAGCTGATCAAGAAGCGGCTGATGCTGCAGCTAAAAAAGCACAGGAAGACGCTGATGCTAAAAAAGTGAAACCAGTCGAAGAAATGACACTGGAAGAGCTTCATGCGGTTGCGTTGACGTTTGATAAGAAAATGCCTGCAAATATCTTGCTGGAAACTGCACGCAAGAAAGTGACTGAAATGCTTGAGGCAAAATAATGAGCTCAGGCACTGAGATTATCACAGAAGCCTTACAGAAGATTGGGGCGCACAGTGTGGCGTCCCCAGCTTCACCTGAAGCGATTGTGACAGGTAAGAACGTGCTGAATGGTATGTTGCAGCAATGGTTATCTGTTGGCATAGATATGGGCGCTGTACCATTAGATGCGCCAGGTGATGAACTCAGTGAGCCGATGGATGCAAAACTAGGAATCATCTACAACCTTGCAATTATGCTTGCGCCTGACTTCTCTAATGGCAAGCAAGTCGTTTCACCTGAATTAAGCCGTGGCGCACGAATTGGCTACACGTTCATTAAAAAAATGTATCAGCCCGTAGTCATCCCCAAGAAGAAAGTCTCATCTACTATGCCGATGGGCGCAGGCTCAACGCGTGGCGTATGGCGCAGCACGTTTGCCGATCAAGACCGTGAGCTGGAAGACTGATGCGTATTCCATTTCCGTTAGGTTATGAAGGGGTTGAGCACTTACCCAAAACAAAAAGGGTGCTACAGAATTGTTTTAACAATGGCTCGGATAAAATCATTTCACGCCCGGGCATTGAATTAATTAAGACCACTGATGCAGTAGCTCGTGGCAGCTTTACATGGAACGGCGCGCTTTATCATGTGCTCTCACAGCAGCTTGTGAAGGTCACAAACACTGAAACAGGCGCATATACCGTTATTGGCACGATAGATGGTCCTGAACCCATTGAAACCGATATCGGCTTTAATGAAGCGGTCATTGTGGTGAAGCGTGGCAAGATTTACACGCTCGATGCAAGCGATACGCTGACCGACATATCTGGCAATACAAACTTTGTGCCCTGCGTTGATGTGGCGCATATCAATGGCCGGTTTGTGTATATCCCGGCAGATGGTGAGCCTGCGTTTTTCTCTGATGTGGGCGATGCTGGCTCGGTTCAGGCGCTCAGCTTCTTTGATGCAGAGGAGTTGCCGGATAAAAACATTGCCTGCTGCAATTTTAACAACACCCTATTTATTTATGGCACAGACTCGGTTGAACTGTTTCGTGATGCCGGCACAACACCAAACCCGTTTCAGCGGGTATCAGGCGCACGCATTCAAAACGGTTATATCGGCGGTTTACTGGAATACAACAGCACGTTTTTATTCATAGGTCGCGAGAAAGGGCAGGACTTTGGTATCTATGCAATAGGTCAAGGTCAAGCGCCTAAGATTTCAAATGAATCCATTGATTTAATACTCGATCAATACACGCAGGCAGAGCTTGCAGAAGCCATATCATGCCGCTTTAAATGGCGTGGCTATGACATAGCAACGTTTACACTTCGCAGGCACTCATTCGCGTTCTTTGGTGGTAACTGGTTTCTACTCGATACCGTATTTGATGGTGTGTCGCGTCCATGGGGCGCGGGTTATATCACGCAGTTTGATGGCGAATATTACACATCATTCAGCGATAAATTAGGCCGCATTGCCAAGATTAATACTGACTACGGCGAGCGCATCACGCACATCGTTGATATGGGATTTGAACAGCCTGACGGTGACTGGTTCGCTTGCCAAAAAATACAGCTTGGCATTGCTCAGGGCTTTAACTCGGCTGATGGTTCAGTCGCTATCCAGATGAGTCGTGATGGTATGCTGTATGGCCCACCTTTGTATCGCAACCTTGGCAACCTTGGCGAATATTCAAGACAGCTTGAATGGAATCCGCCAGGCGGCTTGGGAAGCTATCAGGGTTTTATGGGGGTGCGAATTTACACCACAGAGGACGTTGATTTCTCTCTCGACTATCTCAGCGCGAGCTTACGATGATTGTTACCAAACCGAATCACGGCAGCCCTATTATCGGGCCTGGTGGTACAGCTAGTCCAAGCCTGCAAACTTACTTTGATGATATTGAATTACTGCTTAACTCAAGACTGTTGGGCGAGTCGGTCAGGCTTCCAGTTTATACCGTATCAGCATTGCCGTCAGCGCCCAGAAATATTGGTGGTCAGATCTTTGTCAGTAACGAGTCAGGCGGCGCAGTGCCAGCATTTAGTGATGGCACGAACTGGCGCAGGGTAACAGACAGGGCGATTGTGACGTGATCACCTTAATTCCGACTAACGATATGCAGACCGTTAAGGCAGTGGCAACAACACCTGAGATATGGGAAAGGTTTTCTGATGCAGTTTCCGAGGCCGATTATGAGCCGACAGATACAGAAAGAGAGCAATGGCTTCTAGTGTGTCATGGAAACCATATTGTCGGATTAATTTATGTTTACTGCATCACATCTGTGAGCCTTGAAATACACCCTTACCTTCTAAAGAGTCACAGAAAGTACGGCAGGGAAATGATGCGGCTATTTTACGATTGGTATCTATCTGAAGTGCCCGGTGAGCATCAAAAGATAAATGCGGTGATTCCATGCTGCTTTCAATCAGTGATTAACTTTGCCAAAAAAGTCGGATTTAAGACTGAAGGTGTTAATCGCAAAAGCTATTTTTACCAGGGCCAATATTTCGATCAAGAGTATTTGGGCATAACACGCGACGAGGTTTGCAATGTGGTCATTAGATAATAGTTACAGAAAGCAGAAAAGCGTTGTTAGTGGCGTGTTTGGGGGAGGCGACGATAGCGGCAAAAAAGCCGCCAGAGCACAGCAGGAAGCAAATCAAGCATCCATTGATGAAATGAAACGCCAGTTTGGTATTACACAAGAGAACATTGCGCCATTCCTGCAAGCTGGACAAGGCGCGGTTCCTGGTGTTGAGGCAGGCGCTACCGTTGGCGGGCTGGATGAAATGCTGGCACAGATATTTAGCAGCGACATATTCGGCTCACTGGTCGATGAGCGTCAGCGTGGTGTACAGGGTCAACTTGCAGCAGGCGGCTTGACTCGCTCAGGTACAGCTATGACAGAAGCAGCCAGAGTGCCAACCGATATTGGAATGATGCTAGAGCAGCTCTTGAGTGGACGCCAAACCAACTTAATGAATACCGGTTTAAGCGCGGCAACAGGGCTTGGTCAGTTGGGACAGAATAACTCTGCCAATATCGGCAATATGCTGAGCGCATCAGGCAACGCTATTTCTAGCGGGATTATCACTGACGCACAGGCTGATGCTCAGGGCAAGCAAAACATGCTCAACACGGCGGCAACCATTGGCTCAATGTTTATGTACTCAGATCCAAGATTGAAGGAGAATGTTGAGGAAGTTGGTCAGGCTAAGAATCTAAAAATATATCAGTGGGACTGGAAGCCAGAAACAAAAGGTACTCTGGTCGAAGGTTGTGCAACTATCGGTTTCATGGCGGACGAGGTTAAAGAAAAATACCCGCAACATATTCACGAGTTTGGCGGATTTATGGTGGTGGATTATCCGGCACTGCTTGATGAGTTGGAGACTGCATAATGGCAACACTTGAGAACGTCAACGGCGCGTCACTGGTTCCTAACTTCAATGGTGGGCTGAATATGCTCAACCAGGCTTTTGGGCAGCGCATGGACCGTCAGAGAGCGCAGCAAGCACAGCAAGCGCAGCAACAGCAAATTGCACAGATTTTGGGTGGCGGTCAAGGCGGCGGTCAGGGCGGCATGCCTGGAGCAACACCAGGATTTAATGGCAATGTTACGCCTGAGCAAATTCTCAGAATTGGTCAGATTGATCCCAAAATGGCTGAGATGATGCAAGGCATGTTGGAGCGTAACGATAAGGTGGAGATGGAGCAGGCTAAGGCGGAAGTGGATCGGGGTACACGTGAAGCAACGCTTATCAGTAATGCCAAGACACCAGCAGAGCGCATGAATGTCATTAATAATCTGGCAGCAGCGGCAGCGGCAGAGAATAGACCAGTTGATCGCTATGTTGAGCTAGCCAATATGTCACCCGACCAGCAAGAGCTTGAATTACAGCGCATGCAGGTCATGGGGCAGGATATCAAGACATTACTTGAGCCGCCTAAACCGCCTGAAACGAGAGAGGTCAAAAAAGGCGACCGCATCATAACTGAGCAGTTTAACCCGCAGACAGGCCAGTTTGAGCAGATTGCTGATGCTGAAAGATTTAATCCAAACTCAGGAACGGTTGTAAATGTCGGCACGGGTGGAGAGTCTGCGCCAGTTGTTACGCCTCCGGTGTTATTGCAGGGTTTGCCGCCTGAAGTTGGCGCGAAACTCGATGCTGTATATGTGGCAGCGGGTGGCGGTAAAGATGGTATTGACGCCATGAACAAAATGACCGACAAACTATCAGAACAAGATAGACGCGCATCATCAGCCAATATTCTTGCTGATAGCTTCCCGAATGCAACACCAGAGGAAATGACTCAGCTTAAGTCGGTGATGGATGCTGCGGAAAATACCGAGGCGGGACTGACTCGGGCTCGCGAGGTAAGGGGTAGTCAGCGTAAGGCTCAAAAAGGTAAGCAGTTTCAGGGTAGAGCTGTCAGCTTGCTTAAAAAGATTATTGAAAACCCTCAGCTTAATGATGTTATTGGTTCGCTTGAGGGTAGTTTTGATACGCGGTTATTTAGTGATGCAGAGGCCGAGCTTATTGCTGACATTGAAGAGGCGGGCAATATTCTGACAGCTGATAATTTTGACCTAATGACAGGCGTATTAAGTGAGTCAGATATCTCCATATTGAAAAACCTTTCAAGTGGTGGCTTGAATCGGAAGCGTACAGAAGAGAGATTTATATCGGATGTTCAAGGCATGATTGACAGACTTTCGACCGGTAACGATCAATCCACATCAGAGCAGCAGGTCGGCAGATTTACAGTGAGAGCCAAATAATGCCTGTTTATGAGGTAACGGATCCAGATACAGGGCAAACGCTTGAGTTAGAGGGTGATTCCCCTCCAACAGAGCAAGAGCTTGAGCAGATATTTGCTGCACAAGGCAATCAGTCCATGCCAGAAGGATCGGCACTGGATAGTGTTGTTGAGCCTGCCATGTCTGTTGTGTCCGGCTTAAAAAACACGGTTGAAGGTGGGTTAATGGGTATAGCCCAATCACTCAACCCTATGGCTGAGGAAGGCGCGGGCGCTGAGGCGGTAGCAGATCAGCAAGCGCAAACCTTCACGCCCAAAACGCAGTCCGGTCAAAAGGGCATGGAAACCCTCAACGATTTGATGCAGAAAGGAATTGACCTTGCCAACTTCCCTATATCGGGTATTGGTGGCTTGGTAGAGCTTATAAGCGGCCAGGGAGTCGATCAGGCTGTTGAAACCATCAAAGCCATACAAGAGTCGGGTTTATCTAAAACTGCTGGCGATAGAGTCTTTGATGAGACTGGTAGCCCATTAATCGCTACAGCAGCCGAAACACTTCCATCAGCAGTTGGCGCTGTCATTGGTGCAAAAGGTGCGCAGAATGCAACAAGCAAGGTCGCAACGGCAGTCGATAGCGCACAGCCTATAAATGCAGTGGCGAAAGTAACGGAAGGTATCTTCCAGTATCAGACCCCAACCAAGAAGCGTATAGCAGCACTTATTGAGAATAAAACAGGTGATGTTGATACGGCTAAGTATGTGTTGAATCAAGGTAGAGCAGTTAAAGATAACTATGCCATTAACGCTATTGATCAAGGCTTCGATCCAGCGGTAATAGCGGCCATTAAAAACGCATCAGATTCAGACAAGATCAAGATGCAGCGCATGGTGGATATTATGCAGCGTGGCAAGAAAAACGCCCGTTACGCTGTGATGAATCGGCCTGCTGATATTGCTGGTGATTCACTGGTTGCGCGGGTTAAGTTTATTCAGGCCGCGAACAGAAAAGCCGGAACAGATATTGATAAGGCTGCACAAAAACTAAGAGGACAGCCGGTTGATATTGCAGATGCTTCAGCCAGCTTCTCTGATGCGCTTGATTCTTTAGGTGTACAAATAAAGCGTAATGATAAGGGTGATTTTATTCCTGATTTCAGTCGATCAGAAATTGCGCCAGGTGATCGCGGTCCGCTGAAAGAAGTTATCCGGCAGATGAGCTTGAAAAGTCAGGACGGCAGCGTCGATGCGCTTTCGGTCCATAAGATGAAACGGATCATTGATCGCAATGTCACTTATGGCAAATCACAAAGAGGTTTAAGCGGTGAAACAGAGCGCATATTGAAGCAGTTCAGGAATCAACTGGATAGCAAGTTAGACGAGGCTTTTCCTGAATACAATGCGGCGAACACTAATTACGCTCAAACCATCGGGGCGCTGGATAACATTCAAGCGGTTGCCGGTAGAAAACTGGACTTTTCCAGCGAGATTGCAGACAAAGCCAGCGGTACACTGCTTAGACGCTTAATGAGTAACACGCAATCAAGAGCGAACCTTATTGATTCTATCAGCGAGCTTGAGAGTGTTGCTAAATCGGTGGGTGGCAAGTTTGACGATGATTTGTTAAATCAGGCGTTATTTGCAGATGAACTGGATCGCGTCTTTAGTCCAGTAGCGAGAACGTCATTTCAAGGTCAGATCGATCAAGCGGTGAAACGTGGTGTTGATTATGCTGCTTCACCGGATGGCGGGGCAATGGGGCTAGCAAGAGACGTTGCTGGTGCGACCGCCAAAAAAGTGCGTGACCGCAAAATAAATGAAGATAAAGCATTTCAATCCATCATGGACGTATTGCGGGATAAGAACTTTAAACCAGAGCAGTAATTAATTACAGGTTGTATAGACCTGATTGCCGCTTGTCGTTGATGTGCAATTTAAAGAAGGATAATTCTCAACCGGTGGGCGCGGCGTCAATTGAGGATATTGCGGCGCAGGAACCTGAACAGTTTCACCCCAATTTTGCAGCAAGGCAGCCTTACGCTGACGCTCGGCAATATCGTTATTCTCCAGTGCCATCATGCACTGGCCATATTCAGCAGTCCCTTTAACAAAGCCATAATCATCGCATTGCGTGTGATGGTTAGCTGTGCGTACAGCATGAGACTGACAGGCAGCCAAGAGAACAACAGAAAGAATGATAAGTAAGCGCATAACCCCGAATATATCACAATTATCAATTAGGGCAATAACATGGCATCAATGATAAGCGAGCATGAGTCGTTTCAGGGCGTAGATGGAAAACCTATTGTCAGCGGCTATATTTATGTCGGTGCGGCGGGGCAAGATCCAAAACTTAACCCGATAGTGATTTATTCAGATCGCGAATTGACCACGCCACTTGCTAATCCGCAACGCACTGATAGTTATGGTCGCGCTCAAAACAAGATATGGGTAACAGATCGCTATTCGCTGAAAGTTGAAGACAGTAACGGTGTTCAAAAACTTCAGGACTTGCAGCGCGGTGAGCTGGCTGATTCCCCAACGATAAATCTAATTAATGTGCAGGGGATTAACGATGTCACAGCTGATGCTGTGCCGCCTGTTAGTGCCTATGTAGATAAAGCGGTTTATGTGCTTACAGTGGTGAACTCAAACACTGGAGCCGTGACGCTAGATTTTGGTGGTGGCGCAAAATCAGTTATTAAAAATAATGCAGACGCACTGGTGACTGGTGACTGGTCAGCAGGCAGTATTCAGCGAGTAACCTATAACGCATTCAGTGACAGGTTCGATACGCTAACGTTTAGTACGGTTGAAATAAACGAAAGCATTGCATTGTTTTCAACAACCATACGCAACATTGGTGAGCCGTTTGCAGTATGGGATCACATCACTGGCTGCCCGCTACCATCTAATGACGCGACAGCAACCTTTATAAAATTAACGGCTGGCGAGGATGGTGTTGGTGAATATAACGAGGGACTGTTAACCAGTGAAAGCGTATCAGGCACTGCTCCTGATGTGGTTGCTACGGCGGTAATCTCTCATGCACCCAGCCCAATGAACGGCCAAACCGTCAAGCTCATTAACTCATCACGGCAATTCATCAGACCTGGCGCATCGGGTACAGAGCAAGACGATCAATTTGCAGCGCATACGCATAGTATTGGCGGCATTATTGATTATGTTGGTGCAGGCAATGGGCGGACGGTTGGAAATAACGCAACGGTAAGCTCTGGCTCAACAGGCGGCGATGAAACACGCCCACGCAACATAGGCGCAACATACTACATGAGGATCGCATAAATGCCTTACATGAAAAACGACACCATAAGTCAATCTCCTATTGAGGGTGGCATTGAAATTAGCGGTGCGCAGTACCAATCATTGCTCGCGGCAAAACTCGAAGGTAAAACGGTTACGGTTAAAAACGACGAGCCTTTTATTTACAGCGGCGAAAAACGCACAGTTTATAGGTTGGTCAACAACGTAGTCGAATCACAAGAGATTTACAGCGAAGATGATACGCCATCAGGCTGGCAAGCTACAGAGCCAACGCCTGACCCTGAACCAATCACGCAAGTAAGTCGCGCACAAGGGAAGGTTGCATTAATCAGCGCAGGGCATTGGGCTTCTGTTGTTGCATTTGTTGATGCAATACCGGACCCAACACAAAAAGCACTCGCTGAAGTTGCCTTGTACGACACAACAACATGGCAGCGAAACAGCCCATTTTTAGCTACAGCAGCTTCTCAGATAGGATTAACCGAGACAGACCTTGACAACCTTTTTTTAGCAGCAAGCCAGATACAGCTTTAACCACCAACCACCCTCACCAAACAAACCCGCCAAGTGCGGGTTTTTTATTGCCCGGAGTTTTACATGAATCTTGGATTGCAGCTTGTTTTAGGTGGTTTGCGTAGAGGGTCTTTTACGCCTGTTCCGCCTCCAGTAACCGTAACAGCTCCATCGCCGTATTACGGACATAGCAGGATAAACGCAACCAGCCTGTCTGCGACCATTGGATTCATTGAAGACCCTGATGGACAAGAGGCTCCGGTTTCGGTTGCAGCTTATGCCAACATTGCTATTGCAGGAACACGCAGGCTGACGACTAAGCCATTAAACGGCTATGAGCATTGCCATACTGTCTGGACGCTGACAAAAGGCGATGGAACGGCTATTTCTGAGGAAAACGATGGTGTTTATAATTATAGATACAATGCTGCTACTCAGGCAGTAGAAGGCGCACTGGTAAACGTCCATACAGACACTATATCGCCTGAATTTACAGATTTAATGCTGAATCATGGTGACTACAAGTTAACGCTTGAAGTCTATGCTATGACGCACACAGGCGAATGCTTACTGGCTACAGATGAATATTCCTTCACCATTGCCAAGCCTACAAACAATCACATTTACATCGACCCTGTTAATGGTAATGATGCTAACGATGGGCTTCACCCATTACTGCTTCCTATTCCTTCTGGTGGCTGGAATCTAAATTACGTTGAATCAACAGGCATATTGTCGCAAGCAGGTGCGTTCACTGGGCTTGTTTTAGACAATGAACAATACGACACCGATACAGCAGATATGATGTATTTGTTTGGTTATGGACGTGTGCGTATTGCAGAGGTGATTGATGCTAATTCTGTACGCATAGATGACAGATGGAAGCTAGGCTCAGACCAGACAGGATTAACCTCATCTAATGGTCCAAGACAAACTATTGACACCACACCATCAAGTAACACTGTTTATCATATCAAGGCGGGTGATTATGAAATTGCTTCGCCAATCGCATTTGATACAAGAACAGGGCATTGTGGGTTGTACTTCTACGGTGGTCAGGGGCGCTTATATTCAAATACCATTGCAGCAGGAAGTTATTTAATAGCTACCGGCTCGCCAAGCGGTACAGCGGTTTCTCCTGATAAATTAATGTTGTCTAACTTCGAGCTGGATTCTCAAGGTATTCAGTCTAATCCTATCAGAGCCGGAACAGGAAACTCTAACACGGCGCTCAAGTTTAGGGCGATATACCGCCACTTAACTCAAAAAGGATCTTCAGGCTCAGGCATATTTAGTCCTGGCACGCCTACTAACGGCCTTGGTGCGGCAATGGATGTTCTTGTATGGGGTAATTACTTAAATAATCTTAAGGTCGGGACTGAGGCAAAAGCTGTTGCCATGTTCACCTATCATAATGATCGGTCATCTTTTAGGTGTATTGGTAATATCACAGACAATGACGCTGACAATCCAACACTAGATCATCATTGGTATCCAAATGGATTAAATGACCATTATCACGCTGCATGGAATTGGTTTAGAGAAGGTGCTGGTTCTAACTATTGTATAAACACTAATGTGGCAAAAGACCTGGGGACATGGACGCGGCGCGGTGTTTCTTATCATGATATGTTTTTTGGTGGCGCAATACGGGGAATTGACTTCTCAAACCACGATAATATCGACGATATGTTTTTTGAAAACATTTACGTTGCTAGATGCCAGAGTAATTTAGATCAAGACTTTTACTATCCATCAACTGCAATATCTTCGTTTATGGTTGCCTGCGACCACTATGCAACTGCAACAGAGGGGCAGTCTGCATTTTTCAGAACAAATGCTGGAACACTCCCGGCCTATAATCACGTAATGGAACGGTGCAGAAATTATGGCCCGATGCTTTACAATGCGGGCGCGCAAACGCCAACAGTAGAGTTTTTTGATTGTGAGTCTGTAAATACACGCACTGATACCATATTCCAAATCAGATCGTTCCAGCCCTCTCTGTCTGAATCAACATTTACGGATTGTGTATTTTATTCACCGAATTCTGTAGATGGGAATGTATATCAGATAGATGGTTCTACAACTAACCTTGCCGCATTAAATGCGCTAACAAACTCTACTGGTAACACAGAGGCAGTCATTAGCTGGTCAGATTGGCCATCCATATTAGTAGGTAGGTTATACCTTGACCCGCCAAGTGATACAGCGGCGACACTATCATTTGATGTTGGTGCTGATTTAAACCGTATTTATGATGGACAGGGATTACGATTCAAAGTTATTACCTCAGACATAGTTACTACTAATGGTGGAGGCTTGGCATTAGATAGCTCTAACTTCTTTAGACTGAAACCGGGCGGCAATGGCGCAATTAACTTACGTGCTGCCGCAACTTATAGCCAAACAGCAGAATTTCTCATTGACTTGCCTGCTCAATCAGTAATATGGGATGGTTCTGAACATTTAATTGATATGCCTTTGGTGGCTAATGCCGCTGTTACAGTAAGTGTTGACGGAACTCCTTACGCAAGTCCGACAGTTACTTTCTCCCCGGCGCCTGAGCTAGACATTGGTTACATTCGTGGCGCTGGCGCGTATTACATCTACGATATTGAGGTTTACGACATAGCAACGAGTACAGTCCTCCTTAGATTTGACGTTGATTCAGGAACGCTTGTCGGAACCGAGGCTGCAAGTGTTGGCACAGGAACGTTGACACTGAATGTTGCCGAAGGTGATTGGACAGATACACCGACCTAAACTAAAAAGCATATAAGCCGCCTTCGGGCGGTTTTTTATGTCTGGAGTAAATATGAATAGATTTAAGGTTGGCGGTTTAACGCTAGGCTCGTCTGTTCTTGTTGCCTTTCTCGCACTATGGGAGGGAGGTGGACAAGATGGCATGACGGTTTATGCCGATAAGTTAGCGGGAGGATTACCAACTGCTTGCTATGGCATAACAAAGCACGTTACCGATGAGCCTGTGATTGTGGGTGAATACTGGTCTAAAGAAAAGTGCGATCGCGTTATGAGTGTGGCAGTGACAAAGGTTCAGCTGGAGCTGTTGAATTGTTTAACGCATGAGCCGCCACAAGGAGTGTTTGACGCTGTTTCGTCATTGGCATGGAATGTAGGCGCTCCCAAAGCCTGCAAGAGCCAATCAGTGCGTCACATTAACCGTGGAGACTATTTGAACGGCTGTCGATTGCTGGCTAATACGTTCAGTGGCAAGCCAAACTGGTCTTATGCGAGTGGTAATTTCATTCAGGGGCTTTACAACCGCAGGCAGGCTGAGCGTGACAATCTTTGTTTGGCTGGGCTTTATGAATAAATACTTTTTACTTGCAGGCTTCCTGGTTGCCTTTGTCACTGGTTGGCAGGTGCAAGGATGGCGAATGGGTGAGCAGATTGCTGAGGCCAATACCAGAACATCTGAAACACTCAAATCAATTGCTGTTGCTGCAGCAGATAAACAACGGGAATTGCAAAATGAACTCGATAAAAAGCAAGCTGTATGGGCGGCTGTTGAAGCTGAACAATACGCTTTACTGCGTGATGCAGAGAGGCAAAACAACCAGCTTCGTGCTGATGTTGATGCTGGCCGTAAGCGGTTGCGCGTCAACGCCACATGTCCAGCCAGTAGCGATAGACTGTCCGAAACCGGCCCCAGTACCAGCATGGATAATGGAGCCGCCCCCAGACTTACAGAAGACGCTGAACAGGCTTATCACGATCTCCAATCAGGAATCGCCAGAATGACGCGTCAACTATTAGCGTGTCAGGCTCGTGTTAAACCATTTTTGTCTGAAACCAATTAAGCCAATCAATGCCGGAGCAAACAAAAACAAGCTGGCAGGAATCGGTACTTCTGACGGCAGCGCATAATCACCTTTAACCATGAAGAATCCATACGGATATGGTGGTCCTTCAAAGCCGTATTGATCGTAAGTTAATCCAAAAGGGTCAAACCTAAAAATAGATCCAGTACCATCGTCATTATTCAAGTTAATTGAAATGCTACCCAGTAGCCCAGAAATGGCAACCCCATCAGTTTCTGAGTAATTAACAAAATCAGCTGTCAGTCCAATATTAAAAATCACGTTAGACTTGATGCCGTTAATATTAAAATAATCAAACCATATAGAAGTATCGGGTGGTATACCGGATGGGTTTTTAATATTAAAACTCATTAATTCATAAAACATTACATTTACTTCATCCGTACTAGCCCATCGCCAGCCGGCTAAGTCTTTTCCGCCTACAGTTCCTGAGCATTCTCCACCACTATTACCGCAGGCTGCATAAACATCGGGGACGTATAAGTATTCAGTATCGGTCAGTTGAGCCCATTGAAGGCCGTTTAAGGTTAATGCAGTGGATAATGATGCAGCACTGATATTGCACGAAAATAAAATAACAGAAACAAACAGGATTACTTTCACGGGACTCCCTCCATAGAAGTGTGATAGAGATCACAAAATATTTCTAGAAGGGGCCAGTGTCAAGATCAAATTACTAAGCTTTATCAGATGGTTTTGAAGAATTACGGCGATCTTCCAGCAAGACTGTGGCAGTGACACCTAAATAAATTAATACACCTATAAACCAAAAAAGACTTATGCCTATATCTAAAAGGTAGGTAGTTTGAGTTCCAGGCGGATTATCTTCATTTAGGTGAATATACATTCCGATACCACCACACAGATACAAAAATAACGCTAAATATTCCATCGTTTTCACCTTTAAATTAATAATTTTTGGCGAAAGCGAAAAGCAAATACTGAGTCCGAAACCAACCTGTAACCCATTGTTTTTATTATGCTGATTTTGCCATTTTTGACAGTGGCTAAAAACAGTGTAAAATGCCGCCCCTAGTAGGTTTGCGCGTTTTACGCTACCACCTTGACATGGTGGAGCTTCAAGAGCCGTGTATTGGCGTATAGCCATGGAACACCTCCTCATGCTTTCTAACCTTGATTGCCGCTTCCTTACTTCCGTAATAACCTAAGTGCAACTGCTTTCCGCCAATACCAATGGTTGCTCGCCATTTCTTTTTGCTTGATGACCAAGAAACGCCGGCACAACCAGATTGATTAGTTGATATTTTTGGCATATTCCTAGAGTTGGTTGTACGGTCCACTTCTCTCAAGTTGACAATGCTGTTATCGGACTTATCTTGGTTTATGTGGTCTACCTCTCCATTTGGCATTTCACCATATTGGTATAGCCAAGCCAGCCTATGCGACTGATAAGCCTTCCCCTTGTACATAATTGATAAATATCCAGAGTGATGGGCATTGCCTGCAACGCTTCCGGTTTTTGATCTTCCCCTGGATATGAGCCATTTAAAAACACCGGTATCCGGATCATAATGAAGGATGCTTTTTAACTCTTTCTGTGTAATCATATGTTCGCCTTTTGTATAAATTTGTTTTCGCACAGGTTTTCGCAAATGGCGGTTTTTTACTTGCTGAAAAATAAAAAACCTAATGAAATCAATCGTCGGGGCATAGCGCAGACTGGTAGCGCACTTGCATGGGGTGCAAGGGGTCGAAGGTTCAAATCCTTCTGTCCCGACCATACGCAACTTTAATATCATCACAACGCTCTTAATGGGCGTTGTTTTGTTTCTACCGTCTGAAAATCACAGGATCGACTATGCAATTTAATACCCTGGGCAATAGTAATCTTAAAGTCAGCCAGATTTGTCTTGGCACAATGACTTATGGTGAACAGAACACTCAACAGGAAGCATTTGAACAGCTTGATTACGCTGTATCGCAGGGTATTAACTTCATTGATACAGCTGAGCTTTACGCAATTCCCCCCAAGGCGGAAACTTATGGCGCAACTGAAGCGATTATTGGTAATTGGTTAGCGAAACGTGGTCGTCGTGATGATTTGGTGCTTGCGAGTAAAATTGCCGGGCCAGGAGCAGATTGGGTAGGGCACATACGTCAGGGTAAATCACGATTTGATGATAAAAATATCAGCGAAGCGTTAGACAATAGTTTGCAACGCTTGCAAACCGAATATCTGGATTTATATCAATTACATTGGCCTGAACGACAAACCAATTATTTTGGGAAATTAGGGTATCAGCACGATGCCACTGAAGAAACCATGACGCCAGTCATTGAAACCCTGCAGGCACTGGAAAAACAGGTAAAGGCAGGAAAAATTCGCTACATCGGTTTATCCAATGAAACTCCCTGGGGTTTGATGCAGTTTATTTCAGTGGCAAAAGCGATGAATCTGCCCGTGATTGCCTCAGTGCAGAATCCTTACAGTTTGTTGAACCGTACCTATGAGATTGGCTGTGCCGAAATCAGCTATCGGGAGAATGTTCCCTTATTGGCTTACTCACCCTTGGGCTTTGGTGTGCTAACCGGAAAATATTTACAGAACAATGCACCTGCCAATGCGCGAATGAGTTTATGGCCTCACTATGCCCGTTACAGCAACCCACAGGCTGTTCAAGCCACGCAGTCGTATGTTGATTTAGCACAGCGACATCAGTTGGATCCAGCGCAAATGGCATTGGCTTATGTGAATAGTCGACCATTTGTTGCGGCGACTATCATCGGCGCAACCACTATGGAACAACTAAAGACCAATATTGGCAGCGAGCAATTAATGCTTTCCGATGAAGTTGTTGCTTCGATTGAGGATATCCATAAAACCATATCTAACCCGGCCCCCTGAATCTAACTTTTCAGAAATGTGCGCTAGCGCAGGTTAAAGCTGACAACGCTATGGTAGTTTATATTCTTCTTAAATATTGCTGATATAAACTGCCGCTGATCTGTTTGGTCATTCTTATATCAGTGTTTCTTTGCTTAGAAATTCAGGTAGCTGGCAACATGGATAGTCCATCCTTTTATACCGTGCTTATTGTTGATGACGATCCGGTGACTCGCCTGCTGATGAAGCAATCACTTCAGGATCCGAACTTAACGGTTATTGAAGCCCAAAATGGTGAACAGGCAATCGATTTATTTGCCGAGCATTTACCTGATATAACCCTATTGGATGTCTCCATGCCTGGCATGGACGGATTTACCTGCTGTCGAAAGTTACGTTCACTTCCCAAAGGGCAACAGTCAGCGATTGTTATGGTGACCATTCATGACAAAGTTGATGACATTGAAAAAGCATTCGAAGCTGGTGCAACAGATTTTATAACCAAACCTTTCAAGTGGCCGTTATTTGCCCACCGAATCCGTTACATTCTCAAAGCCAACAATACCCTGCGCGAGCTCAGTCAGAGTCGCTCAAAACTGGCCAAGGCACAGGCAATTGCCCATCTGGTTTACTGGGAATGGAATTTTAAGCAGAATGCAATTGAATGCAGTGCTGATCTGCATCGGTTATTGGGTATCGAAGATACTTCCCAAGGCATTTCATTCAAGCAGATTCTTCGTCGTATCTTCCCCGAAGACAGACCTTTATTTAAGCAGGCTCTACGTCGGGCAATACAGAGTAAATATCCCTATGATATTGAATATCGTATTCAGTTAGATAATGGCGAATTATTTTATTTGCATGAACGCACGGAAATTATCGAGGATTATAGTGGGTGGAAGATTGTTGGCACTTTGCAGGACATCACTTCACTTAAACGTTCAGAGCAGGAAATTGCTTACTTTACCTATTACGATACGCTGACCGACTTACCCAATCGCCGCTTGTTTATTGAGCAGTTGGAAACCGCAATTGCCCGGGCCCGGCATAAAAAACAATCGTTAACGTTGATGTTTATCGATCTGGATCACTTTAAACATATCAATGACACCTATGGTCATGCAGTTGGTGATGCATTGTTATGTGAAGCCGCAGCAAGAATTAAGGATTGTCTGCGGGATGCAGATTTGATTGCGGTAAGTAAGGATAAGGATGACCGCGTTGCCCGGTTTGCTGGCGATGAGTTTACGGTAATGCTGACCAATATTGATAATGTGGATGTACTGGCAAATATAGCGCAACGCATTGTTGCCAAGTTTGAAAAATCATTTGATATAAAAGGTTACAACGTTTTCAGTACGGTCAGTATTGGTATTGCACTTTTCCCTGAGGATGGCGATAACGTACAAAGTTTGATGCAACATGCTGATGTGGCAATGAATCACGCAAAGGAACTGGGACGTAATAATTACCAGTTCTTTTCAGCAGAAATGAATGATTATTTGTATGAGCGATTGCAAACCGAACAGGATCTCCGCCAGGCATTGGAACGCAATGAATTTCTGTTGTTTTATCAGCCACAAATTGATGTAAAAACACAGCAGATTATTGGTTTTGAAGCTTTGTTGAGGTGGTTGCATCCGATAAAAGGTCTGCTAGGTCCACTCACCTTTATTGAAGTGGCCGAAAAGACCGGTTTGATCATTGCCATTGGCGAATGGGTTTTGCAACAGGCATGCTTACAAACACGCAAATGGCAAAAACGTTTTGATATTCACTGGCGGGTTTCGGTGAACCTGTCTGCAATGCAGTTTAATCAGCAGTTATTGCTGGAGCAGGTTGGACTAAGTCTGAAGAACTCGGGGCTTCCAGCATCTTCTCTAGAATTGGAAATCACGGAAACGGCTATGCTCAAGGATGTAATGGAAACTATTCCATTACTCAGAGCATTAAAAGACATGGGAGTAGGGCTGGCAATTGATGATTTTGGAACCGGTTATTCTTCATTAAGTTATTTGAAAAATTTCCCGATTGATACGTTGAAAATTGATAAAAGTTTTGTTGATGAAATTGTTGAAAACCCTAAAGATGCTGCGATTGCACGGACCATTGTCCAACTTGCAGATAATCTGGGGTTGAGAACCATTGCCGAAGGCGTTGAAACCATTGAGCAGGTAAACATGCTGACGACAATGGGCTGTAAGGAATTACAAGGGTATTACTATAGTAAACCCCTGCCAGTGAGTGAAATTGAACGTCTGCTTGAGAGCGGAAATGGCCTGCAAAATTCCTAACGTTTTTTTGCAGACATTTTAACGACATCCTGTTCATCCTCGTACCGATCCAGCAAACCAATATCAAGAACAGGTGAGGCATCAATATGCTGGGCGTCCATCATTTGAGCAACCCGTTTTATAGCGGACATTATCATTGCCTGTTCCCATTCATCCAGTTTACTGAATTCACGAGTAAAACGATCCTGTAAAGGAATAGGCGCGCTTTTAAGTGTTTCTGTAGCGGTCTCAGTCAGGTATGCATGAACTTTACGTTTATCGGTCTGAGAGCGTTGTCGATAAACCAATCCACGTTTTTCCAGCCGGTCCAGAATAGTGGTCACTGTCGCTTGACTTAAACTCATCTCCTGAGCCAATTCACCTATGGTTACTTGCCCCTTATCCCGCAATGTTTGTAATAAAAGTATCTGGGGTGCGGTCAAGCCGGTGGTTTTAGCCAGGTATTTGGAATGTAGGTCGGTGGCGCGGATAACCCGACGCAATGCAATAAGCACTTCTTCAATATGATTCAACAGGTGTTCCCTTTGCTCTTTATCTAGACCAAGTGCGTCTATAGTTTCAGTATTAATTTGAATTGAATTCAACATATTTTCCCACGTTTCTTTAATGAATATTTCAACTTGGGGTAAACCGCTTTACGAGTCTTATCGGCTAAACAGCCAGACTTTTATACAAACCATTTTAAAGAGCTCGAATTAAATAATAGAGCGCAAAGTGGTCTGGACTTTTAATTTGTTTAGTGTACTATATATTTAGATTCTGTCATCTGCAAGTCATAAATGCATGATTATATTAATTAAACGTAATTATGATGGAATTTACAGATTTTTTTACATCACTAAGTACTTAGTGCCATAAACATTAGAGTTGATTACATATATGAGCCAAGTAAAGACTGCACCTTTACCAATTGAGTTAGTGCAACCAACGGCAGAACTTGGTGCAGCCGTGCATAAACTTATTTCTGAATGCCCACCGTTAGATACCAATTCGATGTATTGCAACTTATTGCAAAGCAGTCACTTTGCCGAGACAGCTGTAGCAGCTGTTCTTGATAATGAATTGGTAGGGTTTATTTCCGGATACCGCATACCACAACGCCCTGAAACATTATTTGTCTGGCAGGTTGCCGTTGGTGAAAAGGCCCGAGGTCAAGGACTTGCCGGAAGAATGCTTAAAGAAATTCTGTCGCGTGAACAAAACCGTGACATTAAGCGAATCGAAACGACGATAACCCCAGACAATAAAGCTTCCTGGGCGTTATTTGAAAGCCTTGCCCGTAAGCTTGATACCGAGATTAGCAGTAGCGTAATGTTTGATCGAAAACAACATTTTGCCGATCAGCATGATACTGAAATGTTAGTCAAAGTCGGTCCGTTTAAACCAATAGCTTAATTAATACTGAATTCAGGTCAGCGATGGCCACAATTTTCACAGGAGAGAAAAGCGAATGAAAATTTTTGAAGAGATCGAATCAGAAGTGCGTTCATATGCCCGCGCGTTCCCTCGTCTATTTGACAAAGCCCAAGGCGAGTTGATTTACGACGATGAGGGTAATGAATATATAGACTTTCTGGCTGGTGCCGGTTCGCTGAATTATGGTCACAATCATCCTTTATTCAAAGAGAAACTGATTGAATATATCCAACGTGATGGCATTACTCAGGGGCTGGACTTACATACTCGTGCCAAGGGTGAGTTCCTGGAAAGCTTTAACGAGAATATTCTGAAGCCACGTGACCTTGATTACATTGTCATGTTTACTGGTCCTACCGGAACCAATGCAGTCGAAGCGGCATTAAAAATTGCCCGTAAAAAAACCGGTCGTGAAAATATTATTTCGTTTACAAATGGCTGGCATGGACAGACCCTTGGTGCCTTATCGGTAACAGGTAATTCAACTCACCGTGGTGGAGCTGGTATTGCTTTACATGGTTCAACCCGAATTCCTTATGATGGTTACTTAGGTGATGATTTCGATACTACCAATCTGCTCGACAAGATGTTGTCGGATTCCAGTAGTGGTGTCGACAAGCCGGCCGCGGTGATTGTTGAAACTGTACAAGGCGAGGGCGGTATCAATGCTGCTTCAATGACCTGGTTACAAAGTCTTTCAGAAATCTGCAAACGCCATGATGTTTTATTGATTGTTGATGATATTCAGGCAGGTTGCGGCCGTACCGGTACTTTCTTCAGTTTTGAAGAAGCCGGCATTTACCCTGATATCGTCACCTTATCCAAATCACTCAGTGGGTATGGTCTGCCATTTGCTGTCGTGCTGATGAAGCCTGAAGTCGATCAGTGGTCACCGGGTGAGCATAACGGTACCTTCCGTGGCAACAATCATGCGTTTGTCACTGCTAAAGCCGCACTCGATTATTTCTGGAAAGACGATAAATTTGCCAAGGAAGTTCAGCGCAAAGGTCAATACATTGCTGATCGCGTTGACACAATTGTTGCGAAATACGGTGAAGGTAACTTTAACTCACATGGTCGTGGCATGTTCCGCGGTATTAATTGTGTCAATGGCGAACTGGCTGGACAAATTACCCGTAAATGTTTTCAGAAAGGTTTAATTATCGAAACCAGTGGTGCAGACGATCATGTTGTGAAATTCCTTTGCCCACTAACTATTAAAGATGAAAATCTGAAAAAAGGTATCGATATTCTGGAGCAGGCTATTAAAGAAGTTTGCGATAAAGCAGACAGCATTCCGGAAGAAAAGGATTTTTTTGAAGGTGATTATTCAGTAAGCGATGAAGCCAGTAAATCTGATGTGGTTGAGCCGGAAAGCAAAAAAGCGGCAAGTTAATAAACCTCTCAACCCAGTATTAACAATCCGGTGAGCGGCTTTCCGTTCACCGGATATTGCAAAGCATTTACAGAGGACAAAATCATGATTGTCAGACAACTTCAAGAAGCTCAAAAAACCTCACGTCGTATCGTTTCACCGGACGGTAACTGGGAAAGCACCCGTATGTTATTGAAAGATGACAACATGGGGTATTCATTCCATATCACCACTATCTATGCCGGTGCTGATTTTCGCATGCATTACCAAAATCATCTGGAGTCTGTTTACTGCATTAGCGGTGAAGGTGAAGTGGAAACGCTAGATGATGGCAAGGTCTACAAAATTACCCCGGGTACTTTATACAACCTGGATAAACATGATCGTCATATCCTGCGTGCCTTTAAAGAGCTTCATCTGGCTTGTGTTTTCAATCCACCATTAAATGGCAAAGAAGTACACAACGCTGAAGGTGCTTATGAGTTAGACGCCGAAGCAGTAACTGAATAACAGGCAATGCAGCCTTTCCGGTTTAGCCCGGAGTACAACGAATTAACAGAGAGTAGATATGCAATTTCATACGGTAGAAAAAATAGGCGGCACTTCCATGAGCGACTATGTCGCAGTGCGCGACAATATTATTCTGAAACCGGTTCATAACGAGTCAATTTACAATCGTGTGTTTGTTGTTTCAGCTTATGGTGGTATTACCAACCTTTTGCTTGAGCATAAGAAAAATGGCACTTCTGGTGTTTACGCTGAATTTGCCAACAGTTTGAATGATGATAGCTGGATGGAAGCGATGGAAAAGCTCAAACAAGAGATTTTTTCCATCAACCAGCAATTGTTTAAAGATAAAAAAACACTAAACAAAGCTAATGAGTTTATTGGCGAACGTCTTGATGATGCAGAACGGGTATTGGCAGATCTGCAACGACTTTGCCAGCATGGTCACTTTGCCTTGGATATGCATCTGGCAACAGTACGTGAAATGCTGGCCAGTATTGGCGAGGCTCACAGTGCCTGGAATACGGCAACTTTACTTAAAAAAGACAAGATCAATGCCCGTTATGTTGATTTGACCGGTTGGCAGACCGACAAGCACATGAAACTTGATGAACGAATTGATAAAGCGTTTGCCAAAATTGATTTGAGTAAAGAGTTACCCATCGTGACCGGGTATGCCCATAGTGATGATGGTCTGATGTCGACCTTTGATCGCGGCTACAGCGAAATGACGTTTAGCCGTATTGCTGTATTAACCAATGCCAATGAAGCGATTATTCATAAAGAGTTTCATTTAAGCAGCGCTGATCCGCGTCTGGTAGGTGAAGACAATGCTGTGCCGATTGGCCGGACCAATTATGATGTGGCTGATCAATTAGCCAATCTGGGTATGGAAGCTATTCACCCTAAAGCGGCAAAAGGCTTACGGCAGAATAATATTCCATTAAGGGTGAGAAACACCTTTGAACCTGAACATGCCGGAACATTAATCACCGGTGACTATATCAGTAGCAAACCTTGTGTAGAAATTATCGCCGGCTGCAAACATGTTTATGCATTTGAGCTGTTTGATCAGGATATGGCGGGCAATATTGAAAATTATGATCGTGAAATCCTGGCCCAGATCCGCAAAAACAAGGCCCATATTATTTCCAAAGATATTAATGCCAACACCATTACGCATTATCTTACTGCCAGCCTGAAGAATATTCGGCGGATTAGGGAAGCTTTACAGGAACAATTTCCGGAAGCTGAAATTAATCAGCAGAAAGTGGCCATTGTGTCAGCGATTGGTAGTGATATGAAAATACCCGGTATTCTGGCACGTACGGTCAGTGCTTTGGCTGAGAAAAATATCAGTGTATTGGCCATGCATCAGTCAATGCGTCAGGTAGATATGCAATTTATTATTGACGAAGATGACTATGCTGATGCCATCAAAAATCTACACAGTTATTTAGTAGAGGTTCATGATCACGGCAGAGCCATATGCCTCGCGTCTTAATAGCTTTATGTTTTTTATGCTTGCCATTATTGGCAAATGCAGAGCCAGAAACTCAGGTGGCCCCATTATCTGATGAGCAAATGCAACAATTTGAAGCTGAAGTTGACGTATTGGAAGAACCGCTCTATTCACCGTTCATAGAACGTTATGTTTTGGATGAATTGAAGCAATTGCGTACTGACATGGCATCACAACGCAATGAAATGATTCAGCAGATTGTAAACCGTGAAATTAACGCGGTGGATAAAGCGGTTACCTATTCAACCAACACGGTTACCTATTTTTTCTATCTGATTGCAGGTGCAACATCGATATTAGTTCTGGTGGGATGGACATCGATTCGGGAAATCAAAGAGCGGGTGCACTCGCTGGCAGATGAAGAGATCTCAAAACTAGTGATGGAATACGAGCAGCGGTTACACGCTATAGAATTGCAACTTAATCAGAAAACACAGCATATTGAAGAGAACCGCGAAGAGATTGAGCGAACTCAGGAACTGCAGTCATTATGGCTACGTGCTGCCCAGGAAAATACGGCATCACATAAAATCGGTATTTATGATCATATCCTGAAGATTAAACGCGATGATTGTGAGGCATTGACCTATAAGGCTGACGCGGTACTTGAATTAGGTGAGCCTCAATGGGCAGCCAATCTTTGCCATCAGGCTTTATTGATTGATCCACTAAACAGCCATGCGTTTTATCAGCTGGCATGTGCTTATACGACAATGGGGCAATTTGAAGAAGCGCTGTATTATCTTAAACAAGCTATTTCGCGCAGTGAAAGTTATCGAGAAGAAATTGCTCTGGAACCGGCATTACAGCCTTTGCAGGATCATCCGGGCTTACAAAAGCTGTTATATCCCAGTGAAGAAAAGAGTTAACATATTTGAACCCGCCAACAGGCGGGTTTAGTTTTTCAGGCCTGCCAATAATTCTTCTTTGATTCCTTTGCTGAAAGGATCTTTGCCAAACCAGATATCAAAGTAAGCTTTACCAAGTTGAGCATCGTCGCTTTTGCTCAGTTGTTGACCATTTTTGAATAGCAACAAGCCTGATTCAGATGAATAGCGGATATCATAACGATCACCTTCTTCTGCTTTCTGATAGCCAGCATTGAAATCCAATAATGCCATTTCAATTGATTTGAACAAATCCTCATCCAGATTACGCCGTAGCAATTCCACTGAAGATTTTTGAAAATCCTCGGCATCAAAACTTCGCTTATAAATAAATGAAAGTTGAATTGACTGGCTGGTCAATGCACTATCATCACTGCATTGTTCACGATACAAAGCAACATCACCGAGATTGAACAACATCACTTTAATAGGCACGGCTGAACATTGTTGCAGGGTAGAATTATCCAGCTGTATTTCTGATTCAAAGCTGTTCGCACTGGCAAGGTGAAAAGGAAGCAATGAAAAAAACAGAATGCGGTTTATCATAACTTTTCCCGTATTTTCTTCAGGGAGTAACCAATAATCGGCAAGTGTTGATAAAACCCATCCACACCATCCCAGAAATCCTGATGTAAGATAATCTTGCCCTGTTCATTAAAGCGTAATTGGCTGATACCAATCGATTTGCTGTCGACTTGCTTTCCCATTACCTTAAATTGCATTTGCATTATCCAACGCACATAGATGTCGTTACCACTGCGAGCAACATCCTGAACCCGTACATCGAGACGATCAACCTGTTTCCCGGTCTGTTCCATGTATTCTATGAGTTCATTTCTGTCAGTAATGGTTCGAAAGGTGTCGTTAAAATAAAGTTGTTCAGCATAGGTTTGACGAATAATATCTGCCACTTCGCCATGTTGAGCCTGATTAAACACCTCAATAAAGCCATTTACAGCCTCATTGTTTTCAACTGGCTGCGAACCTTTTGATTCAAGAGCTTTCTGGTAGTCATTTACATAAGCACTTTGCATAGAATTTCCACTACAGGCCGCTGTTAAAACGAATATTGGTAAGAACCACGTCAATTTTAGCGTTGGGGGGATCTTTAACATGGTTCTTTTCCGATGAACTTTATTAGTCTGCTCATCAAAGCGTATTGATTGTGAAAATGAAGTGAAGAGGCTGTCATGCTTTTAAAGAGCAATACGCCCTTAACTCTTCACATGCAATTCACACTTTGCTGACTAAGATTCACATCGTCTAGAAAAGAGATACTTCATGAAATCAATTCGACAATGGTTTGACAATGGTGAAGCCGGATTATCTGTTGCCGAACTTGGTAACGGAGATGCTGGTGTTGATTGGTTAAGGGTTATCCCTTTTCTATTTATGCATCTGGCCTGTGTGTCAGTTATTTTTGTGGGCATTTCTCCAATTGCAGTGATTGTTGCAGTCGCTTTATATTTAATCAGGATGTTTGCCATAACAGCATTTTATCATCGTTATTTTTCACACAAATCCTTTAAAACATCACGGACGGTGCAATTTATTTTTGCATTTATCGGTGCAACTGCAACACAACGCGGACCGTTATGGTGGGCAGCACATCATCGTCAGCATCATCGTCATGCAGATCAGCCAGCCGATCCTCATTCTCCCAAACAGGGTCTTTTTTGGAGCCATATGGGTTGGTTTCTTTCAGGAAAACATTATCAAGCTGATTACAGCCTGGTTCCGGATTGGAAAAGGTTTGCTGAACTACGCTGGCTGGATCGATACGATTTGATCGCACCGGTTATACTGGCAGCAAGTTTATTTATTACAGGCGTATTGCTGGAAAAGCTTGCTCCAGGACTGGGTACCAATGGATGGCAAATGTTGGTGTGGGGATATTTTATTTCGACGGTAGTGTTATTACATGCAACGCTGTTGATAAACTCCATGGCGCATCGAATTGGTAAAAAACGCTATTCAACAGGCGATGAAAGCCGTAATAATTTTGTGCTGGCATTATTGACCCTGGGGGAGGGATGGCACAACAATCATCACCATTATCCTGCCTCTGCCAGACAAGGATTTTATTGGTGGGAAATCGATATAAGTTATTACCTGCTAAAAATCATGCAAAAAACTGGACTCATCTGGGATGTCCGCACAGTGCCGCTTCACAAACGCGAAAGCAAGAAAATCCTCTCTGAGGCCGCTGTATGAAAATTGCGGTTGTTGGTGGCGGAATCTCCGGTTTGACTTCAGCATATTATCTGGCCAAAAAACATGAAGTTACTATGTTTGAAGCCGGTAATTATCTAGGCGGCCATACCGATACGCATTCTATAGAGATTTCTGGCAAAGCTTTTCATGTTGATACGGGCTTTATTGTTTTTAATCAACAGAATTATCCAAATTTCAGCAAATTATTAACCCAATTAGGAGTGGAAAGTCAGCCCACTGAGATGAGCTTTAGTGTCAGTAATGCCACTTCAGGTCTGGAATATAACGCTACTGATTTAAATAAATTATTCTGTCAGCGTCGTAATCTGGTGAGTTTTCGTTTTTATAGAATGTTGTGGGATTTGGTACGGTTTTATCGTGAAGCCCCGTTATTATTAAATGAAGATGATGACGGTCTGACATTGGGCCAATATCTGGCAATCAATAATTACAGTGATATTTTTATCAATGACCATTTAATCCCTATGGCGTGTGCTTTGTGGTCAGGTCCCAGTCTTTCAGTGGTGGATTTCCCGGCGCAGTATTTTATTCGTTTTATGCATAATCATCACATGCTGTCGCTGACGGACAGACCTCAATGGCGTGTGGTTAAAGGTGGCTCAAAGACTTATGTTGATGCGCTGGTGCAGCAAACAAATGCAGAGTTTATGACAGGCTCACCCATTCAACGGATAGAGCGAAATATCCATGGTGTGAGCTTATCGGTACATGGAGAGAAGCGTCATTTTGATAAAGTAATCATCGCTGCACATGCGGACCAGGCATTACGTATGCTGGATCAGCCCAGTGAAACGGAAGTGGCCGTTCTCGGGGGAATAGGCTTTCAGGAAAACGAGATGCATCTGCACACAGATGCAGATATATTGCCGAAAAATACTCAGGCATGGGCCAGCTGGAATGTTCGCGTAAGCCCTGAATTGAGTCAGCAATGTACCGTGAGTTATCACATGAATACGCTGCAAAGTCTGAATGCTCCAGCAGAGCTGATCGTCTCGTTAAATTCCGGACATTTGATTGACCCGAAAAAAGTCCTGGTGCATCGACGTTACGCCCATCCAATTTATAATCTCTCCACGCTTAATGCTCAGCGTCGCTGGCAGGAAGTTGCTGATACCCAGCATACTTTTTACTGTGGTGCATATTGGGGGTGGGGATTTCATGAGGATGGGGTGAGCAGTGCTCTGCGGGTGATTGATGCTCTGGAAAATTCTCAGCAGGGAGTCGCCGATGTTGCCTGATGGAATTTATCGTGGTTGGGTGCATCATCAGCGTCATCTGCCAAAAATTCATGAGTTCCAGTATCCACTGGCGATGCTGATGCTGGACTTGGATGAGCTGCAATCACATTTTAAACGCTCGCGTTTCTGGTCATTGGAACGCTTCAATCTGATTAGTTTTTATCGTAAGGATTATCTGCAATCCGACCAGGCTGATTTGAAACAGGCGGTGGTGGAGTTGATACAGCAACGGAGTGGTGAGTCGTTCTCAGGTACGGTAAAGATCCTGACTCATCCGCGTTATCTCGGGTTTGTATTCAATCCGGTAACGTTCTATTTCTGTTTCGAACAGCGACAGCTCAAGTTTATTGTCTCCGAAATTAACAATACACCTTGGAATGAACGTTATGCCTATGTATTGAAAGTAAATCAGCAACAAAACCAGCCATGGCGTTTTGATTTTGACAAGCAGTTTCACATTTCACCGTTTATGCCGATGGATATTCAATATCACTGGCGTTTTCAGCTGGAACAAGATGCCATCAATATCAACATGGTGTTAATGCGCGAAGGAGAGCGCCAGTTTGATGCGACATTACAGGCTGATTTCCAGCCAATGACCGCAAGAAGCATGCGTTGGTTACCTATACGCTATCCACTACAGACGCTCAGAGTTGTTATGCGTATTTATTGGCAGGCGTTACGCTTATGGGGAAAGCATACCCCTTCGTTCAGTCATCCTGATCAACAAGCCGATACCGTGACCCAGCCTGTTATACCCAATGGAGAGGATAAATGAGTAAATCGGCCGTCATTGAAACACAAAGTGGCAAACCCAGCCGACTGTCAAAACTGTATGAAAAAGCTGTTATTGGTCAGCTAGGCAGGATCCAGAAAGGCTGTATTCATTTACATACAGCAGGTGAAGTTTATGAATTAGGCGATCCACAGGACGATCTATCGATTAGTCTGACCGTTTATGATCGGCGCTTTTTTGAAGCTGTCGTACAAGGCGGCAGCGTCGGCGCTGCTGAATCTTACATGCAGGGCGACTGGCATTGCAGTGATTTAACTGCATTGGTGAGAATTCTGGTGCGTAACCAGTCATTGACTGATGAACTCGAACAGGGCTTTGCCAGAATTACCGGTGCGTTATTAAAAGGCTTTCACTGGCTTAATCGCAATAGCCGAAGTGGTAGCCGCAAGAATATTGCTGCCCATTACGATTTGGGCAATGAGTTATTTGAGTTGTTTCTGGATAAAGACTGGATGATGTATTCATCCGGCCTGTACTACAGCGGTACTGAATCTCTTGAAACAGCTCAGCGGCAAAAGCTGGCGAGACTTTGTGACAAGCTGGATTTACAGCCGACAGATCATCTGCTGGAGATTGGTACTGGTTGGGGTGGTTGTGCGGTATTTGCTGCTCAGCATTATGGCTGCAAAGTCACAACAACGACTATTTCCCGGCAACAATATGATTATGCTGTTCAGCGTGTAGCAAAAGCGGGTCTCGCTGACAAGATAACAGTATTGCTTGAAGATTACCGTGATCTGCGAGGGCAATATAACAAGCTGATTTCGATTGAAATGGTTGAGGCGGTGGGGCATCACTATATCGATGACTATTTTCAGCGGTGTGCGGACTTATTAACCCCAGATGGCCTGGCCATTATTCAAGCGATTACGCTGGAAGATCACCGTTATGCCCAGGCAGTCAAATCAGTGGATTTTATCAAGCGCTATATTTTCCCGGGCAGCTTTATCCCCAGTGTAACTGTGCTGAGTAATGCTGCTGCCAAAGCCAAGCTAAAACTCACCAGCCTTGAAGACATTGGCCCAAGTTACGCGATTACTCTGGCCACCTGGCGTGAACGTTTTAACGCTTCTCTGGATAAAGTTCGCGCCATGGGGTATCCGGATTCATTTATTCGGATGTGGGAGTTTTATCTTTGCTACTGCGAAGGTGGTTTTGCCGAACGCAGTATCAGTGACGTGCACTTACTATTCAGTAAAGTCGAAAACCGGCGTGCCCAGTGGTGTCCAGAATATGCCTGATCGTCTGACGATAGTTAATTTTTTACTGTTTCAAATCGGTTGGTTTGTCTGTGTATTAAGCGGGGCCGCGGAGTTGAATTCACCGGCCGTTATTTTTACCGTCGCCTTTTTGATCTTTCATTTTCGTTTTTGTCGCTGGAAACAGACTGATTACAAACTGGTGCTGGCGGCAATTTTAATCGGTGTCGTGCTGGATTCGAGCTGGTCAGCCTGGAATTTAATGGCTTATCAAGCTCAAACTATTGAACCGATTGCACCCTGGTGGATATGGTGTTTATGGATAAATTTTGCGTTAACGCTTAATCACTCGCTGTCATGGTTATTAAGACGACGTGTGATGGCGGGGATATTTTCTGCGGTTGCAAGTCCTGTTTCCTATTATGCAGGCAGTCGTTTAGGTGCACTAGACTGGCTGCAACCAGAAATATTAATCGTAGTACTAGCCATTAGCTGGGGATTGGCAATTCCATTATTACTGACATTGGCCAATTATTGGCGCAATCAAGAATCAGGAAAACAACATGCTGTGGTTTAGTCTTTTCATTGTATCTTTAATAATGCTGGGTGGTTGGTTTTGGCAAATTCGCAGTAAAAATGCCGGAATTGTCGACGTGTTGTGGGCTTTTGCATTAAGTTTTCTGGCTTTCTTTCATTTGCTGACCAGTGAGGGCTATTTGCCGCTGAGCATTATGGCATCGGGTATCATGCTGCTTTGGTATTTGCGTTTGGGAACTCACCTCGCCCAAAGAGTATTAGGTGAAGATGAAGATGGACGTTATAAATACCTGAGACAGTACTGGGGCGCTAGAACCAATTTTTATCATTTTTTCTTTTTCCAGTTCCAGGCTTTATTGGCGTGGGGATTTGCCATTCCAGTCTGGTTTATTACTCAGGGACAGATTGAATCTTTAGGTCTCGCTCAATATGCCGGCCTTGCTGTCGCCATTATTGCTATCACAGGGGTCACTATTGCCGATAAGCAATTAGCCAATTTCAAAGCTGATCCGAAAAATAAAGGTGAAGTCTGCGAAACAGGCTTGTGGAATTATTCCAGACATCCGAATTACTTTTTCGAATGGTTACACTGGTTTAGCTATCCCTTAATGGCGATTGGCATAGAACACGCAGCGTGGCTCTGGTTGGCACCATTAGTGATGTTGTTATTTCTGTATTTCATAACCGGCATACCCTACACCGAACAACACGCGATTCGCAGTCGTGGGGATAAATATCGTCGCTATCAACAAACAACCAGTGCATTTATTCCCTGGAGGAAAAAAATATGAGTCTGATCACTATCGCTGAAAAAGGACTGGTGCCTGACATGTTAATAAGAGTTGGCATTCGCAGGCTGCTTAAGCAACGCCTGCAAGATGAAAATGCCTATGATCCGGAAGCCGCCAGTGAAATCAAAAATCAATGCATGGAAATGCTACGAAACAGTCCGATTGCGATAGAAACCCAGGCGGCTAATGAACAACACTACGAAGTACCAGCCGAATTTTATCAGCTGTCTTTAGGCAAACATCTCAAATACAGCGGTTGCTGGTGGGATGATTACACCTTATCACTGGATCAGGCTGAAAAGGCCATGTTGGATATTTATCTCGAACGGGGTGATTTCAAAAACGGGCAGGATATTCTTGAACTGGGCTGCGGTTGGGGGTCACTGACTTTATATATGGCTGAACGTTTTCCGTATTCACGAATCACTGCTGTATCAAATTCCAATTCGCAACGAGAGTATATTGAAAAGCAAGCGTTTGCCCGTGGATTAACCAATATTCATATCATTACCTGCGATGTCAATAAACTGGAACTGAATACGCAATACGACCGGATTGTCTCGATAGAAATGTTCGAACATATGCGTAATTATCAGCAGCTGCTCAACAATGTAAGTTGCTGGCTAAAGTCTGACGGCAAGCTTTTTGTGCATATTTTCTGTCATCGTAATGTCGTTTATCCTTTCGAAACTGAAGGCGATGATAATTGGATGGGACGCTACTTTTTTACCGGTGGATTGATGCCTTCAGCAGACACGTTATTGCATTTTCAGGATGCTCTGCAGATTGAAAAGCAGTGGTTGGTCAATGGTCAGCATTATCAGAAAACAGCTGAAGCCTGGCTGGAAAATACGGATAAAAATGCCAGACAGATTAAAGCGTTGTTTGATGAAACCTACGGTAAAGGGGAGGGCGCTATCTGGCTACAGCGATGGCGGTTATTCTTTATGGCCTGTGCTGAATTATTTGGCTATCGCGATGGAACCGAGTGGTTGGTCACGCATTATTTATTCTCAAAGCGAGTAAACTGAGTCGATGGCTAAATCCAATACCAATCTTCATGCCAAGCTGGTTAAAGTCTTTTTAATACAAATTGCATTAATTAGTCTGGTGGCTATCGCCGGAATTTACGCTGCAAAAGCAACCCTTGAAGATGTATTGGTGCGTGCTGCTCTAGAGGGTGAAGCCCAACATTTCTGGGATATGCGTGCAGAAGATCCGCAGTTTCCATTACCCAACACCATGAACCTAAAAGCTTACATGGCCGAACGGGACAATTATTCTCAGTTACCACCAGCCTTACAGGAGCTGGGACCAGGCTTGAAACGTGCTGAGCTGGCAGGCCAGCAGCCCATTGTTTATGTCGAGGACAAAGGTGATCGTCGTCTGTATCTGATTTTTGATGAAGTGAAGGTTTCCCGACTGGCTTTAGTCTTTGGTCTATTACCTCTGGCGATGGTTCTAGTTGTGCTTTATCTGCTGGCCTGGATTGCCTATCGACAGTCACATAAGGCAGTTTCACCCATAATGAAACTGTCACGGGCAGTCAACGAAGTGGACTTTCGGGAGGGTAATTTTCCCCAGTTGGATCTGCATGATTTGAGAAGCATTCCAGATGACGAGGTTTCCAGTCTGGTCCGGGCGTTAGATGAATTTACTAACCGGCTGGAAAACTTTGTTGAACGTGAACGGAATTTTACCCGCGACGTCAGTCACGAATTACGTACCCCAATAGCTGTAATCCGTGGAGCATTGGAGGTGGTTGAACGCAAATATGGCGATCAAGCAGTGACAGAAATGAACCGTATGTATCGCACACTGATGGATATGGAATCGCTGATTGAAACGCTGTTGTTATTAGCCAGGGAGCAGGTTGAGGCGTTACCTTTACGTGAAATCACGGTGAATGATTTGATAGCTGCGGAACTGGATAACCTGCGAATGATTCATCACGATAAACCGATCACGGTGAATGTGGAAGAGTCGGGTATTTTAGTCGTACTGGCTGCTGAACGAGTGTTACCGATTCTTATTGGTAATCTATTGCGTAATGCCTTTAATTACACTCTGCGTGGCAATATTACTGTCTCTATCCGATCGGACGGGTTTTCAGTGGCCGATAGTGGAATTGGGATGGACCGGGATCAAATGCAGAAAGTCTTTAAACCGTTTTTCCGTGCAGATGAGAAGCAACAGACTACGGGGTATGGTATTGGTATGACTATTGTTAAACGGTTATGTAATCGCTATGAATGGAATCTGCGTTTATCCAGCAAAATGGGCGAGGGGACCGAGGTCAGTGTGCACTTTCCCAAAGCGCAGTTTCGCAGCCGTTAAGCTAAATAAGCTTTAAAGATCTTCTTCTCTGCAAAGCTTATAACCCACACCTGGTAAGGTATGCATTAACTGGTTTTGAAAAGGTTTATCCAGACTTTTCCGCAGGTTATACAAATGACTGCGTAGCGTATCACTATCGGGTGCATCATCACCCCAGACTTCAGCTTCCAAACGTTCGCGGCTGACAATTTTTGGCGATTCGCGCATCAGAATCCGCAAGATGTGTAACGTTATTGGAGACAGCTTGATAAGCTTATCACCTCGCATAACACGCATAGTATCGAGGTCATAGGTGAGATCGGCTACCGTTAACTTTCCACCTTCTAGCTCTCCCCGTTGACGTCTGATCATTGCAATCAGCCTGGCTTCGAGCTCACGCATTTCAAAAGGTTTAATCAAATAATCATCTGCACCCAAATCAAAACCGTTCACCTTGTCATTAATGGTGTCACGGGCGGTCAGCATAATGATCGGCGTATGTAGATGCATTTCCTGACGTAATCTGCGGCAGACTTCAAAGCCATCAATTCCGGGGAGCATGATATCCAGAACGATTGCGTCGTAATGGTGCTCTTCACATAACTGTAATGCGGTAATGCCATCTGTTGCAAAATCAACGGTAAAACCGCCAACTTCCAGATAATCACCTACATTAGCAGCCAAGTCCCGATGATCTTCAACTATTAATACTGTCGCTGATATTGCTTTCATACTGTTCTCTTAAGGCCTGTTATAGCTACGTTACGATGTTAACATCCGCATCGCAAGTAGCAATTTTGGGAATTTCTCCCAAAAAATAACAAAAGCCATTTGACTTAATAAATAACAATCATTATCATTAACAACACGGTTAACCAATAGGGTTTATTTCATGATAGTTTGTGTTTGCAACAACGTGAATGTCGATAAAGTTAAAGCATCTATTGATGCTGGCGCAGACTCGCTGGAAGCTATCCGTGAATGCACTGGTGCTGCCGCAAGCTGTGGTAAATGTCAGTTCAAGGTAAACCGTGTTTTGCAGCAACATGCCCCACAGCTTATCGAACAGGATAACTTTCTGGTGGCCCAAACTGTGAACGGTACGCGTTAACTCTGCGCAGATAGTAGAACCTCCTCAACTCCAATTGAATCCTGAATATTTCAAAGTCTTATTTCCATAGTTTATTTGTGGCTTTTTGCCAAACAAACAAGTCACTAATTTACTTAGCTTTAATTGCTAATTCTTATTTTTCCACCTCGTATGGAACAGAATGTAGATGATAATTGTTATCATTTGCCTTTAATATCAATAGCTTATCTTTGACATTTATTCTTTATGAACGATAATCGTCTTCATCAGATCCAGGAATAAGGGAGAATCCGATGAAAGGTGATAAAAAAGTTATTGAGCTGTTGAATAAAGTATTAGGTAATGAGCTGGTAGCCATTAACCAATATTTTCTACATGCCAAAATGTACAAGGACTGGGGTCTGAAAAACCTCTATGAGCATGAATATCATGAATCGATTGATGAAATGAAACATGCTGATGCCCTGACGGAACGCGTGCTGTTTTTGGAGGGGTTACCGAATCTGCAGGATTTGGGTGCGTTGCGTATCGGTGAAAATACTCGTGAAATGCTGGAAGCCGATCTTTCATTAGAACTTGATGCTATACCAGACCTGAAAGAAGGTATTCAATATTGCGAACAGATTGGTGACTACGTTACCCGTGATTTATTCAAGAATATTCTCGAATCTGAAGAAGAGCATGTTGACTGGCTGGAAACACAACTCAGCCTGATTGATAAAATGGGTATTGAAAACTTCCATCAGGCACAGATTGTTAAAGAAGCCGAATAATATTTCATTAACAGAAGCCCTTTCAGATTAATTGAAAGGGCTTTTTTTATTAGTTTATCGATGCGTTGGATCCGGTTTTGGTTAAGCCAATAATCATCTCATTGAAAAGCACTTGATCGCCTTGGCTTTCATAAATGGGTTCATCATCTACCCAAATAAGTTTTTCTCTCGTTAACATATCAAATGCTTCTGCCAGACATTTTCTATCGGCAACCGAATCGCCATCAAAATGGGCCACTTTGGAAATCAGGGCTTTTAAATCCATTTGAAAATTATCCGATAAAAGCAGAATATCAATTAGTTGTTGAGCATACTCCTCACTCATTTCATTTCCTCTCGTAAATTAAATTATCGTCATTTTTCCGCAACTGCTTCTGATCTACTGTCTGTTGATCTTTCATAGTCACAACAGAGGCGGCTATGAAAGATCAACAGACACTAAAGCTCATAGAGACGATCACAGGCCTGATAACCCTTACTAAGCAAAATCACATTCTTGTGGACACATTTATCGGCCCACTTTGAATCAGAACCATCTGTTTTAATGGATTTATAAAAAGGTGCGTTTTCGAGATCGGGATCATCAAAGGTATACACTTCGACATCTTCATTGGCCCATTTGCCCGACCAGGCGTTGGTTGCTCCTACTAATTGAAAATACTGTTGCTGATGTTTTTCAAAACCAGCAGCTTCCAACTCAGCAAATGTCAGGTTTACATCATTTTGACTGCATGCTGAACAGACTAAAAATACTGAAATTGTTAATTTCCTATGCATAAATACCTCTCCGGATCATTTCTGCAGACAGTTCAGATCCATTTGAGTAAACAGAAGTAAGTTTGGCAAAAAGGGCTTAGTAAACTAGGGTCTGTTGATAATTCATAGCCGCCTCGCATCATTTCCGCCTTGTAGAACGAAAAAATAGCTTCCAGCAGTGGTGACTTTGAAAGATCAACAGATTCTAGCGATAGATATAGCGCTATATGTCTTTATGGTGCTTTTTTTTGACTATAACATCTGACAAGCGTTATGAAAAATGCGTCTTCAGATTATGCATAACGGATATTTACAGTGATATTTGCTTCAGTAATGGAGATGAATAAAGCAAAATGATTAAACGTGAACTATACATTTTGCTCCTAGCTTCACTATTTCATCGAAAGTTGCCAGTTTGGGATAAGTGTCCAAACGATGCTGACCTATAATAATCATGTAATTAACATTCCTGACCGAATTAAGGATATTAAATGATTAATGCTTATGCTGCGCTGGAGCGGGGGGCCAAACTTACTCCATATCAATATGACCCCGGCCTGTTAGGAGAGCATGAGGTCGAGATTGAGGTGCGATATTGCGGTATTTGTCATAGCGATATCAGCATTATCGACAATGACTGGGGGATGTCTATTTACCCGGTCGTTGCTGGACATGAGGTAGTTGGAACAATAAGTCAGATTGGTGCCGCTGTCACCAACCTGGAAGTCGGGCAAACAGTCGGATTAGGCTGGTATGCTGATTATTGTGAAACCTGCGAACAGTGCCATAACGGCGATGAAAATATCTGTTCAGATCTTACCCCTACCATTGTCGGCCATCATGGTGGTTTTGCCGATAAGGTAAGGGCAAATGCCAATAGTGTTATTCCTTTACCTGAAGCGATTGATCTTAAATCCGTCGGGCCATTGCTTTGTGGCGGTTTGACGGTATTCAATCCGTTAGTGCAATTTGATATTAAGCCAACAGATAAGGTGGCAGTAATCGGTATTGGCGGGTTAGGACATATTGCTTTGCAATTTCTGCAAGCCTGGGGATGCGAAGTCACAGCATTTACCAGCGCAGCAAAATTACAGGAAGCTCTGGATATGGGGGCTCATTACAGCGTGGATTCGCGTGATGCCGTCGTCATGGCTGAGCTGCCCAGAAAATTCGATATGCTTCTCTCTACTGTTAACGTCAAACTGGACTGGAATCTGTACCTGAGTAAATTAAAACCAAAAGGGCGGCTGCATTTTGTCGGGGCAACCATGGATCCATTGGATATTAAAGTATTCAACCTGACAGAAGCGCAAAGAAGTATTTCCGGATCAGATACCGGCAGTATGCAAACCTGCAACAAAATGCTGGAATTTGCTCAACGTCATCAGGTCAAGCCGGTTGTGGAAATGTATCCGTTTGATCAGATAAATGAGGCGATTGAAAAACTGCGTAAAGGAGATGTGCGTTATAGAATCGTTCTTGAGCGGTAAAGCAGGAAAACAGGCGGTGATTTACGTTTACTGTCGGTAAATAAAAAGCCCCAACAGTATAACTGATGGGGCTTAAATATTCTGGATAAACCTGTTGATTTATAAAAGGTTTAATGTTGGTACCGAGGGCGAGAATCGAACTCGCACTTCCGAAGAAACCGGATTTTGAATCCGGCGCGTCTACCAGTTCCGCCACCCCGGCAACAAGCCGAGCATTATAACGAGGGCTGTCCGATTATGAAAGCCCGTTTTAACGTTTTGATGATATTTTCATGTCTGGAAGCGATTTTACCTAACGAAAAGCGCAATAGCTCTGCTATGATCTCGCCATGCAACGTACCGACTTTCAATTTGAACTCCCACCCGAATTAATCGCCCAGTATCCGTCCAAACACCGAACTGCCAGCCGATTGCTGACACTTGATGGAAATAGTGGTGAGCTGGCAGATCGCCTGTTCAGCGACTTTCTGGATTTACTCAAACCCAATGATTTGCTGGTGTTCAACAACACCAAAGTCATTCCTGCTCGCCTGTTAGGCGAAAAAGAAACTGGCGGGAAAATTGAGGTTTTGGTAGAACGGGTCCTGGACGATAAACGCGTTCTGGCACACATTCGCAGTAGCAAGTCTCCGGGAGAGGGTCGAATTTTAATTTTGGAAACCGAGCTTCGTGTTGAGGTTCTGGGCCGTCAGGATGCGTTATTTGAACTTAAGTTTGATATTGCAGGCGACGTAATTGAGGCGCTCGAACAATACGGACGATTACCTTTACCCCCTTATATAGAGCGTGAAGTTGATAAAAATGATTTGGATCGATACCAAACCGTCTATGCCAAGCAAATTGGCGCGGTGGCAGCACCGACAGCCGGGCTGCACTTTGATAATGAGCTGATGCAACGAATCCGCGATAGCGGTATAGACATGACTGAAGTCACATTGCATGTCGGAGCAGGAACATTTCAGCCGGTGCGGGTTGAGGATATTCGTACGCATCAAATGCATTCCGAGCGTATTGAAGTTAGCGAAACCGTTTGTGAAAAGGTTCGTCAAACTCGCAAAAAAGGTGGACGAGTTATTGCAATAGGCACTACCAGCGTAAGAGCATTGGAAAGCGCCTCACGTAGTGGCGAAATTGAGTCCTATTCAGGTGAAACAGATATCTTTATCTATCCGGGCTACCAGTTTCGTTCAGTAGACGCGATGGTCACTAACTTTCATTTATCCGAATCGACTTTATTGATGTTGGTCTCGGCCTTTGCCGGACGCGACCATATAATGACGGCCTATCATCACGCCATTGAGCAACGTTATCGTTTTTTCAGTTACGGTGACGCCATGTTTATCACCAGGAAAACTGCATGACTCTTTTAGACAAAGTTCGCTTTGTGCTGGTTGGCACCACACATCCAGGTAATATCGGTGCTTCTGCCCGGGCAATGAAAACCATGGGCTTATCAAATCTTCATCTGGTATCGCCGAAAATCTATCCTAGTGCCGAGGCGACAGCACGGGCTTCTGGAGCAGATGATGTGTTGGCGAAAGCAGTGGTGCATGACACCCTGCAGTCGGCATTAACCGGTTGTCAGCATGTGTTTGGCATGAGTGCCCGGCTCAGACACCTTGCAGTGCCATTAATGAATCCGCGTGAAGCGGTTGCCTCGCTTGAAAAATATGATGATGATACCCATATTGCAATTGTATTCGGGCGGGAGCATTCCGGTTTATCAAATGACGAACTGGATCTATGTCATACCTTGATAAATATTCCGGCAAATCCAGAATATAGTTCGTTAAATCTGGCTGCTGCGGTTCAGGTTATGGCATATGAATTACGCATGAGTTTCAATCCGACCATTGAACGAGGTCGTGTGGGTGAAGAACGTGAGGCCATTCACGCCGAAGATCTGGTGCATTTATACGACCATTTCGAACGCAGTCTGACCACCATCGGCTTTTTAGATCCGAGCAATCCACGTAATTTAATGCGGCGGATTCGTCGTTTATTTAACCGTGCAGATCTTGACCGGAATGAAGTTCAGATTTTGCATGGCATTTTGCGTGCAGCAGAGACCAAAGCGAGGAGTACAAAATGAACGATCAATTACATGTGACCCGCTGGCAGCGTTTTAAAGAAGATATCTACTGCGTATTTGACAGAGATCCTGCGGCGCGCAATGTGTTTGAGATCGTCACCACCTACCCAGGTGTGCATGCATTAACACTGCATCGCTTCAGCCATTGGTTATGGAAAAAAGGCTGGATGTGGCTGGCTCGTTTTATGTCGACTATCGGTCGTTGGTTGACCGGAATTGAAATCCATCCGGGCGCCAAAATCGGTCGGCGCTTTTTTATTGACCATGGCATGGGCGTGGTGATTGGTGAAACAGCCGAAATTGGTGATGATTGCACGCTCTATCATGGTGTGACACTGGGGGGGACCTCCTGGAAAGGTGGCAAACGCCATCCGACGTTAACCAATAATGTTGTTGTGGGGGCTGGGGCAAAAGTTTTAGGGCCGATTACTGTTCATGAAGGAGCCCGTATTGGCTCCAATTCGGTAGTGGTTAAGGATGTTGCAGCGAATGAAACCGTTGTTGGTATCCCTGGACGAGTGGTCAGAAGCCAGAAGAACCCCGACAAAAAAGCCCAGGAAAAGCTGGCGCAATCCGTTGGTTTTGATGCTTATGGTACCTCAACACAAACACTGGATCCGGTGGCATCTGCCATTCATGGATTGATTGAACATATTCATTTAATGGAAAAGCGCATGGATTCCATGTGCCAGACAATTCATCGTTTAGGCGGCGAAATGCCAGATGTTTCGATGCCTGAACTGGAAGGATGCGAGTTGGATAAAGATCAGGATTCAGCTAAAGTTGACTAAAATAGTCGGGTATGGAAAACTATCAGAATAGTCTGTGATAGGAAACCAATATGCGCTTAACGACGAAGGGTCGCTATGCTGTGACAGCAATGCTCGATTTAAGTCTGAATTACGGTGTCGGCGCGATCACGCTTGCTGATATATCCGAGCGTCAGGGTATCTCGCTTTCCTATTTGGAACAGTTATTTGCCAGATTACGGAAACAGGGGTTAGTCAGCAGTTCACGTGGTCCTGGCGGTGGTTATCGTTTAAGTCGGGCAGCTACCGAAATTACTGTGTTGGATGTGATTTCAGCGGTTGATGAAAAAGTGGATAGCACGCAATGTCAGGGCAAACATAACTGCCATGCTGATGAGCAATGTGTCAGTCATGAGTTATGGCAAAGCCTGAGTGATCAGATTCGACTCTATCTGGCAGGTATCACCTTGCATCATGTGGTAAGTGACTACGAACGAAATCTTAACAACCGGGGTAACAGCGAAAAAGTCATCAAATTTGATGCACTTTAATTTTCGTTACTGAGTCTTATGTCCTTTGCTTATTTAGATCATAACGCCGGAACCGGATTGGCTGAAGGCGTTCTGGATATGATGTTGCCCTATCTTAAACAGCAACAGGGTAATCCTTCCAGCAGCCATCGTTTTGGTCGTTATACGCTTGCAGCAATTGATCATGCACGACAACAAGTCGCCAATTTGGTAAATGTAGAAACCGATCAAATTATATTTACCAGTGGTGGCACAGAATCGAATAATCAGGCCATTGGTGGCGTTGCTCAGAAGTACGATTCCGGACGCGTTTTAATTGGCAGTACTGAACATCCTGCCGTGCTTGAACCCGCCAAAAGATTACAACAGCAGGGTTTTGAAGTACTGTTCATTCCGGTTAATGCTGATGGTCTGATCAATGTTGAGATATTTGAAACCTTACTGACCGACGATACCCGTCTGGTCTCGGTGATGTGGGCAAATAATGAAACTGGCGTAATACAGAATATTGCTCAATTAACCGAACTGACCAGGCAACGGGATATCGTATTTCACAGTGATGCCGTGCAGGCAGCCGGTAAGCTGGAAATTGATTTTCAGGCGGCTGGGATTCAGATGATGAGTCTGTCTGCACATAAGTTCGGTGGTCCAAAAGGCGTTGGTGCGCTGATTGTTGATAAAAAACTGGACTGGCCTGCATATGTATTAGGTGGTGGTCAGGAACACGAAAAGCGCAGTGGTACCGAGAATGTTGCGGCAATAGTCGGGTTTGGGGCGGCAGCTGAGAAAGCCAAGCAACAATTAACGCATTATCAGCAACATTGTCGTGAATTAAGAGATTTGCTGGAAATTCGATTACGCGAAATACCCGGGGTGACGGTTTTTGCACAGTCAACAGAACGTCTGCCAAATACAGTGTTTTTTTCATTACAGGGTTTTGATTCCGACACCTTACTGATGTCACTGGATCGCAAGGGGTTTTCGGTTTCCAGTGGTTCAGCATGTGGCACGGGACGACAAATACCAAGCCATGTGCTTAAAGCCATGGGCGTAGATGATATGACGGCATTAGGTGCTGTCCGGGTGAGTGTTTCATTGGAAAATACTACAGAACAAATTGAACAACTGGCAGTCGTAATTGAAAAAGAAGCCAGTCGTTTTAACCATTTGATGAACAGGTAATGAAATGACAACAATTACATTGACACAATCAGCAGTAAAACGCGTTCGCGACATGGTTACCAAGCGTGACAGTGGCATTGGCTTACGAATCGGGGTAGTCAAAAGTGGCTGCTCAGGTTATAGCTATGCCCTTGATTACGCAGATAGCGTTGCGGCCAACGATATGATTATTGAGCAGGACGATGTCAAAGTCGTGGTAGATAAAGATAACCTGCCTCTGTTGGAAGGCATGATTTTGGATTTTGTTAAGGAAGGACTGAACCAGAGCTTCAAATTCATAAATCCGAATGTCACTTCTGAATGTGGCTGTGGTGAGAGCTTCAGCGTGACAAAATAAAACGATTAATTTTTTATAATGAATACTGCCCGTCAAGTACGGGCAGTTTTGTTTTATCCCACCATTAAGCGTGATTTAATTCCGACCATGACCGAACTAAGCAATCTGCAATTTGATGCGCAGCATTTGTGGCATCCCTATAGTAGCGTGGAAAATCCGCCGCTTTTACATGAAGTGATTTCGGCAAAAGGCGTGTATTTAACATTGGCTAATGGTCGCGAAATCATTGATGGTATGTCCTCCTGGTGGTCAGCTATTCATGGTTACGGCCATCCACGTCTTAATGCAGCAGCTAAAGATCAACTCGATAAAATGTCGCATGTAATGTTTGGCGGCTTGACTCATGATCCGGCGGTCAGTCTGGCACGACGTTTAATCGATATCACTGATGATGCCCTGCAATATGTCTTTCTGGCTGATTCCGGCTCGGTATCAGTTGAAGTCGCTATTAAAATGGCGATTCAATACTGGTTTGCACAGGGTAAAACAGAGAAGCAGAAACTGCTTTCACTAAGAAGCGGCTATCACGGCGATACCTTCGGCGCGATGGCGGTTTGTGATCCGGTTAATGGCATGCATTCCCAGTTTGCCAAGGTACTTCCACAACATCTGTTTGCTCCAGCCCCCACCTGTCGCGACGATGTTGAATGGCAGGACAGTGATATTGCTGAAATGCGGGCATTAATTGAAGCCAACCATGAACAGCTGGCGGCAGTGATTGTCGAGCCGTTGGTGCAAGGCGCTGGGGGCATGCGTTTTTATTGTCCGCAATATCTGCGTGAGCTTCGGACTTTGTGTGACAAGCATAGCGTGTTGCTGATTTTTGATGAAATAGCTACTGGTTTTGGTCGGACAGGCGATTTGTTCGCTTATGAAACAGCTGGTGTCGTGCCAGATATTCTATGCTTAGGTAAGGCGCTGACAGGGGGGTACATGACGTTGGCGGCCACACTATGTCAAACCAGAGTGGCACAAGGGATCTCAGCTGACGGACAGGGGGTGTTGATGCATGGCCCGACATTTATGGGTAACCCGTTGGCATGTCGCGTAGCCTGTGAAAGTATTGATGTATTACTTGAATCAAACTGGCAACAAAGCGTGCGGGCAATTGAAGCACAGCTTACGGATGAGCTAAATGAACTATCTTCCCATTCACTGGTTAAAGATGTTCGGAGCAAAGGGGCGATTGGGGTGGTGGAACTAAATCAGCCTTTGGATAAGTTTATGGACTGGCTGCCAGGGTTTATCGTGGAGCAGGGCGTATGGATAAGACCATTTCGCTCAATGATTTATGTCATGCCGCCTTACATCATTACCTCGGAGCAATTAACTACGTTGACTACTGCGATAAAATCTATCGTGAATAAGTTGGAGGAATCAGTAAAATCCTGAGTCCGATCAAGATTATGCCTGATAGTTTTCTGTATTTTGCGGCGTAATATCTTCCTCACGTTATCCAGAAAAGCGGATAGCGATACCCTTAAAATAGAATGGAGAAATGATCATGTGGACTAAACCAGAATATTCAGATATGCGTTTCGGTTTTGAAGTAACCATGTACATCTGCAACCGTTAATATCGGTTCAAACGTACTTTAAAAGCCTCTGAAGTTTAGCTTCAGGGGCTTTTTTCATTAAGACTGTATTGCAATCGCTTATTCCGATTATATTAATAGAATTAAGTTGTTTGACCGTTGCATCATCGAGCCATAGAATGACGATTGTCGCTTTTGACAATCAACAAGGAGTAGACCATGTCGACTTTGATTAATACAACCGTTAAACCATTTAAAACCACTGCATTTCACAAAGGCGAATTCATACCTGTTACTGATGCTGATCTGAAAGGTAAATGGTCAGTAGTATTCTTTTACCCAGCTGACTTCACCTTTGTTTGCCCGACTGAACTGGGTGATTTGGCCGACCATTACGCGAAACTGCAGGAAATGGGCGTTGAAGTTTACTCAGTATCTACTGATACCCATTTCACACACAAAGCATGGCACGATGCTTCTGAAACCATCAAGAAAATCAACTTCCCAATGCTTGGTGATGCAACCGGTGCTATCAGCCGTAATTTTGAAGTCATGATTGAAGAAGAAGGTCTGGCGCTGCGTGGCACATTTGTTATCGACCCAGAAGGTGTGATCAAAGTGTGCGAAGTTCACGATCTTGGCATTGGCCGTAGTGCAAAAGAACTGGTTCGTAAAATCCAGGCTGCTCAATATGTTGCCTCACATGATGGTGAAGTATGCCCAGCTTCATGGCAGCCAGGTGAAGAAACCTTGTCACCATCTCTGGATCTGGTTGGCAAAATCTAAAGAAAATCTGAAGCAAGTTGTCGTTTAATTTAACGACAACTTCTTACGAAATTCTTGATCCGTTGGATCAGTGTGTCCGGGCCGATCGGCCCGGACATCACCCAAATACTTTATAGAATTTTAGACAGGCAGGTGCCTTATGTTGGATGCTAATATTGCTGCGCAATTAAAAACTTATCTGCAGAATCTGCAACGTCCAGTTGAGATCATTGCCTCACTGGATGATGGCAAAAAATCTCTGGAAATGCGTGAGTTGCTGGTGGAAATTGCTGATATGTCAGACAAAGTCAGCTTTTCTGATGCCGATAACGATGCACGTAAACCTTCATTCCGTATTAAACAGCCTGAAGGGCAGGAGCAAATCCGTTTTGCCGGCATCCCGATGGGCCATGAGTTTACCTCACTGGTTTTGGCATTGCTGCACACCGGCGGGCATCCGATGAAGACCGAGCCTGAAGTGATTGAACAAATCAAACAGCTTGATGGCGAGTTTGTATTTGAAACCTATATTTCCTTGTCATGCCAGAACTGCCCTGAAGTGGTACAGGCGCTTAACCTGATGGCGGTGTTGAATCCAAATATTCATCACACCATGATTGATGGTGCACTGTATCCGGAAGAAGTCGAAGCACGTCAGATTATGGCAGTGCCGACTGTTTACCTGAATGGTGAGGTATTCGGTCAGGGCCGTATGAGCCTGGCAGAAATTATCGGCAAACTGGATACGGGTGCCATTAAACGTGAAGCAGAAAAAATCAGTCAGCGGGACCCCTATGATGTATTGATTATTGGTGGCGGACCGGCTGGTGCTTCTGCATCAATTTATGCATCACGTAAAGGAATTCGTACCGGTATCGTGGCTGAACGTTTTGGTGGCCAGGTAATGGATACCCTGGCGATTGAAAACTTTATTTCAGTCAAAGAGACCGAAGGGCCAAAACTGGTCGCTGCACTTGAAGAACACGTGAAGGAATATGAAGTAGACGTGATGAAGTTACAGCGCGCCAACAAATTAAGTCAGAAAGGCAAAATGCTTGAAGTGGAACTGGAAAGCGGTGCCACTCTGACCAGTAAGTCAATCATCATTGCGACTGGTGCCCGCTGGCGTGAGCTGGGCGTGCAGGGTGAAGCAGAATACCGTGGTCATGGCGTTGCCTATTGCCCTCACTGTGATGGTCCGTTATTTAAAGGTAAACATGTTGCGGTAATCGGCGGCGGCAACTCCGGTGTCGAAGCTGCAATTGACCTGGCCGGTATTGTTGGACATGTAACCCTGCTCGAATATGCCGATCAGCTGAAAGCCGATGCGGTATTGCAGAAAAAACTGCACAGTCTGAATAATGTAACGGTAATTATTGGTGCGCAAACCACCGAAATTACTGGCGATGGCAAGAAAGTGAACGGTCTGAATTATAAAGATCGTGCAACTGAGGAATCACATCATGTCGAGCTGGCTGGGGTGTTTGTGCAGATTGGGTTGTTGCCCAACACCGACTGGTTAAAAGACACGCTCACATTGAGTAAATACGGTGAGATTGAAATTGACTCTCACGGTGCCACCTCAATGCCGGGTGTTTTTGCTGCCGGTGATGTGACGACCATTCCATACAAGCAGATCATTATGGCAATGGGCGAAGGCGCCAGAGCAGCTCTGGGTGCTTTTGATTATCTGATTCGTAATGAGTTTGATGATAAGGATAAAGCCGCCTAATCCACGAAAGCTGAATTCATTCCGCCTCGTCAATCAAATCGCGCAAGTTTAATAGCTTCATGCGAATGGCGAGGCGGGTGAGTTCAATATCCGAATTCACATCCAGTTTTCGTTTAATAATGTAATGTGAATTCGATACAGTTTTCGGACTAATATTCAGAATGTCTGCAATTTGTTGGTTATTATTGGCCTCAAGTAACAGTCGTAAAATCTCAAATTCTCTGACCGTTAAATCATCCAGCCTCGCTTTATCCTGTCCCAGTTTTTCTACGGCCAATGCCTGTGCCACGTCGGGACTGAGACTGAGTTTGTTTTCATAGACCTGATAAATTCCATGTATTAACAAAGTCGGATCGCTGCTTTTGGTGACATACCCCAGTGCACCAGCTCGAATCGCCTGTAATGCAAAGCTGGGATTCTGATGCATACTGAACACCAGAATACGTGCCTGACCATCATATTGTCTGATGCGTGAAATGGCTTCCAGACCACTTTGTCCCGGCATGGAAATATCCATAATGACCACATCAGGTTCGAAGGTTTTATAATTCTGATAGGCCTCAGCAGCATCACGGGCATCCGCTATTACAGTTAAATTGGGTTGTTTTTGTAACAGCGAGCGGTAACCTTCACGCACAATGGCATGGTCATCAACTAACAGGATTTGAATCGATTTTTCAGACATGCGGGTGCTCCGTTGTCGGTGCAGGTTTTGGATTAACCGGTAAATTGATGAGCAGTTTCAATCCGCCTTTGCTCTGGATATCCATGGTGATTTTACCGCCCAAAGCATTCACGCGTTCCGATATTCCCAATAAACCTACACCCATATGCTGATTGAAGCTGTCACGTTTGGCTTTACCATTATCCTCAACCTGCAGCGTTAACTGATTTTGATGAACATATTTCAATTTGATGTTTGCTTCACTGGCATCAGCATGCTTGGCAATATTGGTTAATGATTCCTGCACAATCCGATAGAGATTGACCGGTAATGGTTCTGGTAATGAATCAACCCCATCGTCTATCTGAAGCTTAAATCGGGTTTCTCCACCAGTGCGCTGATTCCAGCTTTTTATCAGTTTTTCCAGACTTCTTGTCAGTCCCAGTTCATCGACATCAGCTGGACGCAAACGGGTTAATAATCCACGCAAAGCGGACATCATATGAGCCGTTATATGACTGATACCTTCGGTTTCACTGATAATTGAAGGACAGTCCTTACGTGCAGTCTGACTGATAGAAGTAGTTAAAGCATTAATACCGGCGAGACACTGACCAAACTCATCGTGTAGTTCTCGACTGATATAACGATGTTCTTCCTCCTGTGCATTAATCAATTTCAGTGCGAGTTCACGGTTCTCATTCATAATCTCTTGCTGAGTGGAGGCCAGCGCATTGATCGCTTCGCTGGTGCGGCGCCATTCGCCTATTTCAAAACTGGGGATACGAGTCTGCAAGTCCCCCTGGCGCATTTTTTCCAGACCACGAACGATAAGCTGTGCCGGGTGCAGCATCCGATGAATGGTCATAAACACCAATAACGATACGGCCAGAATACTTACCGATAAAATACCGAACACCGCACGCAGATTACTCCAGGCACGGGCAATCTCAGTTTCCATATTCAGCGAAACAATAATGTTGCCATAGGTGATGGCATTAAATGAAAACCGCCGACTGGCTTCATAGTTTGGTTGGAAAAGTTGTTGATAAAGCTCACCAAACCACTGTGGCCATCGGGTTTCATCATGCACAACTTCATTACACAAACTGCGGCGACGACTTTCCGTACGTGATAAAAACTGTACACACGAGCCAGGCACGCCATTCAGTTGCTGCAAAATATTGGAATCCGGGAAAGCTATCGAGTAATCATAACGGGAGAACATTTTCAGTAACTGCTGAGTAAGTTGTTTTTCAATACGCAAAGCAGTCAGATCGGCCTCCAGTTTGGCTTGCTGATCGGTCTGATAAAGCACATAACCCGCACTAACGACCAGACAGACAAAGCCTATCAGCATGATTCTAAAGAAAAGCTGTAGTCTGAGATTCATCATGTATCCATCTAAACAATCGCTATAGTCTAGGCGCAGATATAGGCTCTGCAAAGCTGAACCACAGTTAACGGGATATTTGCCCGATGTCCATGGGCAAATATCTGATGTGTGATACTGGCTTTCACTGTTTAATAAACAACATTCTGCAAGTAAAGCTGATACAACATTTTAAGTGCTTATGGAGTATTTATTTTAAATCTATTATTAGTTAGCTGGTTTCACATTTTGATATTCAGTGATAAATTCCTGTGATAACAAAA
>TARA_R110002110_G_scaffold415561_1_pt1 | contig 100781 bp, 97 predicted proteins | sample TARA_R110002110 | Tara Oceans TARA_R110002110 (sample SAMEA4397330) | marine metagenome | biome: Polar Biome; feature: [SRF] surface water layer (ENVO:00010504); material: water (ENVO:00002006), including particulate matter (ENVO:01000060) such as... | depth 5 m | reverse complement strand
GCCGAAGCCGAAGCCGAAGCCGAAGCCGAAGCCGAAGCCGAAGCCGACCGTCGATACTCGTCAGATCGATATGTATGAGCTGCTGCAGAATTGACACGATAGCGATTGATCATCCCGAGCCGGCTGCCATAAACGTCCCCGGCGAGGGAGTTTATGTGGTAGTATCTGCGCCCTGAAATTTGCGGCATCAGGCCGCATGATAACCACCAGCCGTGATTAGAGCTGACTCACGTGGCCTTTAGTAGGGGCCACCACTGAATATTAGGAAAGTTCATGCCCGTTATTACCCTGCCCGACGGCAGCAAACGCTCTTTTGAGCAAGCTATTTCTGTACACGATATTGCAGCCGATATTGGACCTGGTCTTGCCAAAGCGGCCCTTGCCGGTGTGGTCGATGGCCGTGAGGTGGACACCTCTCATGTCATTGAGACCGATGCCGCACTGGCGATTATTACTGAGCGTGATGATGCCGGCCTGGAAGTGATCCGTCACTCCACTGCCCATTTGTTGGCAATGGCAACGCAGGAGCTGTTCCCGGGCGTGCAGGTGACGATTGGCCCCGTTATTGAAGATGGCTTTTTCTACGACTTCGCCACCGGGCACAGTTTTACCCCTGAAGATCTGGAGAAAATCGAACAGCGTATGGAAGAGTTGGTGAGCAACGACCTGCCGGTTGAGCGCATCGTGGTGAGCCGGGACAAGGCGGTAGAAATCTTCCGTAATATGGGTGAAAACTACAAAGTGCAGATCATTGAAGATCTGCCTGCCGGCGAAGAAATCACCCTGTATAAGCAAGGCGCCTGGATGGATTTGTGCCGTGGCCCCCACGTGCCAAGTACCGGCAAACTGAAGGCATTCAAGCTCACTAAAGTGGCTGGAGCCTACTGGCGTGGCGATTCCAGCAATGAAATGCTGCAGCGCATATACGGCACAGCGTGGGCGAACAAGAAGCAGCTCAAGCAGTACCTCAACCGTATTGAAGAAGCGGAAAAGCGCGATCATCGCAAGATTGGCAAGAAGCTGGACTTGTTCCATACCCAGGAAGAAGCCCCGGGGATGGTGTTCTGGCACCCGGCTGGCTGGAGCATCTACCAGACTATCGAACAGTACATGCGCAGTGCTCAACAGCAGCATGATTATCAGGAGATCAAAACCCCGCAGCTGGTGGATATGTCGTTGTGGCAGAAATCCGGACACGCCGATAAATTTGGCGACGACATGTTCATGCTGAAAACGGAAGACCGGGAGTTTGCCGTCAAGCCGATGAACTGTCCCTGCCATGTGCAGGTGTTTAACCAGGGCCTGAAATCTTACCGTGACTTGCCTCTGCGTCTGGCCGAATTCGGTTCCTGCCACCGCAATGAGCCATCGGGTTCCCTGCATGGCATCATGCGCGTGCGCGGCTTCGTGCAGGATGACGCACACATATTCTGTACTGAGGATCAGATCCAGCCTGAAGTGTCGAGCTTCATCGATTTTCTGCACGAAGTGTATGCCGATTTTGGTTTTTCCGATGTCATCTATCGCCTGTCTACACGGCCGCAGCAACGAGTCGGTACAGACGAAGATTGGGATCGCGCGGAGAAGGCACTGGCTGATGCGTTGAATGCCCAGAATCTGGAGTGGCAGGAGTTACCCGGAGAGGGCGCCTTTTATGGGCCAAAGATAGAGTTTTCGTTGAAAGACTGTATCGGCCGAGTCTGGCAGTTGGGCACCATTCAGGTGGATTTTTCCATGCCGGGACGACTCGAGGCTCAGTATGTGGCCGAAGATGGTTCACGCCAGGTACCGGTGATGCTGCACCGTGCGATCCTTGGATCCTTTGAGCGATTTATCGGAATTCTGATCGAGCATTATGAAGGTGTGTTCCCCACTTGGCTTGCCCCAACACAGGCCGTGGTGCTCAATATCACCGACAAACAGTCTGAATATGCCAAAAATGTGGAAGATTCCTTAAAAAACAAGGGCTTTCGAGTCGTATCGGACTTGAGAAATGAAAAAATCGGCTTTAAAATCCGCGAGCACACAATTCAGAAGGTTCCCTACCTGCTCGTGGTAGGGGATAAAGAAGTCGAAACACAGACTGTGGCCGTGCGGGCCCGTCGTGGTGAGGACCTGGGATCGATGGATCTCAACGCCTTTATGGCGCACCTCGCAGACGATGTGGCGCTTCGCGGCCGTATTGCATTGGAGAATCAGCATTAAGAAAGACAGTGGCAAAGGCGCCAGCAAAAAGGCGATTATCAACGACCAGATTACGTCAGACCCCGTAAGGCTTGTAGGAGCCGACGGAGAACAAGTTGGTATTGTGCCCCTGAGTGAGGCGTTAGCGGCTGCCGAAGCTGCCGGAATGGATTTGGTGCTGATTGCCGATTCTGATCCCGCAGTCTGCAAGGTGATGGACTACGGCAAGCATATTTTTGAAGCCAAGAAACAAAAATCTGCCCAGAAAAAGAAGCAGAAAAGAACACAAGTTAAAGAAATGAAATTTCGTCCAGGGACGGAGGAAGGGGATTACCAGGTAAAACTACGCAACCTGGTACGTTTCCTTGAAGCAGGCGATAAGGCCAAAGTAACGCTGCGTTTTCGCGGTCGAGAAATGGCTCACCAGGAAATTGGCATGGAGCTACTCAAGCGGGTAGAAGCTGATCTGGCCGAGTTAGGCGCTGTCGAGCAATTCCCGAAAATGGAAGGCCGGCAACTGACAATGGTTATCGCCCCCAAGAAGAAGAACTAGCGGCCTGTGAATGCCCTTGTTTCTTCAATTATCTAACTGCGAATGCGGAGTATTCGATTATGGCTAAAGCAAAAATTCACAGCGGTGCTGCCAAGCGTTTTAAAAAGACGGCGGGTGGTTACAAGCGCAAGAGCGCGAACAAGAGTCACATCCTGACCAAGATGACAACCAAGCGTAAGCGCCAGTTGCGTGGAACTTCAATGATCCACGACAACGATAAAGTGCTCATCGACCGCATGTTGCGGGCGCGCTAAACGGTTATCACTCAACAGATAGGAGAAGACTATGCCTCGCGTTAAACGTGGTGTCGTGGCGCATCGCCGTCACAAAAAGATTTTGAAGCAGGCCAAGGGCTACTATGGCGCCCGCAGCCGGATTTTTCGTGTTGCCAAGCAAGCGGTCACCAAGGCAGGCCAGTATGCCTACCGTGACCGTCGGCAGCGCAAGCGTCAGTTCCGTGCACTGTGGATTACGCGTATCAACGCGCAATCTCGTGCCAATGGATTGACCTACAGCCGTTTGATCAATGGCCTCAAGAAAGCCGAAGTCGGTCTTGATCGTCGCGTGTTGGCCGATCTGGCCGTGCACGACAAGCCGGCTTTTGCAGCGATTGTGGAGCAAGCGAAGGCCGCTTTGGCCTAACTCCTCCCTGACCACGTAGCGGCATTTTTGCTGTGTGGTTCGCTGGCTGCATGTAAGACACAAAAGGGAAAGGGCTTTGCTCTTTCCCTTTTTTTTCGTCCCAAACCAAAACTCGAGAATGTGATTAATGGAAAACCTCGAACCACTGGCCAATGAAGCAAAGGCGGCGATAGAAGCTGCGGCAGATGGCCCGGCACTGGAGCAGTTGCGCGTCGATTATCTGGGCAAGAAGGGCCAGATTACTGCTTTGCTTAAAGGGCTGGGACAGTTATCTGCGCAGGAGCGCCCGGCGGCTGGAGCACAGATCAATGTGGTGAAGCAGGAACTGCAGGCCCTGATTACCGCGCGTAAGGCATCGTTGGAAGGCGCCGCTGTTAATGCGAGGCTTGCCGCTGAGACCATTGACGTCACGTTGCCGGGAAGAGGGCAGTCCACTGGCGGCATTCATCCTGTGACCCGAACCATGGAGCGCATGGAGGATTTTTTTGGCGCAATTGGCTTTGAGGTCGTTGAAGGGCCGGAAGTAGAGGATGACTATCACAATTTCGAAGCGCTGAATATTCCCGCGCACCACCCAGCGCGGGCAATGCACGATACGTTCTATGTCGATGAGCATACGGTGCTGCGTACGCACACCTCTCCAGTGCAGGTACGTGTGATGGAGACCCAGAAGCCGCCGCTGCGGGTGATCTGTCCCGGCCGTGTCTATCGCTGCGATTCTGACTTAACACACACACCAATGTTTCATCAGGTGGAAGGGTTGTTGATAGATGAACACTCGAGTTTTGCCGACTTGAAAGGTTTGATCGAAGAGTTTCTGCGAGTGTTTTTTGAACGCGAACTTGAAGTGCGTTTCCGTCCCTCATACTTTCCTTTTACTGAGCCGTCTGCAGAAGTGGATATCCAGTGCGTCAATTGCGGCGGAGACGGCTGCAGAGTCTGCAGCCATACGGGTTGGCTGGAGGTGATGGGCTGCGGCATGGTGCATCCGAAAGTGTTTGAGTCCTCGGGCATCGACACAGAAAAATACTCGGGCTTTGCCTTTGGAATGGGCGTAGAGCGTCTCGCGATGTTGCGTTACGGCGTAAACGATCTCCGCCTGTTTTTCGATAACGACCTCAGATTTCTCGAGCAGTTTTAGCAACCACGGAGTAATAGTCAGTGAATATCAGTGAACAATGGTTGCGCGAGTGGGTTTCACCCGAGCTGAGCACCGAGGAATTAGCCCATCAGATCACTATGGCGGGGTTGGAGGTGGATGCTGTCGATCCTGTTGCGGGTGACTTCGCCGGCGTGGTGGTGGCAGAGATTATCAGCGCGGAGCCGCATCCCGATGCGGATAAGCTCAGGGTATGCCAGGTGAATGCCGGGACACAGACGGTGCAGATCGTTTGCGGAGCCCCCAATGCCCGCGCTGGTTTGAAGGCGCCTCTTGCTATGGTCGGTGCGGTATTGCCCGGTGACTTTAAAATCAAAGCTGCTAAATTGCGCGGCGTGGAATCGCAGGGCATGTTGTGTGCCGAACAAGAGCTGGGTTTGTCAGACGCCAATGAAGGTCTGATGGAGCTGGCCGCAGATGCACCGGTAGGCAGCAATTTGCGCGACTACCTGATGCTTGACGATAAGATAATCGAAATCGGCTTGACGCCAAACCGCGCGGATTGTCTCGGCATTGCAGGTATTGCTCGCGAAGTGGGCCTGCTCAATCGACTGCCTGTCAATGTGCCTCCTATTGAACAGGTGCCGCCGTCTACAGACGCAACGCTTGCTGTGGAGTTACAGGCACCAGAGCGCTGCCCGCGTTATGTTGGTCGTGTTATCAAGGGTGTTGACGTGTCTCGCCCGAGCCCCTTGTGGATGCAGGAAAAACTGCGTCGCTGTGGCGTGCGTGCTATCGACGCGGTTGTGGATGTCACTAATTATGTTCTGCTTGAGCTGGGTCAGCCGATGCACGCTTTCGATCTGCAGCAACTGCAGGGCGGAATCATTGTGCGTACGGCTCAGGCGGATGAGTCCCTCGAGCTGCTGGACGGCCAAACTGTGGAGTTGCGTTCAGATACGCTGGTGATTGCAGATCACAGTGGGCCAGTTGCCATGGCAGGTATTATGGGAGGTGCCCCTACGGCCGTCAGTGACAGCACCCGTGATTTGTTTCTTGAAGCGGCATTTTTTACACCAGACTTGCTGGCTGGCAAGGCGCGCGGCTATGGATTACACACCGATTCATCGCATCGCTTTGAGCGCGGAGTTGATTTCGAGCTGCAGACCCGTGCGATCGAGAGAGCCACGGGATTGTTGTTGGATATTGTCGGCGGCGAAGCCGGTCCGGTACAGGAAGTGGTTTCTGCTGAGCACCTCCCCAAGCGCGATGATGTTCATCTGCGTGCGCAGCGCATCGAAAAACTACTTGGCTTCGAAATGGACGCTGCCGAGGTAGAGCGTATTCTCTCTGGCCTGGGGCTAGGTGTTACTGCCGACGACAACGGTTGGATATGTTCGGTACCAAGCTGGCGTTTTGATATCACAATAGAAGCGGATCTGCTGGAAGAACTGGCGCGAGTCTATGGTTATAACCGCTTGCCCGTGGCGCACATACATGCCGATCTGGTGATGGCGCCTCAACCCGAGACAGAACTGTCTGTGCGTGCGGTGCGCCGTCATCTGGGTGCGCGCGGATATCGCGAAGCGATTACCTACAGTTTTGTTGAACCCAAACTGCAGCAGATATTTGACCCTTCAATAGAGCCGGTGGCACTTACCAACCCTATCTCAGCAGATATGGCCGTTATGCGTACCAGTCTGTTGCCTGGCCTTGTCGTTGCCGTCCTGAGAAATATCAATCGTCAGCAGCCCCGCGTTCGTTTGTATGAGAGCGGTTTGCGCTTCGTGCCAACTAAAGACGGCCTGCAGCAAACGCCAACGCTGGCTATGGTGGTGACCGGTCAGCGTTATGAGGAGTCCTGGAGCGCTGACAATACGGCTAGCGACTTCTATGATGTGAAGGGTGACATGGAAAGCCTGCTGGCATTAACGCGCCGGGGTAAGCAGTTTGAGTTTGTTGCAGGTGAGCGAGAGGCTTTTCATCCTGGGCAGACTGCCAATATCATGCTTGATGGTGAAACCGTTGGTGTAATAGGGGCGCTGCATCCCACCGTGCTGGGCGATCTGGGCCTTTCTTCGCCGTTGTATGCGGTTGAGATTGACCTTGCCAGCCTCCTGCAGACACAGTTGCCTACATTTACAGATCTGTCGAAATTCCCGGAAGTTCGCCGTGATTTGGCGGTAGTCGTGGACAAAACAGTGCCTGCCCAAGCTCTGATGAAGAATGTTCGAGGTGCGGCAGGGACTTACCTGACGGACTTAAGGCTTTTTGATGTCTATGAAGGCAAAGGCATTGATCCTAAACGAAAAAGTCTGGCTCTTGGTTTGACTTTCCGCGATCAATCACGCACTCTAAGCGATGAAGATGTCAATCTGGCAATGAAACAAGTGATTGATTCATTGGAAAAAAACTATAAAGCCGAGCTCAGGAACTAGGTAGAAGGGACGATGACCGCTCTGACAAAATCTGAAATGGCAGAAAAACTGTTTGAAGAGCTGGGGCTCAACAAACGGGAGGCCAAAGAGATTGTAGAGCTCTTCTTCGAGGAGATCCGCACCTGCCTCGAGAACAATGAACAGGTTAAGTTGTCCGGTTTCGGCAACTTTGATCTGCGCGATAAAAGTCAGCGCCCCGGCCGTAACCCCAAAACGGGCGAAGAGATCCCCATATCGGCCCGACGGGTGGTCACTTTCAGGCCAGGTCAAAAGCTCAAGGCACGAGTAGAAGAATATGTTGGAACCGAGTCACAATAACGAACTGCCCGCCATACCAGGGAAGCGTTATTTTACCATTGGTGAAGTCAGCGAGCTGTGTGCAGTCAAGCCTCATGTTCTGCGTTATTGGGAGCAGGAATTTCCGCAACTGAAGCCGGTTAAACGGCGCGGGAATCGTCGTTACTATCAACGCGAAGATGTACTGACGATTCGCCAGATCCGCAGTTTGCTGTACGATCAGGGCTATACAATCGGCGGCGCCAGGCAGCGCATGACCGATGAAGTGGAAGGTGGTACACCGGCTGAAATGCAGGCTGTGATCCGCGAAACCATTGAAGAACTTGAAGACGTGCTCAAGGTGCTCTCACCGGGCAAATAGCCTTTGTATCACTGGCGGTATTGAGTATAATGCCGCCCTCGCGATGGTCGCTCGACCACACGCAAATATCGGGGCGTAGCGCAGTCTGGTAGCGCACTACACTGGGGGTGTAGTGGTCGCAGGTTCAAATCCTGCCGTCCCGACCAATTTCCTTTTGAAAATCAATAGCTTGGTCCGATGCCGAGAGTTCGGAAGAGGCTACATGTTGCGTTTAAGGTCATATTAAGCCCATTGAACAGGTAACCTGAGTGAATTGATACCTACCAAAGATGGATGGTGCCGCTGCATAGTTCAGCCTGCTTTACTCGGCACTTCAGTTCTGGGTCAACCCCACTGTATTGCGGCACTTTACGCCTTGGGATACGCTCAACGATTTCAGGTCGCTAATTAATCATAGCGGCCGTTCGATACACATCAAATCCGGTCGGGATTGCGGCACCTTATGTAGTGTTACACGCGCCACTGGTGTAGATAGGAGATTGATATGGAAAGTGTTAACTCTGTACTGAAATCTACAACAATGGCCCCGGCGTTAGATAGACCGGTCTATTGTTGTAGCTGTTAACTGCCTGGGCACCGATGAAGATCCCGACTATTACTTTTCGAGAACAAATCTCGTTTCTGCGTCCTGTTTGGCGAGTTCTTCTTGTCACCACATTTTTGCAGTTAGCGGGCGGCTTCCTATCGATCTGGATTGCCGCACGAAGCGATCCCTTTTTCGACTTTTGGTATGGCGGTGTGTACGCAACACCCATAGGCCTTATTCTTGGTGTATTCTGGCAGCATCTCGCGCTGCCAGGTAGTCTAAATCGCAACGCTGCTGTACTTTCACTCCTGGCTTTTGGCAGTGCTGTTCTACTAATGTTTGCGCTTTTTGGTACAGAAATGGGGGCTTCGAATGGCAGTTAACAAGGGCAGGCAGTGCGCTCCCTACGGTCGCCGGACGCACGTAACGTGCGCCCGCTGCTGCAAGCGTTATGTGCCTGCGTAACCAAACAGCGGCTGTAGTTCTGACTGCGCTCGCTCTAGCGCTTTTCCCCGCTCGCGTTACATCCTGCAGTTATGCGCCGAACGAGCGAGAGGTCGCACGTTCACTTCAGTCGCGCGACAAAATGCGATCAGCCGTGAAACGGCTAGCGGAGTCTGCTGACGTTATTTTTGTCGCCGACGTCGTCGAAGTCGGCTCTGACTTCGTTATGTTTGAAGATATTGTCTACATCAAAGGCGTTGCGCCCGACCCTTTGATGCTCTCGTACGTTACGCCAAACGAGTATGTGTTGGGTGCTCGGGAGAGGCTACTTTTGAGAATCTGAGCACTCCCTCAGAGGGCGGTCTCGATTCATATTTGGTGTATGCAGCCGAAGGTGGGCCTCACTTTACCCTTTTTCACAGGGAACGCCGTGATGACATTTCCTGAATTCCAACCATACAAGCACGGGTTGTCGGGGACGCGCCAAAGCGCGCCCCAACCGTGAGCGCTCCATTGCCTTCAGATGAATAGCTCTGCCGAGAAGCTGATCGACATCGTTAGGGAGTCTGTTCACAATATCGACCCCTACGACTTTCTAGCTGGAGGTGCCCCAAGAGATGAATTCGACTCTCAAATACTCGCCCTGGCAGGGAAGGTCACCCGGTGCGAGTCTTCTGATGAGGTCGCGCGGGCCATTGCAGAGGTGCTGAACGATTCGTTCTCAGAGGATCATGCACCTAGTATCTACACCAAAGAGGCATCGCAGTTGTTTGCCCGTTTACAGCAAGAAGGCATGCACTAGTGCTAGGCAATGTAACAAGTACGGTTTGGTTGAGACTGCCTTACGGCCGCCCCAACCGTAGGCGTTTTGTTTTTCTTGAGATATCGAGCTATGAAAATTAGAGAAGCGACTAAAGCAGATTGGGAAAGTATCTGGCCAATTTTCAGTGAAATAGTGTCTGCTGGAGAAACGTATGCCTATGACCCAGAGACCACCAAGGAACAGGCAGAGAAAATTTGGCTGGAAACCCCAAGAAAGGTTTTTGTCTTCGAAGAAGAAGGTATAACGCTAGGCACTTATTATCTAAAGACAAATCAGGCAGGGCCAGGAAATCACGTTTGCAATTGTGGTTACATGGTTTCCACTGGAGCAAGAGGCAGAGGGCTAGCTACCACAATGTGTGAGCATTCCCAGAGAATAGCTACGGAACTAGGATATAAAGCCATGCAATTAAACTTTGTAGCTTCAAGCAATGAAGGTGCAATTCGTTTATGGACTAAGCTTGGATTTGAAATAGCTGGGCAGCTACCAAAGGCTTTTAATCATCCATCATTAGGCTACGTAAACGCGTTAGTGATGTACAAATGGCTAGCCAAAACATAACAAGTGGCTCCATCAGCGGTGGTTCAAAGCGACTGGATCACCGATTCTGTATTTGGATAGTCACGGAGGGAACGTATCGATCTAGTTGTTTTGCACATCAATTGACCGAAACTCACTTCTCTTATGTATTATCGAAAAGTCGTCATAGATTTTGATCTGAAAAATGTCACGATCCCACTGCCAACAGGGGTGAGGACAACCTGGCAAGTCACCACCCAAACTGTACCTATAGACCTCTCCGACCTGAAAGGAGAATGTAATAGACTCGGGTTGCGAAGATGCTGTGTTTACACGTGAGTAAGAAACCATACCCTACCCGGCTGATCCAGGCCCGAATATATAGTTGGAGATATGGCCACATTCTGACCATCTACAGAAATCCCTATATCGGTGACTACCCCATCCTGACTAGTAGTTAGTTCAAAGTCGATACGGTTAAACGGCGGAGGTGCCAATGCAGAGTAATATCGATTTCCCCAATTCAAATCTTGGTTCGGGTTAATGGCAACATCTGCTAACACAGGATTGACCGCAAGAATAAATGCGACTAGCCGCTTTGCTTTTACAATTAACACGAACTTATCATCGCATTTAATCCGTTATTCTCAGTTCGACGAGGTATTGAGATTGGCCCTAGTGAGTTATCAGTGGGCTGTTATCATCACGTGTTTTGTACACATAACTGGCGGCAAAGTGCCAACACCGGATCCTCACGATTTTGGCCTCTGTGTTGAAAGAGCCATGATGTAGGGATTGTAGTAAATCCATCCACCGGAAGTTGACATGGTCGACCATTCAAGTTTATGGCTTCCTACATTGATCGCGGTGCTACTGCCAGTGTTTTTCATTTCTACGGTGAAATCTATGATATCGACATCAGTTACCTCGTAAGATTCGGATAACGAGCCTCTTCCTACTTCGTCTCCTGTGTCGAGCGATTTCGATACATAGTCAACAATACCTCCTTCCCGAGGCGTGAACGCAACTGAATATTTCTGGCCAGACGACACATCCTCAACGATCAAATGTGCTAAGTAGGGCAGGTAGAATGATTGATTCTCTACTTCATAATAAGTATAGGCTTGGTTTGGACCTCCATCGGAGAGCATTTCGCTTTTGTATCTAAATCCGTGCCACGCATAAACCACGAGCACTCCGAAGAATATTCCCGCGAGAAACGTTATGAACGACTTCATACTATTCTCGTATTTGTGGAATGTTATGAACGGCCGTAATGAGTAAGCAGCGGCCTGTTGCCTTCGAGCATAGCCTACTGCCCGGGAGGTCGCAAAGTGCGTTCTCACATGAGCATAAATCAAACTTCCGCTTCTAGCATATCAAGCTCACAAGTTCGCGCTCCCGTAGGGCAGGCCTTGCGTTCTTTTGCCTAACTGGCCTTGTCCATAAAGGTTGCTAGTGGGTGACGCCTTCCATGCAGGTCTTGCGACCGTAAAGTTATTGAAAGTATCCAAGGGGGCAATCACCAGTCCGCTATTTTCCGTCAATTCAAATGCGCTGACATCGGTGACTGACGTCGGCATTGAAGTGGTGAACTCAACAAGATCGATTTGTTGGGTTGAAGCGTGATGCGCAAAGAAGTTTTGCAGCACATGAAATCCGTTTAAACTGAGAAGCTATCGGGTTGGCGCGACAGGGCGAGCCTGAGTCCGCTCTTAAGAGTCTTGTATATGAAAAAAATCCCGCACACGGTTATCAATCCAATTTCTTCATTGAACCTGTTGTCTCTGGAAGAAATAGAGGGGCTCACGGCCAGCAGCAGCGAGTTGTTTGCCCTTTATCGCAGCTGTGCACTCGCCATTCTCAATACAGATAGCCAGCAGGATGATGCCACAGAGATCTATGCGGACTATTCTGACTTTGACCTTCGCCTGTTGCCGCAACCGGGCGGTGTAAGCCTGGAGTTGATCAACGCACCGGCTCAGTCTTTTGTTGATGGGCAGATGTTGCGTGGTATCCGCGAGCACCTGTTTGCGGCGTTGAGGGACATTGTCTACACCGATTTCAAAATTACCAGTGGCCTCAGTCAGGCGCCCTCGTCTCAACAGACAACCAACACGGTTTTTCGGATACTGCGCAATGCCAACATCGTGCGCCCGAATGTGACGCCGAATCTGGTGGTGTGCTGGGGTGGTCACTCTATCTCGCGCGACGAGTATGACTATGCCAAGCAAGTGGGCTATTCCTTCGGCTTGCGCGGGTTGGACATTGTCACCGGTTGCGGTATCGGTGCGATGAAGGGCCCGATGAAAGGTGCCGCAGTCGGGCACGCCAAGCAGCAGATAAAAACAGGCCGCTACATTGGCATCAGCGAGCCCGGCATTATTGCATCGGAGTCTCCCAATGCGATTGTGAATGAGCTGGTGATCATGCCGGATATCGAAAAGCGCCTGGAAGCCTTTGTGCGTTTAGCGCACGCTATCGTCGTGTTTCCCGGTGGTGTGGGTACGGTTGAGGAGATTTTGTACTTGCTGAGCATACTCATGCATCCCGATAACCCAGATCGGCTGCCAATGATCTTGGCCGCGCCCGTTGGGTGTGTAGAATATATGGATGAACTGCAACGCTTTCTGGTAGGCAGCCTGGGTGAAGAGGTCACGCAGTATTATCAGGTCATCATGGGGGAGCCGGAAGTGGTTGGCCGCAAGGTCAAAGAATCTGTTGAAGCACTGCACATGCATCGTAAAGAATCCGGTCAGGCTTATCACTTTAATTGGGAACTTGAAATTGCACCGCAGCTGCAAGCACCTTTTATCCCCACTCATGAAAACATGGCCGGATTGTCGCTGTTTACTGAGCAAGCGCCTCACGCGCTGGCGAGTCAGCTGCGCTGCGCTTTTTCTGGTCTTGTTGCGGGTAATGTGAAAGCGTTTGGCATCGAGCAGGTGAGACAGCACGGTCCCTATCAGTTGCATGGCGATCAAAAACTGATGGTCGGTATGGACAGATTTCTGCGCCTGATGGTGAAAGAGCAGCGCATGAAACTGGGAGAGGCAGAGCAGGACTACAATCCCTGCTACGTCATCAATTAAACGATAACGCGATAACCGCCAGGAGTATATCGAATGAGGCTAAAGGGTAAAGTGGCGCTGGTAACGGGAGCTGGAGCGGGGCTGGGTGAAGCTACTGCCCGGCGGTTTGCGCAGGAGGGCGCTACTGTGATCGCTACGGATATCAATGCTGGCACGGTAGAACAGGTGGCCGCAGATATCTGCGCACAAGGCGGCTTGGCTGAAGCCATAACGCAGGATGTAACTGATGAGTCATTGTGGGCTACTCTGGTGGCGGGCATTGCTGCTCGTCACGGCGGCCTTGATGTGTTGGTAAACAATGCGGGCATTGCCATCCCTGGCAGCGTGGAAGATACGACCCTGGCTGACTGGCGCACCACTCAGGCAATCAATGGTGAGGGCGTTTTTATGGGCACTCGTGCGGCGATCAGTGTCATGAAAGAACGCGGTGGCTCCATTATCAACATCTCCTCTATTGAGGGTTTGGTCGGAGAAGCGCAGGCATCAGCTTACAACTACAGTAAAGGCGGAGTTCGCATCTTCACCAAATCCGCAGCGCTGCACTGCGCGGCCCAGGGTTATCCCATTCGCGTCAACTCGATACACCCCGGTTTCATTCGAACTGCGATGGTGGAAGAGGGTATCGGTTCCATGCCGCCTGAGGTGCAGCAGGAAATGGAAGAGCGTCTGATGCGGGAAATTCCGCTCAAGGCCATGGGCGAACCATTGGATATCGCCAATGGCTGTCTGTTTCTGGCCAGTGAAGAATCGCGTTACATGACGGGATCAGAGTTGGTGATTGATGGCGGCTATACCTGTCACTAGGCAAATCTGCTAAACGCGAGTTAAAGGGCCAGCTCGGCCATTGTGCGAAGCATGGATTCATCGGCAGCGCCCATGATCAACAGGGTCGTTGCGGGTGATTCCTCCCAAGCCTGTAAACGCTCGCGAACGCGATCGCGCGATCCAGACAGGGTAATCTCGTCCGCAAATTGATCAGGCACCGCCTGCACGGCCTCGTCGCGACGCCCCGCCATAAAAAGCTCCTGGATCTTGTCCGCCTGTTCCTCATAGCCCATACGGGCCATCAGGTTCTTGTGAAAATTGTGCTCTTTTGACCCCATCCCGCCAACATAGAACGACAGCATCATCTTGGCGGGCAGCAGCGCTTGCTCGAGGTCGTCATTGATGTTGACCAGCACCAGCGGTGCTATTTCGAAAGTGGGCGCCGCGTCTTTGAGTTGCTCGGAATAAATTTCTGGATGAAACGGGTTGTAATAAAGAGGTAGCCAGCCATCTGCTATGGCAGCGGTTTGCGTCACATTTTTTGGACCTTCAGCGCCCAGGTAAATGGGCAGGTCGCTGCGCAGTGGGTGCGTATTTGCGCGCAGCGGTTTGCCCATGTTTGTTGCATCAGGGCCGTGATACGGCAGTGGGTAGTGCGGCCCTGCATTGCTAAGCGGAGCCTCTCTGCGCAGTATCTGTCGAATAATGTCCACATACTCTCGAGTGCGCGCCAGGGGTTTGGCAAACGGTTGGCCGTACCAGCCCTCGACGACCTGTGGGCCTGAGACGCCAAGGCCAAGGATCATACGGCCGTTGGACAGGCGATCAATCGACAGCGCCGACATCGCGCATGCGGCGGGAGTGCGCGCCGACAGCTGGGCAATGGCTGTTCCCAACTTGATAGTACTCGTCTGCGCGCCAATCCATGCAAGCGGGGTAAACACGTCGTTGCCCCAGGATTCTGCAGTCCACACAGAATCGTATCCCAGGCGCTCCGCTTCCTGCGCCAACGCCACATTACCGTCAACGGGGGGCTGGGAGCCCCAATAGCCCAACTGTAGTCCAAGTTTCATTGCTCATCCTCATTCCTGGTGTCGCTGAATAAACTCAGCAGCACAGGGCGGTAGTTAGCGCGCTCATCGCTTTCTACAATAGGCTGCCTTACCGGGCGAGGCAAGCACGCGGGTTCTGCTTGCTGAACCAGCCGGCAGGGAGTCTGTCTGGGTTGGGGAACGCCTGGCGTGGACTTTGCATCTCTGTACGGACCCGGTTAAAAAACGGGTATCTACAAACCACTCACCGAAGCAGATGGAGAGCTGATATGAGTAAGAGAGAGAAAAACGATTTTCCTGAGCACGATAACTTTGCGACGGGACTTACGACAGCCACGCACGCGGCTTTTGGTGATTCACCAGATGATCCAAAAGCGTTGGCCAGGCAACTGAAAGCCCGTGCAAATGAGACCCGCGAACGCCTTGCAAAGTCTGTCGATGACGCTACATTGGACGCCAGACCAGGCAAGGATAAATAGCTTGCAAGATGGGTTTCTATAAACCCAGACGTTGTTGCAGTGCGCGCCCCAACTCGTCGCTGTCTTTCTGGGTATAGTGCTTATCAATTTCATGCGTTATCAGATTGGCCGTGGAGGCGTCGAGTTTTGCCCGTATACGGCCCAGGAAGTCCGGAGCCGCTACAATCACGAGCTCCTCGAGCTGGTTGTCAACGCGGGCTTTGCGCAGCTGCTCGGCCAGGGTTCCGGCGAACAGGTTTGCTGCGTGCTCGGTCGCTGAGACCTGTGGTTCGGTGCTTCTGCGTTGCCCCTGGCCCGCACTTTGGAAAACGGCTCCTCCCTGGTCGGTGACGAGGTCGCCTTCGTGTGCCCGGCCATCAGGATTGTCTAGCGCTTCTATCAGGGTTAACTGATCCCAGCGTTTCCCTTTGGCAAACAGGGTGGCAGTTGAGCGATCGGCGACGAGAATCCACGTGGTTGTCATAGTTACCTCCTGGCTTTTTAGCATTGCGCGGTATTGATAGCGCGATTAAACATCCCTCTCGGTGACCTGAATATTCGATATGCGGCGCGACAAAGCAACCACCTTCTGGCGCAAGGCCGCAAAGACTTCGCGCGTGTCCTGAGTATCGAAGTTGGGCGCCTGGAGTTCAAGCTCGTCGTTGATTCGCTGGTTGGTCTGTATCAGCGCTTTCAAACTACTGCCAGGAGTATCACAGGCTTCCTGAAGTGGAGCCTGTTCACTGAACTGTAACCGCGTTTGCAGGACTTTTTCGGGGCCGTTGTGCACAAAATCGAGCAGCAGCTGTGCCAGCTCATCTTGTGTGTGCTGAATTTCACGCATGGCGCTGTCGTAAGGTGGGCTGACGTGTTGAATCTGATCACCCAGATTACTGGCAGCCCTGCTGCAACGTTGTGCTGATTCCTGAAGAAGCTGATGACATGAAAGGTAGCTCGATTTTTGATATTCCATTTGCATTCACTCGTCCCTCTGTTTTCTGGTTAAGATCGTCGATGCCTGCTAACCGGGAACCGTGCAAATTCTGCACCATCTTCAACACGTGGCCACGGGTCTTTGGCGCGCCGGTCGAACTGGTCGTGGCGTTGCGCAATTAGGTGTGTTTCAGGCGTAGATTTTTCAATGCTGTGTAAATTTTACCCGGGATTGATGCCTGGCAAAGAACCAGAACCACATGGCGTTGCGTAAATTGGGTTGGCACGTCATGTGCAAGGTCTGGAAAGCGTATTGGCCCTGTGGTGACTGGGTCAGTCGCTGAACTACATAAACCGGAGGAAATGATGGTTACAATGCACCGTTCGTTCAGGAAGTCTGCAATCGCGCTGGCGCTGGGGTTTAGCGCCGCCCTGGCAAGCGCCGCCCCTGATTCCACAGCGCCAGAAGCGAAGACATCAGAGCGCGACTGGAGCGCTGACAGGCTGGTGCCAGACGAGGCGCGTCTCGCGCGATTCGGAATGACGGAGTCAGCCACTGCAGACGTGCAGCCAACGATTCACGGTGACGTGAGCGGCACCGTCCAGTTTCTGCCGTCGGATGATTACCGGTATATGCTGGTCATTGTAAAGCTTGATGGCCTGGACAGTGGTGCACACGGGTTCCACGTACACGCGGTAGGAGATTGCTCTGCTGATGACGCCTCGTCAGCAGGCGGGCATTTCAACCCCTACAACGTGAAACATGGTAGCCCCGATGACCCCGTGCACCACCTCGGAGACCTGGGGAATATCCAACCAGACAGCAGTGGTCGCGTGGAAACAGTGATTAACTCTGAGCAGTTGGGCTTCAATGGGCCAGTATCAGTGTTGCAAAAGGCAGTAGTGGTGCACGCAGGGGCTGATGACCTGAAAACTGACCCCGCCGGAAACGCGGGTAAGCGCATCGGCTGTGGTGTGATCAGGGCAGACACCGAGGTGTTGGCTGACGACCCTGTCTAGGGTTTTAGCCCGTCGGCAATTTCGCGGTCTTGGGTTACACTGCATCTCTGGCCATTGATCTATGGGGATAATAAATGCCAAGCCTACGGGGTTTAAATGCCGCACTGTTGATCGCTTTCGGCGGCGCTATGTCTGTATTGCTGCCGCAGGGGGCCAGTGCGCAAGAACATCAGGCGGAAGTCGTCAGGAGTTGCGTTGCCGGGCAAGATGGCGATGCTGTCGCCATGGCGCTCTGCTCCAGCTATATTGAAGGCTTTCTGGACGGGGCTCTGGTGACCGACACCGCGATCGTCAATAATATATCTTCCGGTAAAGGTGGAGCCGAGGCTTCGGACTTCATGACCAGGGCCTACCAGACTCGCGTTGGCAGTAGTCGCGGTGTCCTGCCTGCAACCTATCTGGCAGAGTTTTGCCTGCCTGCCGATTTACCTCGCAGCTCGCTGGTGGAGCGTTTGGCGAAACTCCTGGCATCCCATCGATTCGACACGGCTAAACGAGAAACCGTTGCGGACGCGCTCTACGACGAAATAAAACGCAGCTTTCCCTGCTGACGGGCTGACAGCTGAAGCTCATCGCCCAGCGAGCGGCGTTTGCAGTTATTAATCTGCGTCCTCGTACAGTGCGTGATGTAAGCGCTCGAGTTCAGCCCTCAGGCTGTCGCGCGATGTTGTGGTGACATTGATGTGTCCCAGTTTACGGCGCGGAGCATCGGTCTTGTTATAGAGGTGCAGAGCCGATTCGGCTGACAGTAATTGCAGTTCACGCGCCTCATCGTGGTGCCCCAGAATGTTGATCATGCCGGCATAGTGATCCGTTGCAGTGTTGCCCAGCCTGAGGCCGAGAATGGCGCGCAGGTGATTTTCAAACTGGCTGGTCACGTGGCTATTGATCGTCCAGTGGCCGCTGTTGTGAACCCTCGGTGCGAGCTCGTTAATCATCAGCCTGTCACCCTTAACAAAGCACTCCATCGCCATCACGCCGACATAATCCAGTGCCTCAAGCAGACTGTGCACGTAATGATGGCAGGCTTTGTCCAGGGCGTCGCTGATGTCGGAGGCCGGAGCCATTGATGTAATCAGCACCCCCTGCTCATGCAGATTCTCAGTGGGTGGGTACATCGCTATCTCGCCATTGGCAGAGCGCGCCGCAATGATGGAAATTTCCCGATCGAACGCGATCATTGATTCTACCAGCCAGTCGCCTTCGGTACTGCTGGCACAAAACTCCTCCAGCTGTTGCGCGGCCCGTATATGCCACTGCCCCTTGCCATCGTAGCCTTCAGCGCAGTTCTTTATGACAAGTGGAAGGCCCAGGTCAGCAGCGGCTGCGCGCACTTCATCCGTATCATTGGCGTGGCGGTAAGGCGCGGTGTCGAGCTGCAGCGACGAGATCAGCTCTTTCTCTCGTAATCTGTGTTGGCAGGCATGTACTGCCTTGGCTCCGGGGCGCACAGGGCAGTGCTCAGCGAGACCGGTGAGCAGGTCAGTATCGACGTGCTCGCGCTCAACAGTGATGACGTCGGGGCGACCCATCGCGGCGAAGATCTGGCTGACAGATGCCGAGTCTGTGCGGCGTACTACATCGCCCAGTCCATCAACCCCGATGCTGTTTTCGTTTTCCTCAGCCAGGAAGCTGAATGTAACATCCATCGGCCAGCCAGCCAGCGCCAGCATGCGAGCCAATTGGCCACTGCCGACTATGCCGACGTGCATGGCTCTACCTCCGTCGGGATACTGTCCTTGAGCTCCCGGCGCCATGTCGCAAGGCGCTCCTGCAGGGTGGAATCTGCCAAAGCCAGAATCTGCGCTGCCATCAAGCCGGCGTTGTAGGCGCCACTCGCGCCGATGGCCTGGGTGGCGACAGCGACACCGGGCGGCATCTGGACGATAGAGAGCAGGCTGTCCAGGCCGTTAAGTGAGGCGCTTGATACCGGCACCGCAACGACGGGCAGCAGGGTCATCGAGGCAACCATTCCAGGCAGGTGTGCTGCGCCCCCAGCACCGGCGATAATCACCTTCAGGCCGCGCTCCCGGGCTGAGCTGGCGTACTGATACAGTCGATCAGGCGTGCGGTGCGCCGAGACCACCTGTGTCTCAAACGGTATATCAAGCAGCTCCAGTAACTCGGTGGCGCGTTGCATGGTCGGCCAATCAGAGCGAGAGCCCATAATGATGCCTACGCAGGGTGATGCAGGCGTTGCGGGATGGGTCATGTGTTAATCCGGTTCTTTAATCTAGTGGGTGGGCAGCAGCCAGCTGGCTGCTGCAATATACAATGGTATGCCAACCAGTACATTAAAGGGAAATTTGATACACACAGAAACTGCCAGAGACAACGTGGAAACCTGCCTGATAAAAGGCCCTTGCCATGTGTAGTTCTTGCCACCGTGATGCGCTGCGCCAGTGCCTGCAATCAGCAAGACCAGGCGCGCTTATCGAACGGTATCACCAACGGGAGGTTGGCGGCTTGCCGAGGCGATATAGCCAGGCAACAACAAGCAGAAGAAAGCTGTCACCTGCGGGCACATTAGCGGGAGGCTACCGAGTCTGATCAGCTGAAATAAAAAATATTTGAAAAAAAAGGGAATAGAACCCCCGGCTGCCCCGTCATCCTGATGAAAGTGGAGTGAAACCGCTGGAGGGAACAGGTGTCAGGCCATTGGGTACACGTTCGCACATTGTGTCGAACAGTGGGGCCGGCATCCAATCCCTCTATTTTTATTCGTTTGGCAGGTCGCATAGCGGGCTGTCAGGCAATTGTCTCACAGAGCAGGGACCGCTAGCCCTCTGCGCTGAACTTCAGGGCTTATCGTCTACATGGGGCGGTAAGTCCTGTATCCCTATTCTTTTTTTCTTTTCTGGATCGTCCTTCAGGGTGTGGCCCTCCGGTGGTTCGTGCACGCCTGGGGCAGCGCTGCGGGGTTATCCAATAAAGCTATTCGTCAATCGTGAACAGACGCACCGCTGCAAATGTGTACCCGCGATGTTAAAGGGATGCTGGCTGGGGGAGGGGTAGAGTCGGCTGGTCGCTCCGCCCCAAAGTTGAGCTACTGCCAGTTATTATCGATAAGCCTGAATTCTTCATTACGCCCAAGTGCGATGCCCCGGGCCTGTTCAGCGATGTAAGTCTCGATGGCATCTGAATCTGAGCCTGAGGCAGCAATATAGGCGCCATTGGGAGCAGCGGCGGGGTTACTGTCAGCCAGTATCTCCGTGGACCATTGTCCGGGGGCTGTGCGACAGGCCACGCCGCGCTGCGTGGCCGAATCAGTAACGACCAGGAATTCACGACACCAACGACCGGATGTGCTCGCAAAGCTCAGGACGGGCCTTACTTGCCTGCCGTCTGCCAGAATGTCCCATTGATCAGCGCTTGAGGGCGTATCTTCCAATACCGCAGACAGCTGCATATCTGCCCCGGTGTCTGGGGTGCTGCGCCAATCAGGCACCATGAGAACGGCAGTGGCCGCCAGTAGCGATGCAGCGATGGCAAGGCCACGATAGCCGCCATGGTCGCGCTGTTTAATGGGTGCTTCCTGCAGCAGGGCTGTGACGCTAGCCGGCACCGATTGTGCGGCGTGTGCTGCGGCGTCCTTCATTTGCTGGTCTAACTTGCGCATGTGGTCAAAGCGAGCGCGAAGCGCGGGCTCAGCCAATAGCCGTTGGCGTAACACGTGTGCCTCGTCGGCGGGTAGTTCGCCATCGAGATACTGTGATAGCAGCATGGTTTCCTGGTCTGTCATATCAATTTCCACTCTGTTCGTGGTCTCCCTCGGCAGGGTAAACCCTCATCAGGTTACGTCTGGCCCGAGCGATCCGGCTCATTATCGTACCAACGGGTACTTCCATGACCTCTGCCGCTTCGGCATAACTTTTCCCATCTACCGCGACCAGTGTTAAGGCGATGCGCTGGTCTGCTGGTAAGTCGTCCAGTGCAACACTGATGGCAGCTACGTCTCGCTCACCGCTGGCTGATCGTTCCGCTGACGGCGAGCTGTCCTGTTCGTCAGCGAGTGTCTGCGGGTACCGCTGTCTGACTTCTCGCGATCGAATTTCATCAATCCAGGCGTTTTTGCAGACCCGGTACGCCCACTTTTCAGCGTGTGCGTCTTCAGGCATGCCCTTTTCCAGCAATCGCTCTACCGTGGTCTGCAGCAGGTCATCGGCATCGGCGCTATTGCCGGTAAGCGAATAGCAAAACCGACGCAGGCCGCCCAATCCGGCGAGCAGAACCTCGCGCTGTGAGTCGCTGAGCGCTGGCATACTTTTCCTGTTAAAATAAGTGACGTTTAAAGAGTGGATTCTATTCCATCAAGTGGAATTATTCTGTGTGCGGACCGTCATCATTATACAGACGACAGCGGCTTGGCTGCGGTGATTATAGCAATGAAAAGTCTTAACATCTTGAAAATTATGAATAAATCAGCGCTGGATTCGCTCAGGGCATTACCTGCAGCACTGCGAGGGCTGGTGTTTGTCGGGCTGACTGCCTCTCTGGCAACCTTACCGGTTCAGGCGGGTGGTCTCAGTCTGGGTGGTCCTCCTGAAGAAGCCATTGAGGACAGCGTTGAACAAAGCGTCGAGGACAGCGTTGAGGAACAAGCCCAGGATGCCGCACAGGAAGCGGTAGAGGATGCCGTCGAAGAGCGGGTTCTCAGCCTGGGTGGCCCTCCTATAGAACAGAAAATTGAAGAGCAGGTTGAGGAGACTGTCGAAGAAAACCTTGTTGAAACTGTTGAGGAAACAGTAGAAGACACTGTCGAGGAATCAGTCGCTGAAAACGTGGCCGAAGACATTGAAAACAGTGTGGAAGAAAGCGTTGAAGAAGCCGTTGAGGGGGTGGTTGAGGAAACCATCGAAGAGACCCTTGAAACGGGCGTGGAGCAGGTGGTCGAGTCGTCAGTCGAGGACGCTGTTGAAGGTGCGGTGGAAGAGTCCGTTGCCGCGGCGGTGGAAGACGGCGTTGAAGAGTCGGTGACCGCGTCAGTAGAGGATAGTGTTCAGGAGTCTGTGGCGGCCTCGGTGGAGGAATCCGTGCAGGATGCTGTGACGGATTCAGTCGAGGAGACAGTTCAGGAGACCGTCGCAGACACTGTTGAGGAAACTGTGCAGGAATCGGTGGCGGCATCGGTTGAGGAGAGCGTGGAACAGGGTGTGACAGCTGGCGTAGAGCAGTCGGTTGAGCTTGGCGTGGAACAGGCGGTTGAAGTGGCCGTTGCTGAAAGCGTAGAGGAGCAGCTGGAAAGCGAGATCGATGAGATTCTCGAAGGAATCGAGAGCGAATTCGAAATCGACGAGCGGCGCATCAACAGGGATCAGTGGCTGGTAATGGCCGAACCAGAGGTGTTCGACAAGCTTGCAGAAGAAGGTTACCTGTTCGCGACTGTCACTGAACTTCCCGGCATGGGGATGCGACTGGCCGAGGTGGCTGCGCCGTCAAGCTTCGATATCTCAGAGGTACGCCAGGGTGTTATCGATGTCGTGGGTAAAGAGCGGGCCGAGGTAGACCTCAATCATATTTATACCGCTGGTGAGTCAATCGATTCACCGTCTGAGGAAGGCGTTTCGCCTCGTACTGCTATCCGTTTCCCCGTAGACACCGATGCGATGTCCCTGCGTATCGGGATGATCGACAGTCGGGTCGATGTGACGCACCCGGCCTTGAACAAGGCGAGCATCGAGGCGCGCTCCTTCACCACCGACGGAGCCCAGATGCCTGATTTTCATGGCACGGCTATCGCATCGATTATTGTCGCCAATGCCGATGAGTATCAGGGGCTTGCTCCCAATGCCCAGGTGTTTGCCGCCGCGGTTTTCGAGAAAGATGAGCAAAGGGGAGAAATCGCCAGTACTGTCAGTCTGGTGAGAGCGCTCGACTGGCTGATGTCCTCTGGTGTTGATGTCGTTAATGTCAGCCTGGCAGGGCCTCCCAACCGGCTGCTCGAAGCGGCACTGGCACGTGCTCATGACCGGGGCGTAATGGTTCTGGCTGCGGCGGGAAATGCCGGGCCGGTGGCTCAGCCGATGTACCCGGCAGCGTATGATTCGGTAGTGGCAGTGACGGCTGTTGATCGCGGTGGACAGGTATTTCGTCTGGCCAATCGTGGACAATATCTTGATATTGCCGCGCCCGGCGTCAGTTTGTTACATGCCAGGGCAGGTGGGGGCTATTCGGCTTCGTCAGGAACATCATTTGCAGTGCCGTTTGCGGCGACTGCCGCCGCGCGCTTGCGTTTTACCCAACCCGGGCAGGACGCGCTACAGTTGATGTATCAATCAGCTGAGGACCTCGGCCCACCGGGTCGCGACGAAATCTATGGCTACGGGTTATTGCGCCCGGAACGATCGTGACGGGCTACCAGCGGTAGATGAACCGCGTCCCAATAAGGTTTTGCGTGTAATCCGCCTGCGGATAGTTGGATTCGTAATCAGCGTAGCCATAAAACAGTTGTAGAGCCGATCGTCCAATCAGCGGAATCTCAAAATCTGCGCGCCAGCGGTTCCGGTCGTCCTGTCTGTCCTGTTCAATTGAGGGAGTAGGTGAAGAGTAATCCCTGTCCTCATAACGCCATGCCAATTCCAGTTTGGCCAATCTGGAAAACATCTCAATGCGCTGGATATAGCGCAGCTTGATGCTGTTGGAAGTGTAGTCGAGGCGATCAGACTCTGCGTCTTCGTTCTTGTATCGATAGCCAACATTGAAATAGCTGCGCAAACCGCGCCGGAAGTAGTAAAGGTCGGCTTCGCCGGAGTGCGTATAGGCGTCGCGATCACTGCGATTTACAATCACCTTCTCTGAGTAGACGTAAGCGCCACGCGCGAACCACTTTTTCGCCAGAAAACCGGAGATAGACGGCGACAGTCGATACAGCTCCAGAAATTTTGAGCCATCCAGTCTGGAGTCGATGTAGTAAAATGACAATCCAGTGTCAAAAGCGCTGAGCTTTGCGTTCATGTCGGCGCCAACGATATGCGTTTGCCGGTCGACCTCGGAGAACTCTTCGTACAGACTCTGGCTGAAATCGTAGCTTGCGCCCACCGTAAACGTATCGTTCAGGGCTTTGCTGACTTGCACTCCCAAATCCAGATTGAGCGCGTAATCACCTTCGTTACTGCTGCGGTCCACTTCTTCTACTGAGACGTTGCTGTCATATTCGATGCCGATGCCAATGTCTGCGTCAAACTCCAGAGGTTTCACCTGGTCAGCGTCGGCCAGAGTCGCAATGCCATTGCTGCTGGTTATAGCGACCACCGCCAGGCAAGCTCGGCGCAGTGAGACGGGGTGACGCATAGGGCGGACTTTCCTTTGGGGGGAGCGGCAAATCAGGTCAGCAGACTAACCAAGACTGCTTGCCGCGACAAGTCATCGGCAGTATTTTAGGCGATATCGAGGCCGCTACTCTGGCGCTTGGATTTGTTAAGATATTGCTATCTCAATGACATCAACTGCTTTAATTGACTGACAAGGAACCTCCTATGCCACAGCCTTCAACCATTAAAGACTGCATGCGCCGCAACCCCCTGACTATTCTGGACAGCGCCAGCCTGGTGAAAGCGATCGAGATGATCGTTGAATACAAGTTAACAGGGCTTACCGTGACGGATGAAGCGGGTGATGTGGTTGGCATATTGTCTGAACTCGATTGCATCGAAGCGGTTTTGAATGCGATTTACAATGATGGTGACCCAGAGCATACGCTGGTTCATTCTGCTATGTGCAAAGATCTGAATACCTGCAAACCAGGGGACAGTATCGTGGAGGTGGCCCAGGAAATGCTCAAGACTCGGCAGCGTCGCAGGCCGGTTATCGAACAGGGGAAGTTGGTCGGCCAGGTGAGCTCCAGCAATATTTTGTGGGCCTTGATGGAGCACTCACGCCGCCGTCGCTATAACGCCTGAAAGCATACCTCGCCCGGGAGGGTTTTGGCCCAATTGGCACTGCTGAAGATCTACTTAAGCCGACATGAAGTGAGGTTTTCGTGTATAGTACGGCGCTTTCCTGAAAATTAAGGTCTCATTATGGCGCGTAAACCAACGCGAGCTCCGGCGAAGAAAAAGCAACCAGCAGCGGTTCAGACATCAGAATCGATTGAGGAGCAGACAGCCAAATTCCTCAAATCCGGTAACAAAATTGATGTGATTCAGTCTGGAGTGAGCGGCCAGCAGAGCATGGCTCCCAGCAAGCATATCAAGCTTGGTAACAAGAGCGTTGCAAAATAGTTGCGATCGGCAATACCCTGTGGCGAAGGCGATGTTCCTCTCGGCTTCGTCGCAAAGATCCCTTAGCGACGTACGAAATAGGCAGTGACCAGCGTTGACACCCTCTGGAAGGGCGATATACTGTTGTCTGCTTGTAAGTTCTACATCTATTTATGTTTCCACACCGAAGTAAGTCTGTAAGTACCTCGTCCTGTTTTTCATAAGTAATTGCATTCCTTCAAGCCAAACCGCTGTCTATTGTGACGGCAATTCAAAATTGAAAAGTTAGGATATATCTATGTCAACCAGTACTGGTACTGTTAAGTGGTTTAACGAAACTAAAGGCTTCGGCTTTATTGAACAGGAGTCCGGCCCCGACGTTTTCGCTCACTTCAGCGCAATCTCCGGTTCAGGCTTCAAGACACTGTTGGAAGGCCAGAAGGTCGAGTTCACAGTGACTCAGGGTCAGAAAGGCCCGCAGGCAGAAAACATCGTTGTAGTGTAAACACAACGAAATAAGATGGCCCGCCCTGGTAACAGCGCGGGCCATTTTTTTAAGCGCCGAATGTTCAGAAAATTGCAAGTAGCCTGAGCGTTGCGGTGCCTTAACCGTGTATCGGAGCTCCCGGTGCCAACAAGAGAGAAAGCCCCAACAGCTGGAGAAATTATGTCACTTTTAATTGGCGATAACCTCGTCGTAAGCATGCATTACACCTTATCCGATGACAGCGGCACCGTTTTGGACAGTTCCGAAGGTGCTGAGCCGCTAAGCTATCTGCACGGCGCAGGAAACATTATTCCCGGTCTGGAGCAGGCGCTGGTCGGTAAAGCCGAAGGCGACGAGCTTGAAGTAAAAGTTGAACCCGCACAAGGTTATGGCGAGGTGCGTCCCGAGCTGATGCAGGTCGTGGAACGGGCAGCCTTCCAGGGCGTTGAGTCGATTGAGCCGGGCATGGCGTTCGAAGCGCAGGGGCCTGATGGCGCAGCGCAACGAATCGTCGTCAAGGACGTCGATGGCGACAACATAACGGTAGACGCAAACCATCCTCTAGCCGGTGTTGAACTGAATTTTGATGTCAAGATCACCCAGGTCCGTGAGGCAACGGAAGAAGAAGTCGCTCACGGGCACGTGCACTGATGGCGCTGCCTGATCTGAATGGTAAGGTCGCCGTCGTGACCGGCGGCGGTTCTGGCATCGGTGAGGGTATAGTGCGGGCAGCCGTCGCTGCCGGCATGCGCGTAGTGATCGCCGACATCGACGGCACAAAGGCATCGGCTTTGGCCGCGGAACTCGGCGACTCGACGCTGGCCTGCGAAGTTGATGTCAGCAGTCTTGCTTCCATGGAGGCGCTGCGTGATGCCGCCGTCGCCGCTTTCGGAGCGGTGCACCTGGTCTGTAACAACGCAGGTGTGTGGGTTGGCGCGTTGATGCAGCAAGCGGATATCAAGGATTGGCAGTATCTCATCAATGTCAATCTTTACGGCGTTATCCACGGCGTCAAAACGTTCCTGCCGCTGTTGCTGGAGCAAGGTGAGGGGCATATCGTCAACACTGCTTCCATGGGTGGTTTGATATCAGGCCCGCCGGAGGGCCTTTACACCACAACCAAGTTTGCAGTGGTAGGTTTGTCGGAAGCTCTGTTATTGGAAGTCGCAGAACAGGGTATCGGGGTGTCGGTACTGTGTCCGGGCCTGGTTAAAACCAACCTGATCACACAATCCAGTGCCATGCGTCCGTCAGCGCTCAATACAGGCGCAGATTATCAGCAGCCTGCGCCAGATGTAGCCAACGGGATTGCGCCTTTGGTGGTCGGGAACCAGGTGCTGGATGCAGTGCGAGAGGGCGGTTTTTACGTCATCACGCACGATGATTATCGCGATATCATCGCTATGCGCCATGACGGCATCCTGCAGTCACTGGATGCGCACGTCGCGCGCTATGGTTCTACTTCGGGGCGCAGCACCGAACCGTAAAGCTCAATTGGTGTTTCATTTTGTGCCGTCAGGTAGCTGCAGCATCTGCCTTGCAGCCTGCAACGATGCCGCAGAATCCACCCGGGCGCTGTAGGCTTCCAGAAAGAGCTTTCCGACCACAGTGCCAGTGGCGTCTATCACGATCATGCCAGGATGTGGAATGCCGTATTGCGGATCGCCCGGCTGGTAGCTCTCGTTCAGTATACCCAGTGTCTTGAAAGTGAGCGCGTCAATATCTGCCAGCAACGGTATGGTAATGCCATGCTTGTCAGCGAAGGCCTGTTGTTGTGCAGGCGTATCGTAGGTAATGCCAACCAAACCAATACCAGCGGCGTCAAAAGCCGCTTTATTTTGCTGTAGCTGGATCATCTGCCGCATGCAGTATGGACACCAGTCCAGCGATCTGCTGGCAACCAGCGCGGTCCCGTTGCGGCCAGCAAAGGGCTGCAGCAAGGCGATCTCACGGCCATTATACAAAGCCCTGACCCCGGGAAAACGCGAGCCTATGGCTGGGCCGGGATCGAAGTCATCTGTGTCTGCGGGCACAAACATATCCTGGGTGAGTCGCGCATAGGCCATTTCCTTCAGCGGCTCTCGAAACAGGTATAGAAGTACGGCGCCAGCCACCAGCACCAGTGTGATCATCCCCAATATTTTTTTCATGGCATGTTATCTCCGGGTCGCAGCCGTCGCTGTGCAGGTGCAGTATAGGATGAGAGGTCGAATTATCCCAGCTGATGTGCAGTGCGGTAGTTGTTCATGGGCCCCACTAACGCGTATGCTTCGTGGTCTGAAAATGAGGTCCCGGAATTCCTGAATGATTGACCAGCTGCTGATCGCCGGCTTGTTTGTACTGTTGCTGGCTAGTCTGGTGCTTACCCGATGGCGTGCCGTCTGGATTTTTGTGAGCACGATGTTAATGGCGTATTTCCTGGGGCTGGTGGATACCGAAGAAGTCCTGGATAAAGCCTCCAATACGGGGGTAATGACATTGGTGGTATTGCTACTGGTGTCTATCGGCCTGGAAAAGCTGTCCTGGCTGACGCGATTGTCAGGTAGCCTGATTACACCGGGCTATAAAAGCAGCGTGTTGCGATTGGGAGCAGCAACCGCTTTTTTTTCCGCCTTTGTTAACAATACTGCGATCGTAGCGACGCTTGCGCATACGGTACGCACCAATCGGCATCATCCGGCAGCGAAGCTCCTCATCCCATTGTCCTATTCCGCCATTCTCGGCGGCACCATGACTCTGATAGGCACTTCAACCAATCTGATCGTCAGCAGTTTCCTGCAGGACGCGACCGGGCAGGGCCTGGCGTTTTTCGACTTTTTCATTGTGGGCCTTTCCGTAACGGTACTGGGGCTAGTGGTGATTCTCGTGAGTTCGCGCCTGTTACCACAGGGTCAGAATGAGCCGATGGATATCAATGAATACGTGATTGAAGTTGAGGTCAGTAAAGACTCAGGCCTTATCGGTAAAACCATTCTGGACAATCGCCTGCGCGACCTGGAAGATCTTTTCCTGGTTGAAATCGTCCGCGGAAACCACCTGATCACCCCGGTAACACCGCAGGAGTATATTGAGGCCGAAGACAAGCTGATCTTCTCCGGCGACATCAAGCAGCTCGAGGCGCTGGAAGCCTATGATGGCCTTAGCCTTTTTGCCGTTGAAGAAGGGCTGTTGAGCGAGAATATGATGGAAGTCATCGTCATGCCTAATGCGGCGATCGAGGGCAAAACGGTTAAGGAGAGCGGCTTCAGGTCATTGTTTGATGCTGCAGTCGTGGGTATGCGGCGTGGCGGGAAGCGACTCTCGGGAAAACTTGGCAACATTACGATCCAAGCCGGCGACAATATGATGCTGGCTGTAGGGCCTGACTTCAATGAGCGTAAAAACCTGGATAAGAACTTTGTGGTCATTGATGAAGCTGCGGGCAAACTCAAGACGACGCCTTTCCAGAACTATTTTGTTACCGGAATACTGCTACTGGTCATCACACTGGCGTCACTGGAGATAGTGCCACTGATTAAGGGCATGGTATTCCTGTTGGCCAGTATGCTCCTGTTGGGTGTGGTAAAAGCCTCTGAACTGCGCCGCCGTTTCCCGTTCGAGCTGTGGTTGATCATCGCCTCTGCGCTGACGCTTTCAGCGGCATTGACCAACTCCGGATTGGTGGCTGTCATGGCGGATGGCCTGCATGCGGGCCTTGAAGGTGCCGGGCCTTACGCAGCAGTGGCGGGAATCTATTTCGGCACTTTGCTGTTAACTGAACTTATGACAAACAACGCTGCCGCGGCGCTCAGTTTTCCCGTGGCGTTTGGTTTAGCCGAGAGTTTTGGGATGAGCCATATGCCGTTTGTGATGGCCGTAGCCTACGGTGCCAGTGCCAGTTTCCTGACCCCTTACGGCTACACCACCAACCTGATGGTGCAAAACCTCGGCGGGTACCAACTGCGCGATTACTTCAGGGCGGGCCTGCCTTTGTCGATAGTTTATTCAGCCGCCGTCATTATACTGTTGCCGGTCGTTTTTCCGTTTTGATCAATCCGGGCTAGAGGCTGTTCAAGCGCGCGTGGTCGCTTGTTGGTGAATTCCTGCATTGATTAGACTGGTGTTTTTCCCAGTCAAGTTTGAGGGCCGTTATATGTACGAAGATTTGTCTGTTGCCGGTTTTATGCAGGAACTACAACAGCGTAGTCCCCACGAGACGGAATTTCACCAGGCTGTGCATGAAGTCGCCCAGTCGGTCATCCCATTCATTCTGGATAATCCGAGATACCGGGATGCGGGAATTTTCCAACGTATGACAGAGCCAGACAGGACGATTATCTTCCGCGTTGTGTGGGAGGACGATGCCGGTAATATCAACGTCAACCGCGGCTATCGCGTGCAGTTCAATAATTCCATTGGTCCTTACAAAGGGGGATTGCGGCTGCATCCGTCGGTCAATCTCAGCGTGCTGAAATTCCTCGGCTTCGAGCAGACATTCAAAAACAGCCTGACGACGCTACCCATGGGCGGTGGTAAAGGGGGTGCTGACTTTGACCCCAAGGGTAAATCCGACCGCGAAGTGATGCGTTTCTGCCAGGCCTTCATGACCGAGCTGGTGCATCATATCGGCCCGGATACTGACGTGCCTGCCGGTGACATTGGTGTCGGCGCGCGCGAAATCAGCTATATGTTCGGCCAGTACAAGCGCCTGGCTCATCGGTTCGATGGCGCGCTGACGGGTAAGGCACTGGAATTTGGTGGCAGTCTGATTCGCAAGGAAGCCACGGGCTACGGCGCGGCTTACTTTATGCAGGAGATGTTGGCGCATCATGGTCAGGACATACAGGGTAAAACCTGTGCTATCTCAGGTTCAGGTAATGTTGCGCTCTACTGTGCACAAAAATTGCTGGAACTCGGTGCCAGAGTGCTGACCTTATCGGATTCAGGTGGGTTTGTTCTGGATCCGGCAGGACTGGACGAGGAAAAGCTCAATTGGCTGATTGACCTGAAAACGCGCCGGCGTGGCAGGATCCACGAGTATGCTGAAAATTACGGGCTGGAGTTTTACGCCGAGCGCAAACCCTGGCGTGTGCCCTGTGATCTCGCGTTTCCCTGTGCGACCCAGAATGAGCTTGGCGCAGGCGATGCACTGGCGCTGGCGGACAACGGCTGTATTGCGGTGGCAGAGGGCGCCAACATGCCGACTACCCTTGAGGCGCTCGGTGTGTTCAGGGATGCCGGGGTACTGTTTGCACCGGGTAAGGCGTCAAATGCTGGCGGTGTGGCCGTCTCCGGTCTTGAAATGACGCAGAACAGCATGCGCCTGAGCTGGACTGCCGAAGAAACAGAGGTCAAGCTCAGGGATATCATGAAGAAGATACACCGTCAGTGTATTCATCATGGCGCTGAGCCGTCGGGTTATATGAATTACGTGAAAGGGGCCAACATAGCCGGCTTCATCAAGGTTGCCGATGCCATGCTGGCCTATGGCGTAGCCTGATCAGCCGGCGTCGCGCCAATCTTGTGCATAGAACTGGCTGTACCAGCGGCGGAACTTGGCGAAGGGGCCATCGTTGTCACATAGCATGGGTTTTTCGAAGTACTTCTTGCGCGCCCAGATGATTTTGTCTTCTTCCATCTGTTTGTGGATGTCTGCCACGATAGCGTCGGCGACGCCACCAACAGGCTCTTTACCGTCAACCTTGCGTTGCAGGAATGCGTAGAAGGCCTTGCTGTTCTCCTGGTCGACCGGAGTCAGGTTAGCCATCAGGACAGTTTCACAGATGCCGCTGAACCGTACGGTCGCCTGGCCAGGCCCCGTGCTTTTGTTCTCAATGACGCCTTTGATTTCTCCGCGCGGTGTCGACATGTTGCTCACCAACCTGCCAGAGCGATAGACGCCATCAAACTCCATAACATCTGGTGTGGGGATATTCTGCGTGCCGTGCACGTACAGGAAGTGAGCTGGATCGACCGCGTTCTCTCCGATCTCCTGCATGTGGGTGCTGATATCCCAGGTGTGAATCTTCGGCGTGCCCCAATCTTCATTGTCGGGTGCGGCTTCCGGAATGACCTCCGGTTCAAAGGTGGGCGCAGCGTGTTCCGGGTGATACCACACGAAGATAACCTGGTTCAGCTCGCGTACCTCCCACGGACGAATGACGGATTCCCCTTTGGCGATTTTCGGCGGCATATTTTTAGCATAGGGGATATCGGTGCATTGACCCGCGCCGTTGTAGGCCCAGCCGTGAAAGGGGCAGACGATAGAATCGCCAACGACTGCGGATCCTCCTCCAGCCTGGTCTCTGATGCCATAACCAAGGTGCGCGCCCATATGCGGACAGTACGCATCGAGTACTTTTGCCTCCCCGCTCTCGGTGCGGAAAAGTACGAGGTCTGTATCGAAGTAGCGCAGAGGCATTGATTCGGCGACGCCAATGTCATGCGAGTAGGCCACTTGAAACCAGCCGAAAGGCATCGGCATCGGTATACGTTCACTCATGGTAATAACCTCGTTTGATCAGATCTTCAATGTGATCGCTACTGTAGAGTAGCCGGCGCGAGATTGTAACGGGTTGCAATATCTGTTTCATTCGCTACTCGCGCAAATAACTATACTCACCTGTGATTTCATTATCCCGACGTGATATGTAGCAGAAAATGGAGTCTGTGGTTGTTGCTGCCAAAAGCGGCGGCAACCTACACTGGAGACATCAAATAAACCTTGCAGCAGGAGTTTGTCTATATGCGGTTAGCCAACAAGGTAGCCATTGTAACCGGAGCGGGTCAGGGTATTGGTGCTGCGACGGCACGGCTGTTCGCGGCAGAGGGTGCGCGAGTCGTCCTGGCCGCACGCCGTCTGGAAAAGCTGCAGGAAGTGGTCGCGCAGATTGAGCGCGATGGCGGCACAGCCATGGCGTTTTCCGTGGATGTTTCTGATGAGGAGGCCGTCAGAGAGCTGGTCGGCGCCACGCTCCAGGCCTACGGCAAACTGGATATTGTCGTTAACAATGCGGTTCTGATGGTGCCCGATCTGTTGGAGAGGCATGACACAAGACGCTGGCGCCAGAACTTTGCCGTATCACTGGACGGCGCAATGTTTATGATGCGCGAGTCTGCCGAGCAGCTGAAGGCAAATGCAGGTGCTGTGGTAAACGTATCTTCTGTATGCGGCCTGGCTGGCTCTGTGGCAACCGCGGGGTACAGTGCTGCCAAAGCCGGCATGTTGGCGTTGAGTCGCAATGCGGCGATCGAATGGGGCGGGCGAGCCGGTCCCGGTGTGCGCGTCAACAGTGTTATTCCCGGTGTTTTCCTGACGCCAGCCACAGAAGGAGTGATGCCGGATGAGGCTTCCCAGCAGGCCACTGCACGTTCAATTCCGGTGGGACGTATCGGGGATCCCGGAGAGTGTGCACAGGCCATATTATTTCTAGCCAGCGATGATGCCTCTTACATTACTGGCGCCGAGCTCGTCGTCGATGGTGGACGTATGGCAGAACTGAATACCGGAACAGCCAGTTGGGATTAGAGAATGTCAGATCAAACACTACTGCATCGCATTGACCGTTTGGAATCACTGGACGAGATCAGGCAGCTGCCTGCGCGCTATGCGCTGTCGCTGGACATGCGTGATATGGATGCGCACGTCAACTTGTTTGCACCCGACATCCGGGTCAGTCGCGACAAGGTAGGGCGCGCGCATCTGAAACGGTGGCTGGATGATACGTTGCGATTGCAGTTCACTGGCACCTCGCACCACATTGGCAATCACATCATTGAGTTCGATGACCCTGATCATGCGCACGGCGTGGTTTACTCCAAGAACGAGCATGAAACTCCCTGTGCCAACGGTAACGCGGAGTGGGTGATTATGCAGATGTTGTACTGGGATAATTATGAGCGCATCGAGGGACACTGGTACTTCCGTCGCAGGCTTCCGTGTTACTGGTACGCATCGGATATCAACCAGCCACCGGTGGGAGATAACAAAATGCGCTGGCCCGATCGTGAGGCTTACGAGGGGGCCTTTCATGCGCTTTGGCCAAGCTGGACAGAGTTCTGGAGCAATCCACCGTCGGAAGATGAGCCGCATGTTGCAGCGCCCGCTCCAGTCAATGAATTTTTGAAAACGATGCGGCGCGATGCCGCAGAGCCACGAATACGCGTTCGCTAGGATAGATCATGGATATTTTTTCACCGTTGCAGCTGGGCGCATTACAACTGCGCAATCGTATCGTGATGGCGCCGATGACACGCAGCCGTGCCGGGATCGATGCCGTACCTACATCAATAATGGTGGACTACTATCGGCAGCGGGCCAGTGCGGGTTTGATTGTATCGGAGGGAATCTCCCCAAGCGCCGATGGTTTGGGTTATTGCCGCACGCCCGGTATCTACAGCCGGGCGCAAATCGATGCCTGGAAAACGGTGACCGCGGCAGTGCATGAACGGGGAGGTAAAATCGTTGCCCAGTTGATGCACGTTGGTCGTGTAGCGAATCATTTAAACAAGCCGGCAGGCAGCCGCACTGTCGCGCCTTCCGCGCTGGCTGCCCGGGGTGAAATTTATACGGATCAGAAGGGGATGCAGCCTCTGGACCAGCCTTTTGCCTTGACCACCGAAGAGGTTATCGCAGTCATTGAGGAGTATCGGCAGGCCACAGAGAACAGCTATGAAGCCGGGTTTGATGGCGTGGAACTGCACTGCACCAGTGGCTATCTGCCCGCGCAGTTCCTGTCCACGGGCACTAACCAGCGTAGTGACGAGTATGGTGGCACGCTGCAGAATCGCGTGCGTTTTCCGCTGCAGGTATTGCGTGCGATGTCGTCAGTCGCTGGTAGCGAACTCGTCGGCATGCGTATTTGCCCAGACAACGGCTTTAACGATCTGAGTGACGATGACCCTCAGGCAACATTTGATAATTTTTTGCAGGGCGCTGCAGCGCTGGATCTGGCCTACCTGCATGTCATTCGGCTGCCGCAGGGGCGTGTTGATAATATAGAAACGGGAAAACGCTATTTCCCCGATCGCCTGATTGGCAACGACAGCTATAGTCTGGAGGAAGCACAGGAGGCGGTATCCAGCGCGGCGCTGGCTGCGGTGTCATTTGCTCGCCCGTTTATCGCTAATCCTGATTTGGTGGAAAGGTGGCAAGCGGGACAGGCATTGGCCGGCTTCAATCCGAAAACATTGTATACACCGGGTGCAGAGGGCTACAGTACCTATCCCGCGGTAGCGCAATAGTATTCCCTAATACAGCTGTAGCGCATACTCAAGGTAGGGCAGGTGCCAGCTGCCGATATCGGCGTCGTCGCCACTGCCACCGGGTTGGCCGTCTTTACCCAGCGTGAGCAACCTGTACTGCGGTGGTAGTGGGTGAAGCACACGGACGCGTTCATAGAGGTAGGGCTGTCCCCAGGGATCGATGGGTGTACTTTCGAGTGACAGGGCTGCAAGCCCCTCCTTGGTGGAAGGGTAGGCGCGCTGGTCCGCAAGCAGGTACGCTTGCAAGGCGCGATCAAGCATCTGCAGATCAGACACCACTCTGAGCAAAGCAGTGTTGCTGCGATCAACCGGGAAAATGTTGAATTGCAACTCAACGGCGGCTACCGGATCATCTGAACAGTACACCACCCAGTCGTCATTGGTGGGCCGCAGTATTTCCCGATCTTTCAGCACGATATAGCGAAGGTAACCGGTTTCATCTCCCCAGCGCCCGGTGGCGTTTACCTCACCGCAATTGACGCCGCCCTTGAAGGTCTCCACGTTGCGATACTGCACCACTTCCTTGAAGGGAAGTTGTGTTTCGACACGCTCCCTGGACGTATCTGTGGTGCTCGCGCAGCTCGCAGCGAGCATTGCCAGGCACAGGATAAACAGCCGCTGCATGTTACTTGGCTACCTTCTTCTTTGCTGTAGTTTTCGATTTCAACTTGGGAACCACCGCCGTCTTTGCCTTGGCGGGCGCCTTTTTCCTGCCTTTGGCCGCTGTGCCAGTTTTGCGTAAACGCCCGGTCTTGGTGCGCAGCCCCGCCGCGTCTTCCAGCTCTACCAGTGAATCTTCCATATAGTCGATCAGGCGTTGTACATGAGGCACAGACTTGCGGCAGGCAACAATACCGAAATCCAGGTTTTCAAAGTTGCTGACGACAGTAAAGTTCACAGCTGAACCATCAAAGGGGATAGACACCGGGTACATGCCATCCAGCCTCGCGCCATTCCAGTAGCGACGCTCGCGGGGCCCCGGTACGTTTGAGATGACGGTGCTGAACGCTGGAAAACGGCTGCCCAGCCCGGTCATCTGGGTCAGCAACAGCGGTGCCTGGGATAACGCCGTGTAGATTTGTATCTCGCGCGACGTCATTTGCTGCAGCTGCGCCTTGGCAGCATCCATCGATTCCTTGATCTGCCTGATGCGCTTGGCGGGGTCGCGCACGTTGGTGGCAAGGTCTACACACACCATACCCACGGCATTGGAAGAGTCCAGATCACCCGCCGCCCGCACGGAAACAGGGGCCATCGCCTTCAGGGATTGTTTGGGTAAGCCGCGTTGATCCTGTAGCTGGCGGCGCAGTGCCCCAGCGCACATTGCCATAACCGCGTCATTGAGTGTGCCATCAAAGGCTTTGCCAACGGCCCGGACGCGATCAAAAGACCACGATTGCGCCACAAAACGCCTCGCTCCCGTCAGCTGGGTGCTCAGTGCGGAGCGCGGGATTTTGTGAAATGGGACGACCATTTTGCTCTGCTTGCCCATCCAGATGCGCGCTGTTTCGCTCATCGCTTTGGCGATGCTCACTGATCCGCCCAGTTGCTCACGCAGCAACTCTGCAACAGCTCGCACTTCGTTCTCATTGGGATTGATACGACTGGGCTTGTCAGCCTGCAGCAGTTCTTTATACGCCTTGTACGTTTCATAGGAGAACGGTGAGTTTTTCACACGCGTGCGGGCATTGGTGGAGTACATACTGCTCATCAGGTGCATGGCGCCTACACCGTCGATAGCGCAATGGTGCGCTTTGAAGTAGGTCGCGAATTGGCGGTTTTGCAAGCCTTCGATGAGGTGCATCTCCCACAGGGGTCTTGAGCGGTCCAGCAAGGTACTGTGCAGGCGCGAGACCAGGGCAAACAGTTCACGGTAGCGTCCCGGCCTGGGTAGCGCTGAATGCCGCACATGGTATTCCATGTCCAGCTCATCGTCTTCCTCCCAGCCGATACTGCCGGCGGCGCCCAACGGCCCCATCTTAAGCTTTTCGCCAAAGGGTCTTCTGAGTTCACCCTCATGCCGCATAATGTCGCCCAGTGTATGCAGAAAAGTCGCATCATCAATGTCTTTGGGCAGTGTAAAAAGATTGACGCCACCGACATGCATCGGTGTGCGCCGAGATTCCATGATGAGGAAAAAAGCGTCTGTGATAGGCATTCTGCGCATGATGGGTATCTCCCCGGAGCTGTGTTATGTCATTGTTATGTTATTGATGGTGCGAACTGGCAGAATAGACTATTTATAAGCCACAGTGGAAGGACAACGTGATATGCATTGTGTGAGCTGCGAAATCAAAAATCTGATCTATGGTTACGCCGAGTGCATGGATCAGGGCGATTTCCGCGCGGCAGCAACGCTGTTCGAACATGCCCGCATGATCACGACCGGTGCCGATGGCACCGATGTCGTTGTACAGGGTATCGATAATATCGAGTCCATGTATCGCGGCTTTACCCGTTTATACCCCGATAACAATACCCCGCACACGCTGCATTTAACCAGTAATGTCATCGTCGAAAGCCTGGCAGAGGCGGCTGCGCGTTCTCGCTCCTGCGTTGCGGTGATGCAGGCGGTTGCCGGTCTGCCGCTGCAAACGATTATCACGGTGCGCTACGAAGATGAATTTGCCCGGGTCGAAGGCAAGTGGCGGTTTAGTGAGCGGCGTATGATCCCCGTTCTGTTGGGTGACCTTTCCCACCACCTGTTGCAGCCCATTGTTTGAGCTTAGCAAACGACAGGTACCTAACGAACAGCGCCGCCGCCATCAACGCACAGGACCTGCCCGGTAATAAAGGATGCTTTGTCACTGGATAAAAAAGCCACCGCTTCAGCAATCTCTTCGGGCTCGCCGAGTCGCTCCATGACGGAGGCGCGTTTCAATCCTTCGGCGATTTTGGGTTGTTCTTTGAAGTACTGTTCGACGCCTGGTGTTCTAATCACCCCGGGTGAAACGGCGTTGATCCGGATTCCCCGATTGCCATATTCTGCCGCGGAGCTTTTGGTGAGGATGTTTACGCCGCCCTTGGCCGCAGCATAGGCCGTGTTGAAGGCCTGGCCTTTGAGTGAGGCGTTTGATGAAATGTTCACGATTGCTCCACCGCCTGTGGCCAGCATGGCGGCTATTTCATGCTTCATACATAGCCATGTGTTGGTCAGGCACATTTCCAGAGTCTGGTCGAACACGCTGCGCTCGTATTCATGAATTGGGCCCGATCCGCGGCTGACGGCCGCGCTGTTGCAGGCGATATCAAGTCGGCCGTAGGTAGTGACGGCCGTTTCGATCATCTGCTTAACGGAGTCTTCCTGGCTCACGTCACCGTGCACAAACGCGGCGGTGCCGCCGTCGGCCTTGATCAATTCAACGGTTTCCTCGCCGGACGCTTGATTAAAGTCCGCCACGATAACCCGGGCGCCCTCTCGAGCGTAGCATTGGGCGATCGCCCGCCCGATACCCTGGCCTGCGCCGGTCACCGTTGCCGTTTTACCGTGCAGTAAACCCATGCTGTGTCCTCTTCATGTTCTAGCGTCTTGATAGTTGGCTGATTTAACTATGCTATGCTGCGGTGTGGCCCGCTAGGGTCTCTGGCGCCAATTTTATTAACAAATCCAATCGTGAAGCGTGATGTCCCAGATAACGGTCCCTGTCAGCAAGTTCCTGAGACTCTATGACTACCTCAGCCGTATTGGTGTTGATACAGATGGCTTCGTACAAACCCCGCACCTGGCCTGGGGCAGGTTGAAAAGACTCCCGTCGGATCAGGTGCTTCCTGCGCAGCATTATTCCAGGCTGTATGCTTTTGCCGTCGCGCAAATGCAAACCCTGGGTCAACCCGTGCCATGGGCAGCGGGCGTAGGCAGTGAAGCGTTTCAGTTGATGTGCCATTGTATGATCAGTGGCCGTACATTGGGCGATGCCCTGAAGCTGGCTGCGCGGTTTGGTGACGAGTTTTTTCCACTTACACGCCATCGCGTGAGCCTGGCCATGGACGGTCCGCAGGCCAGCCTGTTTTACACGATCCAGCTGGACGAAGCTGAATCACTTCTCGTACCGCAGGAATGGGACAGGGCGGAATCGTCCGAGACAGTAGCCTGCGCGTCGGGCTTGTTGGCATGGCACGCCCTGTGTGGCTGGTTGGTGGGACGATCAATGGAACTCGTCGATGTTCATATTGCAGCACCTTACTTGTCCGATGCTTATCACCGCCGGCTGACATCGGTATTCGGCTGCAAAGTGCAGTACGGTGCGCAGCGCAACACCCTGGCGTTTCCGGGCGATCAACTGGAGCGTCGCCTCGTGCACACGGTGGATTCGCTGCAAAGGTTTCTTGAGAACGCTGTTTACGAGTTGATCGCGATCGAGCAGGAACCGGCCAGTACCAGTGCCGCGATCAAATCCCTCATCAGTATCGATCTGCCAACGGGCATGCCTTCATTTGGCGAAGTGGCTGATGATTTGCATATGTCTGAATCCAGCCTGCGTCGGCGGTTGCAGCGCGAGGGCAGCAGTTACCAGAGTCTGAAGGATGAAGTGCGGTGTCAGGTCGCGATCGACAAACTCATTAACGAGAACGCGAGAGTCGCCGATCTGGCGAGCTATCTCGGTTTTACTGAGCCCAGCTCGTTCGTGCGGTCCTTCAAGAGCTGGACTGGCGAAACGCCCAAAAGTTACCGCGATCGGCTGCACGCACTCGGCCAGGAGTAACCGTCCGGTGTTAATAGCCACCTTTGCGCGCCTCGGTATAACTGCCTGAACGCAGGCAGATGTTCGTTCCATAAGCATGTTCCCGCCCGTGCCATATTGGGCATACTCGGCGTTTTAACCAATCAGGAGTGGTAAAGATGCAGTTAGCGAACAAGGTCGCGTTGGTGACAGGCGCCGGTCAGGGAGTAGGGCAGGGGATCGCGCTGGCACTGGCAGCCGAGGGCGCCAGTATTGCCGTCACTGGTCGCACCCTGGAAAAACTGCAGTCTACCTGCCAGCTGATAGCAGAGCGCGGTGGTAAGGCATTGCCGCTGGTTTGTGACGTGAAATCAGTGCAGGACATGGAGCGCACCGTTGCAGAGACAGTCGGGCAGTTCGGTGGCCTGCATATCCTGGTGAACAATGCGCAAGAGGTGCCGCTGGGGACGCTGCACCAGGTGTCTGATGAAAGTTTTACAGCAGGTCTTCAATCCGGTCCACTGGCGACCTTCCGGCTGATGAAACTGTGCTACGAGCACCTCAAAGGTGATGGCTGCATTGTTAACCTGGCCAGTGCCGCGGCCAAACGCTGGGATGCCAGCGGCTACGGTGCCTACGCAGCCACCAAAGAGGCCATTCGTTCCCTCACCCGCGCAGCTGCCTGTGAATGGGGCCCGCAAGGCATTCGCACGAATGTGATTTTGCCGCACGCCAGGTCTTCCGGGATGGCGTGGTGGATCGATAAGAACCCCGATGAGGCCGAACATCTGTTTGCCAGTATTCCCCTGCGCCGTGTAGGCGATTGCGAGTCTGACATCGGCCGATTCGTGGCCGTACTGTGCAGTGATGCGTCGGGCTATGTGAATGGGCAGACGATTGCGCTGGATGGAGGGCAGGCGTTCCTGGGGTAGCAAAAAGGGCGTGGGCAGCCGGCGACAAGGAAACACGAAACCACGATTCAAATCAATGTTGTTACTGCGTCTGAAACTGCTATGATATTCCCATAGTTAATAATGACCGCAGGATTTCGGGGCCACCCGAAAGATCAGGCAGGAACAGAGTTTGCAAAGAGTCCAGATGGTATCGGATCGAATTGTTGTCGGGCGGCGTGCTGCCTCAGCACCGCTGAGTCGTGCCTGTGCAGGTTGGTCTTCATCTGTTCCAGGTTTGTCTATTATTTTGTTATCCCGGCTCGACGCTGTTTAGCGATGGTTGGGCGTGCGAAATCACTTGGGCGGCGAACGCTGTCTGTGATAAGAAGAGAAGGCGGAAGCACCGCCTCAAGTAGCTGCAAAGCTATAGTATCTAACATAACCGGAAGAATACGCTCAGAGGGTATTACCATATGAAAAAGAAGTTGCTCGCATTGTCGGTACTCACCGCAATCAGTTCGCAGGCGGGGGCGTTTCAGTTTGACACCTCCGATGATTGGCAGATCCGTTGGGATAACACGTTCAAGTTCAACGTCGTATCGCGTGTCAACAAAATCGAAAATGAAGTCATCCGCGACTCCAACGGTTACTTCTTGGCCGACGATGGTGACCAGTCGGTGGACCGCAGGAACGGCGGCCTGGTGAGTACGCGGTTTGACGTATTCTCTGAATTTGACGTTATCTGGCGCGATGATTTCGGCTTCCGCATCAGCGGCTCGGCCTGGTATGACCCGCAGTACAAGAGCGACAATAACGATCACCCCACTGACTATAATTACACGTGGGCATCGCCCAGTGCGGATGTCGGTGATTTCAATCATGAAGCTGAAGACCTTCACTATGCGGGTGGTGAGCTGCTGGACGCCTTCGTCTTTGCCAACTTCGATATCGGTGACGCCGCGCTGGGTGTAAGAGCTGGCCGCCACACTATCTATTGGGGCAACAGCTTGCTGGGCACCGGTGCTATTGCGGGTATCGGCAGTGCTATGGCGCCACTGGACTTTTCCAAGGCATTGTCTGTACCGGGCTCCGAAGCCAAAGAACTGTTTATGCCCACCGGGAAGATTTCCTCAGTGTTGCAGTTGACAGACAACCTGACTCTGAACGCCTATTACAGCTTCGAGCACCAACGTTATCGCCTGCCAGAAACCGGCACTTTCTTTAGCCCGGCGGAAGGGCTTTCGGAAAACACCGAGTTCATCAGCTTCCCTCCGGGCTCACCGGATACGACCAATGTGGCTCTTCGTGGCGGTTTTAAAGGTTTGGGTGACAAGACCGAAACCGGAGACTTCGGTTTCAACGTCCAGTATTACGTCGACGCATGGAATCTGGAAACCAGTTTGATCTATCTCAACTACACCGATATGAACCTGCACGGTCTGCATGCTGGTTTTGATCTCGGCCAGCTGGGTACTGTCCAGGCGGGCAGTAATCCTTTGGCAGCGGCTTTGATTGGTGCCTGGAATGCCGCTTGCCCGGGCAACTTTGATTGCCCGAATGCCCCGGTCATCGATGCCGATGCGGGCACCATTACCTATGGCCAGGGTGGCTGGCTGTTCAAGGAGGACATCGACCTGTTCGGCATTTCTTTCGCGAAGGAAATAGCTGGCGTCAGCATGGGGATGGACATTGTACTGCGTAAGGATACGGGTCTGGCGCCTGAGCTGGGTGCGGCTCTGGCCCGTATCTACAACCTGCCGCCTTCACCGCCGTTTCCCGATGGCGATACCCTGGTCGGAGCCCTCGGACTTGCCGGTGTGATACCGGGTGAATTCAATTCGTATGATAGCAGCAACTACCTGGGCGCTACGGGCGATGTCTGGTCGGTGGTCATCAACGGCATCGGTTTGCTCAACGGTGACTTGGGCTTGTGGGATGGCGGTTCCTATATCGTAGAAGCGACCTTCCAGATGCTGGCTGACTGCAATGAAAACTGCCAGCTGCTGGATGCGCGCGTGAAAGAGGATCGTGTCGTGAGCCACATCGCAGCGGTATTCAAGCCCACCTGGTACCAGGTCCGCCCGGGCATGAACCTGAGCTTGCCGATGAACGTCAGCTATACCATCGATGGCGAGAAATCGCCGCTGACATTCGGTGGTGATGAAGAGCGTGGCACCGCCAGTATTGGTGTGGAATTGAGTTTCAATGAAGTCTGGACAATCGACACCAAGTACAACGCTTACTTCGGCCCGGTTGAGGCAGGGATCGGCGGCTTGCTGAAAGATCGCGATAATGTCTCAATGACCTTCAAGCGCGCGTTTTAAAATTAGGCTATAACTATAAATGTCTTTTGAGCTGTTTATGAGGAAGAAGATTATGATGTACAAGAAAACACTGGCGGCGTTGAGCCTCGGTACGTTACTGGCGAGCAGTGCATTTGCCGCCGTATCGCCTGAGCAGGCGGCGCGACTGGGTAAGGATCTTACCCCCATGGGTGCAGAAATGGCGGGCAATGCGGATGGCAGTATTCCTGCCTGGAATCCCCAGGGAACGCCAATTCCTGCGAGCTTCGTACCGGGTTCTGACCAGTATGTGAACCCGTATGCGGATGAAAAACCGCTGTATACGATTGACGTGAACAACTGGACACAGTACGAGGACAATCTGACAGAAGGTGCCAAGGCACTTTTTGAGAAGCTTGGCCCGGACGGCTTCAAGATGCACGTATACCCGACCAAGCGCGATTTTGTCGTGCCTGATTGGCTATACGACAACACGTCAAGAAATGCCACTGGCGCAACACTGGTGGCAGATGGCCAGAAAGTAGATGGTCACTACCCGGGCGTTCCTTTTCCCATTCCCCAGTCGGGCCTGGAAGTCATGTGGAACCACCTGTCGCGTTACCTGACCGACCACTCGATCGAGTACGATGTGTACTATGTGAGCTCCGACGGCAAGCCTATCCTGTCTACAACAGGCTACATCACCAACATCCTGCCGATGTTCCAGGAGCCTGAGAAGCCCGCTGGTGATACTGCCTGGGTGAAGTTGCGTATCAACTACTCGGCGCCCGCACGTCGCGCCGGTGAAATCCTGCTGGTGCACGAGCCCGGGGCAGACTTCACCGAAGGCCGGGGACGTAAAGCCTGGCAATACCTGGTGGGCCAGCGCCGCGTGCGTCTGGCGCCCGCGGTGAACTTCGACACCCCGAACCCGGGTGTTGCGGGAACTTCAACCTATGATGATTCCTTCATCTTTAACGGTTCTCCGGAGCGTTATGACTGGACCCTGGTAGGCAAAAAGGAAATCATCATTCCCTATTCCAACTACGATTTCCTGTTCAAGCACAAGATCGAAGACATGCTGGGTGAGAAATTCCTGAACCCAGAGACAGTGCGCTGGGAAAAGCACCGTGTCTGGGTGGTTGAAGCGAACCTGAAGGAAGGTAACCGGCACCTGTATAGCAAGCGTCGCTTTTATATAGATGAAGATATGTGGGCGGGCCTTGCTTCTGAGAACTACGATGCAAGGGGCAACCTGTGGCGCGTTAACTTCGCCTACGGCGCAAACCTCTACGACATCAAGTCCAACTACCACTTTGCCTACGGTGCTTATGACGTGTTGCAGGGGCTCTACAACATCAATACGAAGCCGATACCGGGCAAGTATAAAAATGGAGTCACTGAGGGCGATAAGTACTTCACACCCAAAGGGCTTGCCCGCGGGGGCGTTCGCTAGTCAAGCGGGTCTGAAGGGCGTTGCGCATGCAACGCCCTTTTTAGTTGTCTCAAGAATAATGAATGGAAGTAACCCAATGATTCTAAAGAGAGCTTTGTTCGGTTTGGTGTTCTGGGGCTTGATCAGCCCATGGTCCATCGTCTATGCCGCCAAATATGATGTACTTGCGCTGCCGGCTGTGCCCAGCGAAAAGGCCGCGAAATCGTTGATTATGTCGATCAAGAAAGTGGGTGATCGCTATTTTGCGGTGGGTCATCGGGGTCACATTCTCTACTCGGATGATGGCGGCACCACATGGGAGCAGGGCGAAGTTCCGGTGCGCAGCACATTACTTGATATTGATTTCCCGACGCCCGATCAGGGCTGGGTTGTTGGTCACGAGGGGGTCATTCTTCACTCCGCTGATGGCGGTAAAACCTGGACCAAGCAGTATGACGGGGTGCGTTATGGTCAGGAGGGCCTGGCTTATTACTCCCGACTTGCCGAAGAGAACCCAGACAACGAGCTGTACCCGTATCTTGTTGAAGAAATGGAATTTGCGATCACCCAGGGTGCAGACAAACCCTTGTTCAGAGTGCATTTCCAGGATGAGAAATTTGGTCATGCTCTGGGCGCTTACGGCATGATTCTGGTGACCCGGGACGGGGGAGAAACATGGCAGCATGCTTTGCACACCACAGAGAACGATGCCTTCTATCACGTATTTGATTTCGCACCGCTACCCGAGAAAGGGCGCTACTTCCTCAGTGGGGAGGCGGGGCTGTTTATGGTGGGCGATATCAATGAATCCACCTCCAAAAAAATCAACTCTGTGCCGTGGGAGGGGAGTTTCTTTACCAGTTCAGATACAAATGACGGCGCTATCGTCATGGGCGGACTGCGTGGACGTATGTTTCGTACCGAGGATGTCGGTGATACCTGGACGGTGGTGGAGAAACCACCTACCAGCTCAATCGTTGATTCGGTCAAACTGTCCAACGGCGATCTGATTTTCGTCGGTATCGCGGGTGAAGTACTGCGCAGCACGGATAACGGTAACAGCTTTGCGCAATTGCCCGTGACATCCGGGGACCGGATATACGCGGTTGCAGAAGGCCCGACCGGGACGATTCTCGCGGGTGGCCCCAAGGGCATTACCAAACTCGAACTACCGCAATAATATAAGATCATGGAGAACCAGTAATGGCTCACTCACAAGAATCTGATCTGCCCGTAATTGCGGATCTGAAAGACTTTGACTACAACTCCGGAACGTTCCTGGAAAAGCTTGTCTTCAACCATCGTGCGATTGTTGTTGTGCTCTGTATTCTCACTACTATTGTCTTGGGATGGCAGGCAGCCAAGATTCAGCTGCAAGCGGGATTTGAGAAGACGCTGCCAAAAGCACACCAGTACGTCATCAACTATCAAGCCAACAAGAATGAACTCAAGGGCCTGGGTAACAACCTGCGCATTGTGGTAGCGGTTAAAGAAGGCACCATATTCACACCAGAAAACCTGGCGTTTTTTGAGAAAGTGAATGACGAAATCTTCTTCATTCCCGGCGTTGACCGCAATGGCATGAAGTCTCTGTTCACGCCAAATACTCGCTGGCGCGTGGTGACAGAGGAGGGTTTCGAGGGTGGCCCCGTGATTCCGGGAGATTTCGACGCGACCCCTGAGTCGATTGCTGAGGTGCGGCGCAACATCGCGCGCGCCGGCATTATGGGTGACTTGATTGCCAATGACGGTAAGTCAGCGGCCATTATCGTGCCGCTGCTGGACAACAATCCTGAAACGGGTGAGCGGCTGGACTATGCTGATCTTGCCAACAAGCTGGAAGACATCCGCGCTGAGTTTACAGCAGACGACCCGGACAAAAGCATACATATCATCGGCTTCGCCAAACTGGTCGGCGATCTGATCGACGGCCTTTTCGCGGTCATGGCCTTTTTTGGTGTGGCTGTTGTGATTGCCACGCTGCTGCTGTTCCTCTACACCCGGTGCCTGCGCTCAACGCTGATGGTCATAGCCTGTACGCTGGTGGCCGTTGTCTGGCAGCTGGGTATTCTGGCTGCTCTTGGCTATGAACTGGATCCGTTCTCGATTCTTGTGCCGTTTCTGGTATTTGCGATCGGTGTCAGCCACGGTGCACAGAAGCTCAACGGGGTGCTGCAGGATATTGGTCGAGGTACGCACCGATACATCGCTGCACGTTACACGTTCCGGCGCCTTTTCCTGGCGGGTGTTACCGCACTGTTGTCAGATGGTGTCGGTTTTGCGGTACTGATGATTATCCAGATCCAGGTGATTCAGGATCTGGCCATTACAGCCAGTATCGGTGTGTTGGTGCTTATCTTCACAAACCTGATCCTGATTCCGGTTGTGCTCTCCTATACCGGTGTTGGCAAGACCTGCGCAGAGCGCGCCAGCCATGGTGCCAAGAGCATGGAAGATATGCACTGGTTGTGGCGTTTTCTACTCTCATTTACCAAAAAAGGCCCGGCAAATGCGGCCATTCTCGTCAGTATCGTGTTGGCGGGTATCGGCATCTATGTAGCCCAGGACCTGCAGATCGGTGACCTGGATCCCGGTGCGCCTGAATTGCGCGCCGATTCACGCTACAACCGTGACGTGGCGTTCGTAATAGAGAATTACTCAGTCAGTACCGATGTATTTGCCGTTATCGTAAAGACGCCGGCAGACGGTTGCGTCAATCATGAGTCGATGAGCCTGGCCAACGAGCTGGAATGGCGCCTGCGGCAGGTGAAAGGCGTGGAGGACGTGCGCGGCCTCAACGTACGGACTCGCGATATCATGATGGGTATCAACGAGGGCTTTCCCAAGTGGCAGGCCATGTTCCGCAACCAGGATACGATTAACTACGCCGTTAACGAACTGGTCACGCTGGAGTACGTCGACGTAGGCTGTTCGATCTGGCCAATGCTGGTGTATTTGTCAGATCACAAAGCGTCAACGCTGACGCGTGTGGTTGATACGCTGGAACAGTTCAATGCGGAATGGGGCGACAATGAAGTGGCCGAATTCCTAGGTGCTGCAGGTAGTTCCGGGTTTGAGGCAGCTACCAATATCGTAGTGAAGAAAGCCAACCGTGAAATGCTGTTCTATGTGTATGGTGCTGTTATCTTCCTGTGTATGTTGACTTTCCGCTCGGTTGCCGGCGTGATTTGCGCGGTGTTGCCATTGATGCTCACATCTATTTTGTGTGAAGCCCTGATGGTCTGGCTGGGCATCGGTGTCAAGGTGGCAACGCTGCCGGTGATTGCCCTGGGTGTTGGTATCGGTGTCGACTATGCCCTGTACGTGTTGACGGTGATTCTGGCCAAAGAGAAGCAAGGCATGGATCTCACCACAGCGTATTACGAGACGCTGAACTTTACCGGCCGCGTGGTAGCGTTGATTGGTGTGACGTTGGCCGCCGGTGTTATTACCTGGGCGGCGTCTCCGATCAAGTTCCAGGCTGACATGGGTATCCTGCTGACGTTCATGTTCATCTGGAATATGTTTGGTGCGCTTATCCTGATGCCCGCACTGGCTTATTACCTGGTCAAACCCGCCAAAGTCGCAGCGGACGCCTAGCGTCCGTCGTAGCTTCGGTACACACTGACGGCTGTCGCAGTGATGCGGCGGCCGTTTTTATTTGTCGGTTTCATTTGCTCGTTCAGGGAATCTATTATGCGCGCAATATCTCTGCTGTCAGTTTTCGCACTTGCGCTGTTGCTCTCGGGCTGCGCTGGTGCTCCCGAGGTCTCCGATGAGGTCAGTGAAGAATACTCAGGCCAGGGCCTGTATGTGGTCAAAGGTACCGGGTTTGAGCAGGCGTATGTCAGCCGTACTGCCGATCTTGCCAGCTATCAGTCTTTGATCATTGCGCCGCTTGAACTCGACAATGTCGATATCCCCACCACGGCGATGGCTGGCACACTGGCCCGGGACTGGCGCATGGATAGCGAGCGCAGGTCTGGTTTACAAAAAACCTGGGCTGCAGCAATGCAACGGGCGTTCAAGGGGTATGTGCTGGATGGAAAAGGCGGTGAGGAGCTCAGGGTGGAAGCGGAAATAATCCGTATCGCGCCGGGGATGGCCGCAGCAAATACCATCGGCATGGATACAGTACCGCTTGGAGCCACGCGCGATGCGATTGAAATCGTGGCGCAGTTCAGGCTCTACGATCAGCAGCAAGACACGCTGCTAGCGGTTGTGAAAGACCGGAGAACTATCGTCTCACAGCAGTTGTCCCGAACAGGAAGCGTTAATATCAATACGCTGTTCAATACCTGGGCGTCGCTGCTGCATACCCGGGTAGCGGGTCGCTAATGCAAAAGCAGTTCAAGTAAAAAACTGGCGCTGTGGCGGACACATAACCATTCTCCCTGTCAGCGTGTTGAAGGATTAAGAGTTTGACTCGTCGCACTGGTTCTCCTGCCATACAGCCAGAGCAAGGATGCCGGTATAGATCGATAAGATAATAGCCATGATGTTGTACCTTTCAGTTTAAGCCGTGCGCTTATTCGTCCGGCTTGGAAGACATCCTATGGGGCATCGCATAATTCCACAAATGGCGTATATTCCTGTATGACATGAATCGCAGTCATAAAGGAGTTCGGTGAGCATGGATATAAGAGACCTTGGCAGGCTGGATATGAACCTCCTTGTCGCGCTTGAGGCGCTGCTTGAGGAGCGCAGCGTGTCGCGTGCTGCTGATCGACTGTTTATAACGCAGTCAGCGATGAGCAAGACGCTGAGCCGGCTGCGCGATGTATTTGACGATCCGCTGTTTATCCGCAAAGCAAGTGAAATGGTTCCCACCCCGCGCGCAGAGCAGCTGGCAGAGCACCTGCCGCAGGTGCTGCGGGCGGTACAAAGCCTGATTGCCCCGGTGGCCTTCGACCCATTGCGCTACGAAGGGGAGTTCGATCTGCTGGTACAGGGTCATATGGGCGTATGGATAGTGCCGCTGTTGCTGGAGCAGTTGCAGGTAACTGCGCCCAGGGTGAGGCTGCGTGTGTTGTCTGACGCGGGCGATCCACTGGACAGGCTGGCCAGTGGTGAGCTGGATTATGTCCTGCATGCGGAATTTCGCCACTACCCGGATGATTACAGGCTGACCACTCTGGGTTTTGCACCGCCCGTGCTGCTGGCCCGCAAGGGGCACCCTCTGGAGGGCAAGCAGCTCACCTGGGAGATGCTGGCGCCTTATCCCCATCTCAGATTAATCATTCCTGAGTTGTCTGATGTTCAGTTGCAGTTGCTCGAGGGCTCCGAGCTGTTGCGACGTGAAAGCCAGGTGACGCCGAATCTTTACACGGATGATCTGTATACCGCTGTGCGAGTTGTGATGACCTCGGACTATCTGTTTCCCGCGCCTCCCATGTTCATGGAACAGGATGATCTCTCTAGAGGCCTGGTGGCATTGCCGCTTCCAGCGGGCGATGAACTTGTCATCAAGTATGTGATGGTGACTCACGAGCGTATAGAGCACTCGCCGGCGCACGCTTTTCTGCGCGGTGAAATTTTGCAAGCTGTCGATCGCTTCCGGCACAGCAATGGCTTGCCCTGCATGGATGATTTACGCGTTCAGCGTAATCTTCCATACTGACCGGCGTCTGTGCAGCGATGGTGGTGGGCTACGCTATATCTGGCTGTAAACTGTACAATGAGTCGCTGACCGATCACCGTCAAATCGCCGATAGAGCCATAGTCGATAACAAAAACTCCAGGAACCCAACGCAATATGATTCCTCGTTTTATCAAACTCCCCCAGCTGATTCTTCTATTGTCGATCACCGGCTATGCAGTTGCAGGTGCTGATGTCGAAGACAGCCTCAAGGTCGTCAGCAAGACAAACAGCAATGCGGTGCAATCGCAGCAGCGTATCGACACCCTCTCGCGTGAGACGGCAGCTCTGCTGGACGAATACCGCAAGCTGCTGGAGGGCAGCGAATACCAGGCCGCCTACAACCGTGAACTGGAGCAGTTGGAGGCGGTACAGGAAGCGCAGATTGCAGAGCTGCGAGAGCAGATTGCCGCTGCGCGCGTTACCCGGCAGCGGATTGTGCCGCTGATGCGCAGTATGGCGGACGCGCTGGAGCAGTTCGTCGTTCTGGACCTGCCTTTTCATCACGAGGATCGAATTACCGCTGTATTGCAGCTCAAGCGGCGGCTGGCACTGCCCGAGCTGAGCGTGGCGGCCAAGTTCAGGCTGCTGCTGGAGGCTTATCAGTTAGAGCAGGAGTATGGCGATACGCTGGAGGCCTGGCGCGGGCCGGTGCAATTGGGTGGGCAGGAATTGTCGGTAGAGTTCTTGCGAGTGGGGCGAGTCGCCTTGTATTTCCAGAGCCTGGACGGGCTTGTCAGCGGTTATTGGGATGCAGGCAAAGAAGCGTGGGTTACCCTTGAAAGCCAGCACAATCGTTCACTGGCGCAGGCGTTACGGGTTGCCAATTCACTGAGTGCTCCGCAGCTTCTCAGCCTGCCGATGAAAGCCGGGGGCGCTGGGTCATGAAGCGCTTTTTACTGGTACTCATGCTGTTATCCGTTGCGGGTTCGTTGCGCGCGCAGCCGCAGGATGGGGTCGATGCCGCCACCCCCACGCAGCCGGCACAGGTGACTGACCTGGATGCCTTGCTGGATTCTGTGCGCGATGAGCAGCGGCGTCAACGCGCCGCTAATGCGCAGCGAGAGCAGGCGTTTCTCAATGATAAAAAACGGCAGCAGTCATTGTTGCGTGCGGCGCGTCAAGATTTCGAACGCCGGCAGCAGGCTAACCAGCCGTTGCTTGCGAAAACAAAAACGAACCAGGAAGTCATCGCCAACCTGCAACAGGAGTTGCACTCGGTCGTGGAGGACATGGGGGATCTTTCGAGTACCTATAGTGAATTTGCCGGCGACTTTTCCGCTGTGCTCAAGCAATCGATGGTGAGCGCGCAATTTCCACAAAGAGTGGAACAGCTGGAGGCGCTGGCGGCCATCAGGATGCAACCGACCATCAGCGACATAGAAGCGCTTTGGCTGTTACTGCAGGAAGAGATGACGCAAGCCGCTAAAGTAACGGTATTTACAGCGCCTGTTGTCACTGTCGCGGGCACCGCAGAGACCACCGAGGTGCTGCGCGCAGGCACCTTTTCTGCATTTGGCAATGGCAAATTTCTGCGCTATATACCGGAAACCACAGAGTTGCTTGTGTTGAGCCGGCAACCCGCTGCCCGCTATCTCACAGGCCCAGCCGCCTTCCCGACCGCTGACGGCGAAATGGTGCCGGTGACTGTGGATCCAACCCGCGGTGCGCTTCTGGGCATGATGAGCTATACCCCCAGCCTGCGCGAGCGTATTGAGCAAGGTGGCACCATTGCCCTGATTATCATTGCTCTGGGCGCTATTGGCCTGGCCATCTGCCTGTGGCGAGGCTTCTACCTGGCCTGGGTATCAACAAGGATGCGCAGTCAGCTGCGCAACGTAGAACAACCGCTGTCCTCGAATCCGCTGGGGCGGGTATTGCTCTCTACTGCGGAAGTGTCAATGGAAGACGAGGAACTGCTGCAGCTGAAACTCGATGAAGCTGTACTGGCCGAGATTCCGGCACTGGAGCGTGGCAATGGCGTGGTTAAATTACTGGCTGCGACCTCCCCTTTACTGGGGCTGCTAGGCACAGTTACCGGCATGATCCTGACCTTTCAGGCCATTAGTCTGTTCGGCACCAGTGATCCAAAATTGATGGCCGGCGGTATTTCCCAGGCGCTCGTGACCACGGTGTTGGGCCTGGTCGTTGCGATTCCGCTGTTGTTTGGCCACAGTATCATTGCCTATATGGCGCGCTCTGTCGTGCAGCGCCTGGACGAACAGTGCGCGGGAGTGCTGGCGCGCAACGCTGAAGCGCGCGAGGGGGGCTGACGTGTCCTGGTGGTGGTCCGTCAGCCATTCCGTGCAGGATTTCGTCGCCCTTGGCGGGCCTGTTCTGTGGGTTATTTTCGGCGCCTGCCTGCTCCTTTGGGCACTTATCCTTGAGCGTGCCTGGTTTATCCGTGTGACCTGGCCACGGCGCGCCCGCGATCGGGTGCAACAATGGCAGAGCCGATCAGATCGATACTCATGGCGCGCCCAGAAAATCCGCGAGGCAATCGCTTCGCAAAGCACCATGGAACTGCAGGCCATGTTGCCGATGATCAAGATGCTTGTTGCACTGTGCCCGTTGCTGGGGCTGTTAGGAACTGTTTTAGGGATGATCGGCGTGTTTGAAGTGATTGCTGCAAGTGGTAACGACGATGCCCAGGCGATGGCCAGTGGTGTTTATCGCGCAACGATTCCAACGATGGCGGGGCTGGTGGTGGCGCTGACCGGCATCTATTTTACCGTTCGTCTGAGCCGTCTGGCGCAGCGGCAGGCGAGTCAATTATTGAGCCGCCTGACTCTGGCCAGTAACGACAGCCCGGAGGGTGTCCAATGACCGTCAAACGCCACCTGCAAACACCTGAAGAGACCGAGCTGGATATGACACCCATGCTCGACATCGTCTTCATCATGCTGATTTTCTTCATCGTCACTACCTCATTCGTCAAGGAATCCGGGGTGACGGTAAGCAGCCCCGAGGCGCAAAGCGCCAGTCGTCAGGAAAATACCAATATCTTTATTGCGATTACCGAATCCGGTGAAGTCTGGATTGACCGGCGCCCGGTGGACCCGCGTTCTGTGCGCGCAGTCGTTGCCAGGCTGCACGCCGATCAACCAGAAGGCGCCGTCATCATTGAAGCTGACGAAGCGGCGACGACGCGCATGCTGGTTGAGGTGATGGATCAGGTCAGGCTTGCCGGTGTGGAGAAAATCGCCGTCGCGGCCGATAAGCCGGCTGGCTGAACGATGGAGTATTCATGCGTTTTCTAGTCGCTCTGGCGGGTGCGCTGATAATCACTCTGGGCGTCTTTCTCTTTATGCAGAGTCTGATCAAGAGCACTGATCGCGCTGAACGAACGCCGCTGGTGTTTGCTGATGTTGCCGTGATGCGCGAGCCTGAGCCTGCGGATGAACCAGAGCCCGAGGAAGAGCAGCCGCCAGAGGTGCAGGAACAGCCCGTAATGGAGCCCTTGACCACCCTGGCAGTGACACCACCCACACCGACAGTCACCCAGAAGCTGGAGATGCCGGCACTGGAGTTTGCTGCAGGAGATATTGACGTCAGCGCTGTGGGGGATCGCTGGAGCGTGCCGCTGGGAGCCGCCGGGCTTGATCTGGAAGGTGGCGCGGATGCGCAGGGTTTCGTCGAGGTTGTGCCCTTTAACACGCGCAGACCGAACGTGCCGCTCGAAGCCTGGGAGAATAAAGTGAATGGCTGGGTGTTGGTGGCATTTTCGGTAACACCGGATGGCAACACCCGCGATATCCGGGTGCTTGATGCGCGCCCGCGCGGTGTGTTTGAAGAGAAGGTCATTGCGGCTGTCGACGACTGGCAATACAACGTGCGCTTTACCGGTAAGCGTACGGGCAATGTTGTGCTCACCCAGAAACTTGAAATTCAGTGGGAAGACTATCCACGGAATATGCCCAATGTCGATTAGCTGCGGTGGAAGTCGGGGTTTATGGCGACAGTATCGCCTGCTGAAGTCGGTGATGCCGGCCTTGATTGCATCGCTGCTGTGCGGCCATCTGGCGGCACAGGATGGCCAGTATCGTAGCAAGATATTACTCGATCCGGTCGGCGAACTGGGTCAGGGCAGTCAACTGTCGATAGATGAACTTGAGCAACAGATAAGCTCCATTACTGATCCCTACGCTAAATCCAGCGCCGGGCGTCATCTGGCCCGTCATTACGTGGAGGCGAAGGATTACGGCAAGGCAGTCGCTTTTTACCGTGAGGCGCTTGGCGCAGAGGGCTTATCGGATATTGCCAACCGACAGATGCTGCGGGAACTCGCCCAGGTGTATCTGCTGGACGAAAATTTCGTTGAAGTTGCGAAGGCGCTGGAAGCGGCACTTAAACTCAATCTGGTCGCTGCGCCTGAAGATTACCTGCTGCTTGCGCAGGCCTACTATCGTCAGTCTCTATACGTGGCTGTCGTAGAAACACTGGAGCGTCTGGAGGCAGGCAAAATAGAGCTGAATGCAGTGCACCTGCGTCAGGCGCTGGCGCTGTACTATGGTTCAGGTGCCTATCCTGAATCTGCGAAAATCCTGCGCCGCCTGGTGCGTCTGCAACCGCATACGGCTGAATACTGGCACCAGTTAACAGCCGTTTATCTGCAGCAGAATCAGCCGCGGCGAGCGCTGGATAATCTTGTGTTGGCGCGCGAAAAGGCGGTGCCGTTCACACCGAAAGAGCTGATGCTGTTGATCGATCTGCAGGCAGCCAATGGCAACCCCCTGCAGGCAGCGCAGGAATTGGAGGCGGCTATCGTCTCTACCGAGCTGCCCGCAACAGGGGAGAACTACCGCAAATTGTTTGAGCTGTGGCTGATGGCGCGTGAGCGCGATGAGGCACTGGTGGCGCTGGACGAGGCGGCAAGGTTAAGCGGCGATACTCAGTTATTTCTTTATCGCGCCCGCTTATTGATGGAAGACGCAGCCTGGTCAGCCATGTTCGACACCATGCAATCTGCGTGTGCGCAGCAATTGCAGGACAAGTACGTGGGCCAGGCGAATTTGCTACTGGGCATCAGTCAACTCAAGCTGGGGGATCGCGACGGCGCACGGCGCTCGTTTATCAACGCGACACTTATTGGCGGGGCGACAGCGCAGGCCGGCCAATGGCTGGATTATATGCAGGCAGAGCCGACTACTGAGGATGAGGCACGCCGCATCGTTGGCCTGTGTTATGGCAGCGAGGATAAACAAAGGCGTGTGAATACGGCGTCTAAACAGCATGAGGATAGTGCGCCGACACCGGTGAAAACACAGATCGCTGTCAATACAGCCCCTGCAATGCGCTATTTTACAGTGCCATTTACCTCATCGCTGGCAGATGCAGCGGCAGAGGTCAGGTCTGCGGCAGTGCGTCTCAATGTCGCACTGGTCAAATCCGGAGGCAGTGCCGATGGTCCTTTGCAGTTGCTCTCGCCACCAGTCGCAGAGGAAGAGCAGGAAGACATGGTCCTGGCCATGCCCGTGCGCGGGGCTCCTCGCGCCAGTGGTCGATACAGGGTACAGCAGCGTCCCGCGTTCAGTTATGTCGCGACTGTCATTGAGCAGAACAGCGACGATCTGGAACGCACGATCACCCGTTTTGCGCAACAGCTGCAGGACAGTGGCTTAACCACGACGGGTGAGTGGCGCCTGGTCTTTAATAGTGCCAGCGGTGTGACTGAGGTGGAATTACGGCTTGGCGTTGAGTAAAGAACAGTCCTTCTGACAGTCCGAGGATGTGATCACATGTTTTGGGCACAACGGGTTTTTGCGCGAACGCTCGGCCCGATCTGCTACACTGCGCGCCCGCAAATACCACTCAATAGTGACAATCGTGAAAACACAGGCTTTTTCATCCCTGGCTCTGCCCGAAGCCCAGCTGACTAATCTGGCGTCCCTGGGCTATCAGCAGATGACGGAAATACAGGCGGCCGCATTGCCGCTGGCGCTGGATGGGCAGGATCTTATCGCGCAGGCAAAAACCGGTAGCGGAAAGACAGTCGCTTTTGGTTTGTGTCTGGTGCAAAAGCTGAATCCACGTGATTTTGGTACCCAGGCACTGGTGATGTGCCCGACGCGTGAGTTGGCGACGCAGGTAGCGGCAGAACTCAGGCGGCTGGCGCGTTATCAGCAGAACATCAAGGTTGTTATCCTGTGCGGAGGCACACCGATAGGGCCACAGATTGGCTCGTTGGAGCATGGCGCGCATATCGTGGTAGGCACGCCGGGGCGAGTGGCGGATCATCTACGAAAGGCAACCTTGTCGCTGGAGCGAGCTGAAACCGTCGTGCTCGACGAAGCGGACCGTATGTTGGATATGGGTTTTGTCGAAGCGATAGAGGGCATACTGGCGCACACACCAAAGCAGCGCCAAACACTGCTGTTCTCCGCAACCTATCCACCCGACATTGCATCGCTCAGCGCACGTTTCCAACGCAACCCGCAGCGGATCAGCGTGACAGCGAAGCATGACGAAGGCGCTATTGAACAGCATTTTTACCCGTGTGAGGAGCAGGAGCGTCACAAGGCATTGCTGTCGCTGCTGGCGTTTTATCAGCCTGATGCCGCTGTTGTGTTCTGCAACACACGCAATGATGTCGCGCAGGTCGCTGAATTTCTTGCGCGGTCGGGTGTGGTGGCCCGTGCCTTGCACGGCGATATGGAGCAGCGTGACAGGGATCAGGTGCTGATTCAGTTTGCACAGCAAAGCTGTAGCGTACTGGTGGCGACAGATGTGGCAGCCAGAGGCCTCGATATCGATGATCTACCCGCCGTCATCAACTACCAGTTGCCGCGTGACACACAGGTCTATGTGCATCGCATTGGCCGTACTGGACGCGCCGGTAAAAAGGGGCTGGCGTTGAGTTTATTTGCATCCTCTGAAGCGTTTCGCCTCGAGGCGATAGCCGCCCAGCTGGATAGTGCGCCAAGCGCTGAAACCCTGCCGTCAACCTCGGGTTCCGGCCGGATGCAGCGGCCTGCGTTTGTCACCCTGTGTATTGGCGGTGGGCGGAAAGACAAAATCCGTCCCGGCGATGTGCTGGGCGCCCTCACCGGAGAGGCAGGTATACCGGGTGACGCGGTCGGCAAGATTACCATAGCGGATTATGCGGCGTATGTTGCGGTGCAGCACGACGCCGCGGATCTCGCTCTGGGGCGTTTATTGAATGGCCGGATCAAGGGCCGTAAATTCAAGGTGCGCAAGCTCTAGCAGGCGTGACAGTTTCACCGCTGTTACATCTACTGTATAAGGACTGAATGAAAACGCCTAAACGCCTGCAGCCATTGGTCGACGACGGACTCGTCGATGAGGTCCTGCGCCCGCTAATGAGTGGCAAGGAAGCCGACGTGTTCGTGGTGCGCTGTGGCTCCAGCGTGCGCTGCGCTAAAATTTACAAGGATGCAGCCAAACGCAGCTTCAAAAAAGCCGCGCAGTACACAGAAGGCCGTAAAGTGCGCAACAGCCGTCGTGCACGGGCCATGGAAAAAGGCTCCCGTTTCGGTCGTCAACAGCAGGAAGAAACCTGGCAGAACGCTGAAGTCGATGCGCTGTATAAGCTGGCGCGTGCCGGTGTGCGCGTGCCGCAGCCCTATGGCTGCTTTGATGGCGTGCTGCTGATGGAGTTGATTACCGAGGAAGACGGCGCGGTCGCTCCGCGCCTGAACGATGTCTCCATGTCCGCCGAGCAGGCGCGTGAAGATCACGCGTTGGTAATGCAGTACGTGGCGCGCATGCTGGCTGTTGGCATCATTCACGGGGACCTGTCTGAATTCAACGTGCTGGTGGACGAAGACGGCCCGGTGATCATCGATCTGCCCCAGGCGGTAGATGCCGCAGCTAACAATAATGCTCAGGCAATGCTGCAGCGTGATGTGCAGAATATGACCGATTACTATGCCATTTTTGCCCCGGAACTGCTGCAGACACGCTATGCGCAGGAGATCTGGGCGCTTTACGAAGACGGCGAACTGCACCCCGACGTGCTCCTCACAGGCGAAGCAGAGGAAGACACGCACGCCGCAGACGTCGACTCTGTGATGCTGGAGATTCGGGCGGCAATGCAGGAGGAACAAGAGCGCCAGGAGAGGCTGCGCGCTGCTGATGAACCCGACGACTAGGCAGGGCGGATTAATACCGCAACTGCGGCTCGACCTCGGAGACCACAACCCGTAGAGTGTGGCGCCTCGGAAACAGCGCTGATGTGCTGTTCTATCCGCCATCAATTTCTAGCCCGGGTACTCTGTTTTGATTTCTACCGCAAACATCACCATGCAGTTTGGTGCGAAACCACTGTTCGAAAATATCTCCGTCAAATTTGGCGACGGTAACCGTTACGGCCTCATCGGGGCCAATGGTTGTGGCAAGTCTACCTTCATGAAAATTCTCGATGGCAGCCTGGTGCCCACTGCGGGCAACGTCTCTATTACGCCGCATGAGCGCATTGGTAAGTTGAGCCAGGATCAGTTTGCTTTCGAAAACTACTCAGTCGTAGACACCGTGATTATGGGGCACGAGGCTCTGTGGCAGGTTAAAGAGGAGCGCGAGCGTCTTTACGCGTTGGCGCAGATGACTGAGGAAGAGGGCATGCGCGTCGCTGAGCTGGAAGTCGAGTTTGCTGAGATGGACGGCTATAGTGCGGAGAGTCGCGCCGGTGAGATCCTCACGGGCGCTGGTATCGCTCAGGAACTGCATTTTGGTCCGATGAGCGAAGTGGCGCCGGGTTGGAAGCTGCGCGTCCTGCTGGCGCAGGCCCTATTTTCTGATCCTGATATCCTGCTGCTGGATGAGCCGACCAACAACCTCGATATTGACACGATTCGCTGGTTGGAAATGCTGCTCAACGAACGCAAGTGCACCATGGTTATCATTTCTCACGACCGCCATTTTTTGAATGCAGTGTGCACGCACATGGCTGATATCGATTACGGGGAACTGCGCGTCTATCCCGGCAACTACGATGACTTCATGAGAGCTTCCACCCAGGCACGGGAGCGCCTGCACTCGGAGAATGCCAAGAAAAGCGCACAGATCGCTGATTTGCAGCAGTTCGTCAGCCGCTTTTCAGCGAATGCTTCGAAAGCCAAACAGGCCACTTCCAGAGCTAAACAGTTGGAAAAAATCAAGCTGGACGACATTAAGCCGTCCAGCCGGGTGAGCCCCTATATCCGCTTCAAGCAGGACAAAAAACTTCACCGTCAGGCATTGGTGCTGGAGCAGTTGGGTCACGGCTTCGACGGAGAGCGCCTGTTCGATAAAGGAAATATCCTGCTGGAGGCCGGTGCACGCCTGGCGGTGATTGGCGAAAACGGTGCGGGTAAAACCACATTTCTGCGCTGCCTGATGGGCGAGTTGCAGGCCGACAGTGGTCAGGTCAAATGGGCGGAGAATGCGACGCTGGGTTACTGCCCGCAGGACAGCACGGCCGTGTTCAACTCAGATCTCAACCTCTTTGACTGGATGAGCCAGTGGCGTAAACCCAGCCACGATGACCAGATCGTGCGCGCCACGCTGGGGCGTTTGCTGTTTTCATCCGATGATTTCAATAAACGGGTTTCTGTGTGCTCCGGTGGGGAGAAGAACCGGCTGCTGTTCGGCAAGTTGATGATGATGGATACCAATGTCCTGCTGCTCGACGAGCCGACCAACCACCTGGATATGGAGTCGATTGAAGCCTTGAACCTGGCACTGGAAAACTACGATGGCACGTTGATTTTTGTCAGCCACGACCGTGAGTTTGTGTCATCACTGGCCACACGAATCATCGATATTAAAGACGGTGGCCTGGTGGATTTTCAGGGAACCTACGATGAGTATCTGGATACGCAGTTGGTTGCCGAGCGTATGGCAAGGGTATCCTGAGGGCGCTAGCTAGGGTTGCCGCTCATTTGAGGAGGCGCGCTGCGCTACCGGTTCGCCTTCTTCCTTCAGCCTGACCGGGCCGAACTGGTCCGGAAACTTGCCGCGCATACCGGCATAGAAATCTCGCAGGCGTTGCATATCCAGTGTGACTTCACCTGATGTGATGACAGCGGGACCGAAGCCTCCCACTTTACGGCCGAAATCCAGGAACGACGGTACGATGGGCACGTTCGCCTGACGCGCAATATGGTAGAACCCGGATTTCCAGAATTCGGTTTTGTCCCGGGTGCCCTCTGTAGGGACTACGAGTACCAACGCTGATGTGGTCCTGAACGCTTCTACCATGCTGTCAACCACATTGCTGTTTTTGTGCCGGATGATGGGCATACCGCCCATGGCACGCATAAACCATCCCATCGGCCCGACGAACAGGCTGTGTTTTGCCATCCAGGTGACTTTGATTTCGAACGCCGCGGCGAACGCCAGCATGTAGGGAAAATCCCAGTTGGAAGTGTGGGGGGCAGCAATAAGGACGTAGCGGTCGTGCTCTGGCCGCGCGCCTTCCAGTTGCCATCCGGCCAGCTTCAGCAGCCAGCGAGCAAGGCGTTTTTTCATGTGGGAAGAGCTGTCAAGGGAAGGGAGCCGCACTTTTGCATAACACCCGGTGATTGTCCAGCGAGGGGCGATGCAGTTCAGCACAGAGTCCGCTGCGTACACACGTTTTTGTTCAGGTTTATTGCGGATTGCCTGTCAGCGCAGCAGCGTTGTCATCGCTGCTGGTTTGTGAAGGCTGTTCGGCGCAGTGACGTCGCCTGCTGCGGCGTACGTGGGCAGCCTGGTACCGGCGCGCCATGTGACCAGTAGTTCCCTCAGTGCCGCTGTGTCCGGCAGTGCCCCTCGAACCTTGACCGCCACCATGCCACTGTCTTCGCCTGAAAGAGTGATTCGCTGCCAGCCATTTCTGATGCGGTACTGGAGCTTTGATTCAGTGAAATAGCTGCCCACATAGTAGAGATAAACAGCGTGACGTTTGTCATCTGACCCCTTACGTTGCCAGGTGTGTTGATTGAAGCGCAGGCAGTCGTTCTGGTTGCAGTCACTGCGTTGGGTCGAGTGCGCATGGCGCCAGGTCTGGTTGCCTGTCGGGCGCAGCAGGCTCTCATCGACACGTCCATCAAGGCTGCTGCTTTGGGTCAATAACAGTTCAATACGCTCACTGTGCTGGATCAACAGCGCACGACCCTGTTCTCTTGATGCGGAGACCCAGCGTCCGCTGTTGCCGTAGAGAACCGCCAATTCTGCCAGGGTGTCTTGTGCAGTGTTGGCGTTCGAGGTTGGCAGGCGCTGCAGCGGAAGCGTCACTGCAAGTGCTGTAATTGCAGCGAAAACGGGCATTAAAGCTGTAGTCGATGGCTTTGCCGGCAGATCTTTTGCGGGCATTGCTGCCGCAGCCGAATGCGCTGGAGGCCCATCGGCCAGCCGAGCGGTGATATAGAAAAGCAATCCCAGGGCGGCGATCAGCGCCAGCCACTGGAGGTCCATGTGGCCGGCCATATCCATCTGTGAGCCGCGCAGCCAGTCAACGCTGACAATCATCCAGACCCGCAAGGCATTGGTGAGCATGCCCAGTGCCGCACCCAGCGCCGCCAGAGCAACTGTCCTGGGGAAAGATTGATATATCAGTACGCCAAAGCAGTAACCCAAAAAACCGCCAAGTGTTACAAAAGTCAGCCCCGAGCAGGCGTCAACGACAACATAGCGCTGCTCGCCAATAAAAATCACAAAACCGTCAACCTCATGGGGTAATCCGGTGATAATCGCAAACCACTCAATCCATTTGACCGTCAGGTCCCTCAGCAATGGCTGCAATATATCGCCACAGGGGATGAGCATAAACAGCATGGCCATTATGGGGAACACGTCGCGATAGACGGCCCGCCCCAGGGCTGCCAAAGCTATGCCCTGCAGTGCAAGGACCAGAGCGAGGTGTTGTCCTGCCCGAATATCCACGATGTAAGCGAAGCTCCAGATACCGAGCGCGATGACGACAACCGCGAGTCCAAGAAAATCGGCGCTGGGCGCCAGCGCCAGGATACGCTCCCGGTGATACCAGCCGACCACGTAGGCAAACATCGGTAGCACGAGCCACGCATACTGATAGGCCTCCGAACTGTTGTAGATGCCAGCCAGTCCTGACACTGTTGGCCACATCGCCAGAATCAGCAGCGCGACGGCCGCGCTCAGGTTACGCAGTGTCTGGCGCCAAAGTGGACTTAGTGCGGTGGCGTGCGCAGTGTTGAGAGGGCCGTCATCGCGCGGCGAGTGCGCCATGGATCTACGGTATTCAAAGGGCTGTAGCAGCGTTGGTGCAAGGCTGAGGTCGCCGCGCTCATGAAAGTACTCCAGTCCAAATCGTGGCGTCGGCACTGTCGAGGGGTCAGTGTAGGTGCCGAACAGCCGGTCCCACAGCGTGAGTACCGTGCCGTAGTTGCTGTCGGTCTGTTGCTGTTGGTCACTGTGATGCAGCGCATGGACAGAGGGTGTTACCAGAATGCGACGCAAGGGGCGATCAATCCTCTCCGGGAGATCGAAATTGCTGTGCGTAAACAGGGCAGACAAAGTGGCAACAAAGAGATAAACCGCCAGTGCCTGCACAGAGAATCCGAAGGCAAAAACCAGTAGCATGGCGATACTGACGGCCAGAATGGCCTCCAGCGGGTGATGCCGTTCCGCGGTGGTAATGTCGATATGGGTATCGCTGTGGTGTACCAGGTGTGTGCGCCACAACAACGGAACCTCGTGAAAGACACGGTGCTCCCAGTAGCGCCATCCGTCCAATAGCAAAAAAACAAGCAGCGCTTCCAGCGCCAGGGGCAATTGCCATTGACTTACCCAGCCAGCGGGCATGTCGGCGGCAATCTGCTCAATACCCGTCGGGAAAAGCGCCCCGACGATAACCCCGCCCAGGGCCATCAAGCCGAGGTTGGTCAGCCACCGATCGCGAATTTGCGCAGGAGCACGACGCAACGGCGAACGCCATTCCAGGAACAGCAACGCCAGCACTGAACCCAGCACCATCAGAGTCGTGGGGGCTAAAGCATCCAAAGCGATGGATTCGCGTTGCGATCAGTCAGGCTGTCTACGCCGTTATTTCTTTTTGCGACGCACCAGCTGGATGCCCAGAACCAGACCGATAGCTGCAATCGCCGCTACGCCGCCAAACTCAGCGGGCAGTGCGCCGCCCAGTGGTGCGCTCAGTGCGCTACCCAATACATTGCCCAACTCAGTGCCAAGCGGTCTGCCCAGAGACTGTCCCGCCAGCGCTGGTTGGGCCGCCGTTAATACCGCTAAAGTGATTAAATGCTGCTTTTTCATTGTTATAACTCCGCATATAAAGATCGTTGTAAAACGCTGCTCACCGCGTTTCAGGTGTAACTGATGCAAGTTCAAGGCCATTTGGTTAAAAAGTAGTCAATACAGGCGCTTAGCGGCAGCTGATCTTTCCTGAAATTGAAAGTTGTAAAGAAATCCGACACTGACACCGCTAGGCGAGTAGAGCGATCGCCGCCAGTAAAAACGCATATCTGGCGCCTTTTCCAATGGCGGTGAGCACGATGAAAACAGAGAACCTGACGCGCATGATGCCGGCTATAAAAGTCAATGCATCGCCGCCTATGGGCAGCCAGGCCAGCAGCAATGACCAAACTCCGAACTTTTGAAACCAGCGTTGCGCGGAGCCCAGGCTCTTTTCCTTGAAGGGAAACCAGCGCCGATCCTGAAAATGCAGCAGGTAGCGTCCGATAACCCAATTGACGGCGGAGCCCAGGGTGTTGCCGGCAGACGCCCACAGCCATACCGACAGCGGATCATAGCCCGCCACGATCATACCGCTGAACAGCACCTCCGAATACGCGGGCAAAACGGTAGCAGCCAGCAGCGCAGTGAAGAACAGTGTGAGATAGGCATCCACAGTGTTGGCGTCTGGCTACTCTGCTGAGGTAGCTGGAGAGGTGCCAGCAGCTGATTGTGCGCTTTCAACCAGGCAGCGGAAGAGCTTCTGTTGTCCGCGGCTTTGCGGCATGTATTCCGGATGCCACTGTACGCCGACATAGTAACGATGGTCGGTCAGTTCGATGGCCTGTATAACGCTGGAACGCTCCCGGGCACACACGGTAACCCCGCGCCCCAGATCCTTGATTGACTGGTTGTGCAGGGCGTTAACGCGACAGTCGGTACATCCCAGTATCTCGTGCAGACGGCAATCATCCGGCACGATAACGTTCTTGCGCGGTAACACACTGCGCACGTTACTGGTTTCCTCTGTATAGAACTGATCGATATTCTGGTAGAGCGTTCCGCCCAGAACCACGTTCATTAACTGCGCGCCACGGCAAATCCCCAGTACCGGAAGGTCATGCTGTAGGGCATAGTCAATGAGGTGCTTCTCCATTGCGTCGCGCGCGGGATCGTAGTCCTGGCTTTTGTGTGTAGCTAATACAATGCGTAGCAGCGCCAGAAGCAGACCAATGATCCACTCCAGCAGCGTATTGCTCTGCGCGCGCTGCTCGGCATCATCCTGCAGGCCTTCTTCGCCATAGTGAAACGGATCAACGTCAGTTCCGCCGCCAATCACCAGTGCGTCGAGCTTAGTCTCATCGACGGTACTCGAGGGTCTTATGCGCACCGGTTTAGCGCCACAGCGGCGCAGGGCGAGAGCGGTCATGACCCACGCCATAAGCCCGCCTCGGTCCGGGCCGGTAACGCCAACAGTAATTTTGCGGATTCGCGGGCTCACTTCTGTGCAAAGTACTTTTGGCTGAGTAACGATGTCAGGCTGAGAGCCCATGCACTGTTAGGGGCGAGTGAAAACTTGTCATTGCTGGCGCGCCAGGCGCCGATAAGTTCGTTCAGTAGTGCCTTGTCGGCAGCCAGTTTTTCTATAAAGACCCAGTGGTTCCATGCCGCGGCAACGCTCCATCCGGGTAAATTGATTTTGCAATCGGGCAGTCGATAGTGGAAGGCCGGCCTGGCTTTTACCAGCGCATGCTCGTCATCCGGCAACGCCTGTATCACGCGGGCCTCATCGAGGTGGCGCAATATCGGGAGCATATCCAGCGCGCGATTGCGGGTGGCATTGTGCGCCATGTAATCGTCAATGAAGTCATCCATATCCGGAGCATAGTGCTGATCCAGAATCAGGCTCATGTATTCGCGCGGGAACGGGTCAATATATTTGGTCAGGTAGCGGCGCGTTAAATCGATGTCAGTGGCCGCGATGATCCACGCAAACAGCAGCATGAACGCCTGCAGATAACGCAGCAGGGTGTTTGCGTCTGCTGCAGGCAGCGACGGATTTATATGCAGGCCGAAGGCGTAGATCAGGGAATCCTGTGTGCCCTCAGCCCCCAGGGTATTCAGTGTCGATACCAGCGTGTCCAGCGTGCCAAGATCAGATAACGCGATGGGCGCTGTGACCACTTCGCAGGGGATAAGCCCACGGCTGGCATTGTCGATATTGGTTTCAATCTCGTGACCCAGTGATCCCGGTTGAAATTCCACCCCCAGTTGTTCCAACCACTTTCGATAGCGCACTGACTTGAGGAGATTGGCGTCACGTTCGATCTTCAGTCGGCCGAGGCTGGAGTTGCTGAGGATGGCTTCAAACGGTGTTTTAACCTCCAGGTCGCCTCCCAGGGCGTGTTGTAATGCTTCAGCAGTGCGCAGAATAGGGAGGTTTCCGAATTCGAACTCGAACCCGACTTTGCGCGGCTCGCCATCGGGCCCCGCGACAACAGGCGGCAGTAAGTAGTGTTGTTCCATTAAGCGCTCCACGCTTTGGTACATCGTCTGTGCAACAGCTTACTGAAATCTTGACGGGCTTCATACCGGGCTGGATTGCTTTCACCTATACACGCTATCGCTTGTAGCGGGCTCAATACCGACCTCGAGCTTGGCAGCTCTCCCGCCTTGTGCGAGCATGAAAGAAAAAGCAGGTGAAATTATGGTGTGGGGCGCGAGGCAATTATCAGGCCTGTTGGGGATGGCCATGTGCGGTCATGCCGCGGCAAGCTTTGACGAGCAGGTAGAATCTGTCGTAAGGCCCCTGGCCAATGGCCTTTCTGATGTGGTGTTTTACAAGGTCACTGTATTCGGCCAGGCCTTTCCCCTGATTGTGCTGTGGCTGGCAGTGGCCGCGATCTTCTTCACCCTTTACATGGGTTTTATCAATGTACGCGGATTTGGCCTCGCGCTGCGCCATGTGCGTGGGCACTACCATGATCCCCGGGCCGACGGCGAGATCTCACATTTCCAGGCGGTAGCGACGGCGATCTCCGGCACCGTGGGTATCGGTAATATCGGCGGCGTCGCCGTGGCTATTGTCGTCGGGGGCCCCGGCGCCGCATTCTGGCTGATCGTGGCGGGTTTTCTTTCCATGTCCACCAAGTTGGTGGAGTGTACGCTGGGCGTCAAATACCGGCGCTACAACGAGGACGGCTCGGTCTCAGGTGGCCCCATGTACTACCTGGAGCACTTCCTGGCGCATCGCGGTGCACCGCGATGGGGCAAACTGCTGGGAGGTTTTTATGCACTGTCGCTGGTCATTGGGTGTCTCGGTATAGGCAATATGTTCCAGTCTAACCAGGCCTATGTGCAGTTTGTGACAATCACCGGTGGCGAGCAGAGTTTCTTCGCGGACAAAGGCTGGCTGTTCGGGCTAATGATTGCCACTACGGTAGCGCTGGTTATTATCGGGGGGATTCGCTCGATCGCGCGCGTTGCCGCACATATCGTGCCGTTTATGGGCATACTCTATACCGTCAGCGCGGTGATCATTATCGCCATGAGCGCCGAACATCTCCCCGGTGCCATTCGCCTTATTGTGGGCAGCGCTTTCAGTATGGAGAGCGTGACGGGTGGCATGATCGGCGCCATTATCGTGGGTTTCCAACGCGCGTTATTCTCGAACGAGGCCGGCATTGGTTCCGCGTCTATCGCACACTCTGCCGTGCAAACCGATGAGCCTGCCTCTGAAGGACTTGTGTCCCTGCTGGAACCCTTTATAGACACCGTCGTGATCTGCACCCTGAGTTCACTGGTGATTGTGACGACGGTGTACCCCAACGGGTTGATGGATTCTGGTCTGGAAGGTATAGCGCTGACCTCGGCGGCCTTTGAACACCACTTCAGCTGGGCACCTTATCCATTGGCGGTCGCTGCGCTGTTGTTTGCCTTTTCAACCAGCATCGCGTGGTCTTACTACGGCCTCAAGGCGTGGACGTATCTGTTTGGCGAGGGGCGCGTTACACAGATGGTGTTCCAGTTTATTTTCTGCGCATTTATTGCTCTGGGCTGCATGGTGCAGCTCGGAGCGGTGTTGGACTTCTCCGATGCAATGGTCTTTCTGATTGCGGTTCCGAATATTATTGGGCTGTATCTGTTCGCGCCGGAAGTCAAACGTGAGATCAATGACTACCTGCGCAGAATCCGTGCTAATGACGTGTACCTGAACAAGGAATGAACCGGCCTGTCAGTCCCGATGATCAGTAGGGCTTGTCTCCGTCTATTGTAATGCGTTCCATCCGGCGGTGCGCCGGGAAGTAGTCATTGATCGGTTTATGCTGTGTGCTGCGGTTGTCCCAGATGGCGATGCTGTGGGGCGCCCAGTGGAAGCGGCAGGTGAATTCATCACACTGTATATGCTGATACAAGAATTCAAGAATCGCCGTGCTTTCCGATTTGCTCAAGCCTTCAATGTGCGTGGTAAAAAGGGTGTTGACAAAAATCACTTTCCTGCCTGTCTCAGGATGCACGCGGATTACCGGATGTCGCACGGGTGGATTGTCTGCCACTGCGCTGGCCAGGCGTTCTCGCCCACCGGGTTCCGCCAGGCTCTCTTTGAAACCATGACTGAAATCGTGGACGGCCGTCAGGCCATCAAGCAATGTTTTCATCGGTTGAGACAGCGCGTCATAGGCAGTTGTCATGCTCGACCAAAGCGTATCGCCGCCCTTGTCGGGAACGATGACGGACTTGAGGACCGTACCCAGGGGGGGGTGCTGGCGAAACGTCATATCCGAATGCCATGCTTCAATCTTCGTCGGTTTGTCTGCCGTGCTTTCGAGAATGGTAATCTCGGGAAATCCCTCTACTGTCGCGTAGGCAGGGTGGGTTTGCAGTGGCCCGAACGTCAGGGCCAGTGCTTTCTGGCGCGCGGGATCAATGTCCTGCTCGCGAAAGAAAATGACTTCGTATTCGTTCAGTAGTTTACGCAGGCGCAGCAAGTCCTGCTCGTCGAGGTCTTTAGATAGATCCATGCCGCCGATCTCTGCGCCAAGTGCACCGGCCAATGGTTTGATGTCCAGCATATTGCGATTCCAGAGGTAACTGTCGCGGGATTCTAGCATCGCAGATGCGCTGTCGAATAGTCAGGCTCGCGCAGTTTCATAGCGGCCTGCCTGTGGTTTGCTGCACCAGGAATGTTGTGTCTACGTCGTTGCCTGTGTGCGCGGCAGCACAATGGTGACGCGCAGGCCGTTCCCGGTGTTGTCTGCTGTTATGGAGCCGTTGTGCTGTGTTACGGCGCTTGCGGCGATGGCCAGGCCCAGTCCGTGCCCGCCGGTTTCGCGAGCTCTGGCACTGTCCACCCGATAAAATGCATCGAATATTTTGTCCAGGTCATCCGCCGGCACGCCCGGGCCGCGGTCTTCGATAGTCACACGCCAGGTGTCCGGGGAGTGGGCGAGGGACACCTTGATTTCGCTGTTATCGGGAGCATGCGCCAGTGCGTTGCGCAACAGGTTTTCAAAACACTTGTGCAACATGTCGTGACTGCTTGCAATGATCGCGCTGTTGCAACTGCTGTTGAATTCGGCCCGTTTTCCACGCGACTGACCTTCAAAACTGGTGTCGTCACTCAACTTTTTCAGCAACACCACGAGATCTACCGGATCTTCCATGGCGGGATGCTGTGATTGAGTGGCTAACAGCTGTCCTATGAGCTCTTCCAGTCTTGTCGTTTCCTGCTCAATACGTTGCAGCTGTGTTGCCGGTGGCGTGCGAGGGTCCTGCGCGAGCGCCAGCGCTACCCTCAGGCGTGCCAGTGGTGAACGCAGCTCATGGGACACGTCCCTGAGCAGGCGCTTCTGGTCTGCTATACGCTGCTGGAGCTGAGTGGCCATACTGTTGAAGTTGCGGGCCAGTTCATCGGTCTCATCACCGCCGTGCGCGCGCACCTGAACCCGGGTTTCCAGTTTCCCCTGGGCGATCTCCCGAGCGGCCTGCTGCAGGGCTTTCAGCCTCCGCGTGAGCAGACGCGACAGACCAAAGCACAACAGACCACTGACTATGACGGCCAGTACGATGCGCAACCATGGGCTACTGCCAATGGTTCCCAGCCAGGGGCCCATGCGCGCCGGGAAAACAAACACGGCGCGCAGCCGTCTCTGGTCTGGTCTGACGACAGTATGGGCGATAGCGCGTCCATTGGGTCCAGCGGCCATGCCGCGGCGCCTGGAACCCTGCTGATCACCAAGGGCGCGTGCTGCCAGCGCAGGTAAATCCCGATTGAGGAAGTCCTTACCGTTGGCGTTGACCAGGTAGAGATCGAACCCGTGTCGCGAACGCGCAGTCGTCAACAGTGCTGGCAGCGCCGCGTCGTCCACGTTTTGCAGATTGTAGATGGCGCGCAGGATGATGCGATGGGGCGGTCCATGTTGCTGGGGTGCACCCTGCTCGGGTGTTGGTCTGTCCTCATAGTAATGAGTCGTAATCACCCAGCTCGCCAGGATAACCAACGTGATCAGCCAGAAGCCGAGAAAGACTTTAAAGAACAGGTTGCTGGCGAACGAGATCAAGTGGTCACCCCCGGAGTGACACACAGCTGATAGCCCAGGCCTCTGACGCTCAGTATCAGATTATTGCCGCCATGCTCGGCGAGCTTGCGGCGTATTTTGCTGATATGAACATCTATGCTGCGATCGTAGGCCGAGAGCGGTCTGCCCAGCGCCAGTTCCGAAAGCGTGTCTTTACTGACCGTTTCCCCGGCTGAACCCATTAACACGAGCAGGATATTGAACTCGGCACTGGTGAGGGACAGCGAGTGCTCCTTGTATCGCGCGCTGCGATCCGACGTGCACAATGTCATCATCTCAACCTGCAGAGTGTTCTGCGTTCGCGAGGTTTCCCTGGTGTTTGCGCGGCGCAGTATGGCGCGCAAGCGTGCTGCAAGCTCGCGGGGATTGCAGGGTTTGGGAAGGTAGTCATCCGCCCCGAGTTCAAGGCCGATAATGCGATCTGTGTCCTCCCCCCGGGCCGTCAGCATCAGCACGGGCGTCGCTATGAATCGACGCAGTTGACGCAATACATCAAGGCCCTGCATGCCAGGCAGCATGACATCAAGCACGATGGCGTCGTACTGCAATTCTTTGCAATGCTCAACCGCTTCCGCCCCATCATGAATGCTGTGGCAATCAAATCCTTCCAGCAGAAGGAATTCTGTCAGCAGCGAGCAGAGTTCTTTGTCGTCATCGACGATGAGTACACTGGTACCCATAGGTCCCACCTGTTGTCTGTCAGCCGCCAGTTTGGGCCAGGCGATGGTGGCTTGTCACCTTTACTTAACGCGCGCAATGCACTTCTTAACAAAACTATACACTGTGATAGAACGCATCTTTACAGATCTTTACGTAGCGAGTGCTGAGCTTAACGGTGGTTTTTCCTAAGGTATCAGCCACTGTTCGCGAGCGCGGTAGCAGGCGCTCTAAACGAATGGCCTACTTTATAAACTCTACAGGAAGTGATGATGAAACGATCAATGATACGAGCATTTGGTGGCGCTATGATGGCGGGGCTGGCGCTCCTCGCGCTGTCTGCACAAGGCTGGTCCAAGGGGTATGGCGGAGGCGACAGGGATCCACAGCGTATGTTGCAGCACATGACGGCAAAGCTCTCGCTGGATGACGCCCAGCGCCAGCAGGTGCAGACTTTGCTGCAGGAGAAACGGCAGGGGTCGACGCCAGAACGCGAGCGTATGCGTGAACTGAAGCAGGAGCTGCACGCGATGCGAGGTAACCTGGACACGGACAAAGCCCGCGCCCTAACAGATGAGTTGGGCGACCTGACCGCACAGCGCGCTCTGGAGATGACCCAGCTGCAAGCCGGTATCTATGAAATACTGACACCGGAGCAGCGGGAACAGATGGAGGAAATGAAGGCGGAACGTGAGCAAAGGCGTGCGAATCGCGACAAGCACGGCCGTTGATCACAGCTCCTGTATTTCAAGCGATAGCTTTTCACACAGCCCCGCGCTCTTGTCGAGCGCGGTTTTATTGGTGATAACCGCAGTACTGGCCAGTTCCGGGCGCAGATAGGTTTCAGTCACCCTGCGCAGGTCATCCATAGAGACGGCCAGTATTTGCTGGCGGAACTGCTCGCGCTGCTCATGGCTGCGCCCGAACAATTGATTGTGAAAGTCCTGTTTAGCCTCACCGGCGGGTGAGCCCGGCTTGTCCAGGCTGCCTATGACGCCCAGAATCGCTTCCTCCAGCGCCCGTTTGTCATGGGTACTGTCGAGCATCCAGCTGATGGAGGCGTCGAAGTCATGCAGGGTCTCTTCCAGGCGCGGGTCGCGATAACTGTAAAAGCGGAATGCGGCGATACCCGAATCCTGTGAGGCGCCACCGCCATAGGCGCCGCCCTGTTCGCGGATAGCGCGGTGCAAAAATCCGTTACGCATCACGCCGCCCAGCACGGTCAGGGCCGCCGCATCTGCATGCTGCACCGGGACGCTCGGGTAGGCCCTGGCGCAGAAATTGACCTGCGTATTGGTGACCCACAATTCGTTTCTGCGTTCGCGAATCCCTGGCAGGGAGAACGCAGCGCCTGTGGCATCGCCATTGTCCTTTGCCCATACCCGGCTGGCCATAGATGCCACGTGCTCAACCTGGTGCACTTCAGCAATGCTCAGCAGTTGCATGGGTTGGGCGGTTATTGTGTGGTGTACGTGCTCGAGCCTGTGGGCAAAGGCGGCCAGTGCCTCGGCGTTTTCGAGGCTGTCATCCAGCTTGCGCAGGCTACGTATGCCTTCCAGTCCGGATAGACGGTGATTGAGGTTCGCCAGCGGGCTCATGCCAGCGCATGCCGCCGCCATGGCCAGCCCATGGCCGTTGCCGGTGACTGATTGCTCGCGTCTTGCTCGCTGCTGGCTGATCAGTTCATGCAGGCGGCCGTGTTCGTCAAAGCGTGCACGGCGCAGGGTGTCGTGCATCAGGTCTGTCTGTTCCCCGGCGTGGCGCAGCAGTGCCTTTGAGGACAGTACAAAATGACCACGTATCGATTGCTCGTCTGCGGCTTCTGCACGCATCGATGTAAAAGCGTTGATCGCCCCGACAGTCGCGGACTGTCGATGTTGTGTCTGCATATAGTCTGCATCGCCCAAACCCAATTCGGTGAGTACGCTGGTATACAGCGGCAGCACAGCCAGAGATTCGGTGTCAAACAGGGGCAGCGCCGCTATCGCCTGTTGGTACACCAGGCCATTGGTTCCCTGGCCGTAGGTCGTGACCCGGATGCCGTCGCTGTTCGAATGGGTGCATTCCAGTTGCGGCAACTGCGCCGGTACATCTGTGAGCTCTACCCGGGGCAGCACGCTGTCGTCGTCAACCTGTTGCTGGCGCGCCTCCAGTTGCGCTGCCAGCTCGACAGTAGCGGCGCGCTCCTGATCATTCATGGCGTCTTTGATGTCGGCCAGACGAGCTTTCTCAACTTCAGAGCGATGCTGCGACAAGCCAGTGTCGGGTGTCATTACCAGCGTAACGCGATGCGCATTATTCAGCAGCAGCTTGTTCGCCAGCTCGCGAATGTATTCCGGCTGTTCGATCTTTTTACGTAGTTCGGCGATGACCGGCTCCAGATCGAGTACCGCGATGGGATCACTGTAGTGCGTAGCACACCCGAGGGCCTGTAGAATCAGCTGCAGCCCATAGGGAAAACCGTCGCCGCTAACCTCGCGTTGATGCAGTTCCAGCTGATGCAGTACGGCCTCAAGGCGCTCCTGATCCGCGCCTTCATCGGCGACTTTCTCGATCACCTTCAACACCAGAGCTTCAAGTGCGTCTGCATGTTCGGCTTCGCTGCCTTCAATACCGCAGCAAAACACCATTTCGCGCATGGAGTCTTCCAGGCCGCACAAAGGCGAGGGCGCTTGCCCCAGCGTGGTGGTTTCCAGGGCGTGCTGCAGTGGAGAAGCGCTGTTTTCCATCAGCACGCTGCTGAGCAACTGTGCTTCAAGCAATTGTTGCAGATCTGTGCTTTCGCCCAGCATCCAGGCGATGACAATATGGGTTTTTCTAGCGGTTGTACCACTCTCGTCAAACGCGTAGCTGCCGCTTACGCGCAGTGGTACGGATCTTCGGGGTTCCGGCTGTACGGCAATTTTCTGTGGCGAGCGTTTGAAGCGTTGCAAGGCTTTTGCATCAAACACCGCCTGATGCTCTGCCGCGGGTATATCGCCGAATGTCATGAAGATGGCGTTACTGGGGTGGTAGTGGCTGCGATAGAACCCCTGCAAATCCTCGTAACTTAGATCCGGGATATGCGCTGGGTCGCCGCCACTGTTGTAATGATAGGTAGAGTGGGTGAAAAGATGCTCGCAAAGCGTACTCCACAATGTGCTGGAGACCGAACTCATGGCGCCCTTCATCTCGTTGAAAACGACACCTTTGAAAACCAGCTCGCTATCGGTATTGGTCGGCTCGGCAAACTCTACCCGGTGACCCTCCTGGGCAAAATCCAGCGGATCCAGGCGCGAAAAGAATACGGCGTCAAGATAGACGTTGAGCAAATTGTCGAAGTCTTTGCGGTTCTGGCTCGCGAAAGGATAAGCCGTCCAGTCAGAGCTGGTAAAGGCATTCATGAACGTATTGAGTGAACGCCGCAACATCATGAAAAACGGATCCCGTACCGGGTAGTTCTCGCTACCACATAACGCGGTATGCTCCAGGATGTGGGCAACCCCGGTAGAATCCTGGGGCACTGTGCGCAGGGCCACCAAAAACACATTCTCGGTGTTGTCACTGGCCAGGTGGTAATGCATGGCGCCCGTCTCCAGATGCTCGAACTGCTCCACGCGGATATTGAGTGATTCAATGCTGACCTGGCGCAGGGCTTTGAATGAGGCGTGGGCTGCCGGCAGGGATTGGGCGGGTGAATTCATACGATATCTCTTGTCTGATAGGTGATCGGGTAGATGGTCGGGTAGGGGACTGTCAGTGTTGGCATTCTAGCGCGAATCAATCGCCGAATGTGCCTCTTGCCCGGTGTTTTCCGGCTTTTCAAGGACCAGCTCAATGCGGTACATCCACGGCCAGCGCTTGCCCGTTACCCAGATATCACCTGTGGCGGGGTCCTGAGCGATGCCGTTGAGGACATCGGTGCCGGGGCGTTTCTCGTCCTCCGGGAGCAGATTGGCAAGATTCACGCGAGCCTCTACGTTGCCCGAAAGCGGGTCAATAATCACGATCTCGTCGCGCTGCCAGATGTTCGCCCAAATCTTGCCATCTATCCACTCAAGCTCATTCAGCTGGCTGACGTTCTGGCCGCCTGCGGTCACTGTTATGGCGCGCACCACCCGCTGTGTTTGTGGCGACATGAAGAACAGTTGATGACTGCCGTCACTGTAGACCAGGTGCTTACCATTATTGGTAAGCCCCCAACCTTCGCCTGCTATGCGAAACCATTTTTGCGGTTTGAGTGTGGTTTTGTCGTACACCAGCACCATTCGATTGCGCCAGGTGAGCTGGTAAACCTTGTCTTTCAGCACGGTGACACCCTCGGCAAAAATGGCGGGGTGCACAGGCTGCTGCGTATCCAGTTCGCCGCTGTCGAAATGATAGCGCGATAGTCGCGAGCGACCGTAATTCCCGCTGCTGACGTAGAGCTCGCCGTCCACGATTTCCAGCCCCTGCACAAAGTGTTCACGCGACTGTGGCTTCTTTTCCAGCACGCGATAAGTGTATTCATTGAGAGCCAGGCAGAACCCGGGCAGCAGCAGGCTGTAGGTAATGCAAAGCCAGAACAGGGTGATGCGTCTGATCATAGTTTATTACGCATCAGCTGACGCACGATGAATCGTGATGGCGCGAGCGCTCGTTGCAATTCGCGACTCAGCGGCGGTGGCTCCGCGCAAATCAGGCTGGCCAGTAACTCTGCGGCCAGCGGCGTGGAAGTGAGGCCACGGGAACCGTGGCCGGTATTGATATAGAGCCCGGGCATGTAGTGGCCTTTGTGGTGAATGATCTGCTTCGCATTCTTGCGCAGAGCAGCATAGTCGTGCAAGAAGCGCGGCACATCAGGCGCCGGACCCACCAGCGGCAGATAGTCCGGGCTGGCGCAGCGATGCCCGACACGGCCTTTCAGTGTAGCGCTGTTCACGCTGTCTAGCTGGCTTGACCACCCCGGCACTGCACGCGCCAGTGCATCCAGGTTGTAGCGGTGATCCTGCTCACGCAGACGGTTGTCGTTATCGTTCACATCAAATGTTGCGCCAATACAGTGCTTGCCCTGACGCGCTGGTGCGATGTACCCGCTGTGGCATATGACGGCGCGCAAATCGCTTTGCGCTTCGTTGGTTGGCAGCAACGTTGTCTGGCCTCGAATCGCCTGTAGCGGTAACCACTGCGTCGCAGCGAATGCCCTGCTGTCAAATGCGCTGGCAATGACAGCGCAATCGGCCTGCGCTACAACCGTGCCGGCGTGGCTTGCCTGCCACTGCCCGTTGTCGAACGACAGGGAGACATCTCCGGTCTGTGTGCTGCACTGAATGCTGCCCGAATTGCTCTCTGCTCCCTGCAGCAGCGCGTGGCATACCGCTGGCGGGTTGAACCAACCGGAGCTGCTGAACCAGATGCCGCTGTGCGGCTGTGTGATGCCCAGTAACGAATTTGCCTGGTCTTTGTCCAGTACCTGCGCGAGCTCGGGTACCGCGCGCAGGCAGTGCTCAAGTGCGGCGAGTTCATCGCGCTTCTCGCTCTGCTGGAAGCTGCCGCAAAGTGCGCCGTCAACCCCGTCACGCAGCGCTCCCTGCGTCAGCATCCGCCGATAGTGCTGGCTTGCAAAGCCAAAGCTCTGTAGTGCAAAGTCGGTTAAAGCGGAATGCTTATGCGACACTCTGGTATAGAGCACACCTTGCTCGTTGCCCGATCCGCCACTGGCAATCGTGTCGCGTTCCAGCAAGGTCACGTTGATGCCGCGTCGTGCCAGGGCTGCCGCGGTGCTGCAACCCGCCAGTCCTGCGCCAATGACCAGCGCGGTCGCTGGTTTTGTCGGTGCTTCGGCGGGCAGATCCCATGGAGTGATCTGCGGCTGTGTGATGTTGTGGACAGTGTTGTTCAGCTGGCCATACAGGTGCTCCCGCTTGAGGCCATAGCCTGCCGTTTTATGCACGGTGAAACCGCAGGCCTCCAGGTGACGGCGCACCTGCGTGGCAGCGGTGAACGTCGCAAAGCTGGCCCCGCAATGGCTTGATCCAGCCATAGCTTCGAGCGCATCTCGCTGCCACATTTGAGGGTTGCAAGCCGGGGCAAAACCGTCGAGATACCAGGCGTCGAACAGCGGCTCTTCGCGGCTGGCAAGATCGGGAAGCGCATCGGCAATGTCCTCCCACCACAAATCCAGGATGACACGACCCTCGTCCAGCAATAAACGATGCTGACCGGGCAGTAGTCCGGGATAGTGGCCGAGTAACTCCGCACAGAGGGGTTCGAGTTCAGTCCAGCGGCTCAGTGCGCGGGCCAGATCGTCGCGGTGTAGGGGATATTTTTCGATTGCGACGTAGTGCAGGAGCGGCAGATCGGCTTGCACTGCAAGGCGTTGACGCCAGAGTTGCCAGGTGGCGAGAAAGTTCAAGCCAGTGCCAAACCCGGTTTCGGCAATCACGAAAGTGGAGCGGGGATGATGGTTCCAGCGCTCCGGCAACCGGTTGCCCTTGATAAACGTATGCCGGGTTTCCAGCAGGCCATCGTCGCTGGAATAGTAGAAGTCGCCAAATTCGCGGGACATTGGCTGGCAGTCATTGTGCCACCTGATGTCTGCTGCCGGTGCTGCCTGCCAGGGGGTGTTGTCGCGCTTCATCCTGCCCTGGATTTAAGCTTCACTTCTTTGGGCAGCCAGGCCGGCAGGTGAGGATTGTCTTCAGCCAGTAGATCATCGACTGCAAATACATGCAGCTCGGGGGGTTGACCGGGCGGTCTGTACAGCGTCACCAGATAGTCAGTGGCCGTCGCGTTCTGGGGTAGCCGAACCTCCCATTCATGCTGGCTGACACGCAAGGTGGAGTTGCCCGGTTGCAGCCGAATACGCGCCACGTAGTGGTTTTTGCCGACAGGCCGGAGGCTGCGGTTTTCGCTGCCGATCAGTTTGCCGAACAGTCGTGTCTTGATGGAGCAGATGGGCGCCACATCGCGTCGGCTCTCGGGAATGCTGGAGTCACTGAGTCGTTGGGTAATCTGGGTAAGGGCGGTGCTGCCCTCAGATCCGTTCAAACGCACTTTGTCAACGCTGAAAGGAACACGTGCCTGCACGGCGGCGTCGCGCTGTGCGGCTTCACGCAGGGCAACTTCGTCCTGCGTGGGCATCATCAATTCGGCTTCCTTGAGATCCCGATAATAGTTGGCCAGCAACGCATGCAGGCGTTTAACGCGATCCTCCTCAGCCGCCAGGTCATAGGTTGGCGCGTAGCTGCGCAGGGGCTTGCTTTCCATCGCTTCGCGCGGCCGGTCTGTCGCTTGTGATGCGTCGGCAGGTACTTCAGTCGGCGCTGTTTGCGCGACTGTTTTGGCCGCGCTGATCTGCTCCTGCAGTAATGCCACCTCACGCTCGGTAACGTCTATGAGGTGTTCTTTTATGCTGAGCACTTCCAGCGCGAGTTTCCTGACGGCAGGGTTGCTGCTCTGCGACGCGGTAGTGCCAGCGGGGATGAGTAGCGCTATCGTGCGGTTGAACTGCTCCAGTTCTCGCGTGAGCAGTTGGCGCTCGGCGGTCAGCGCCTCCAGCTCCTGTGTCGAGACGAGCGCTACACTGGCTGTCGACGCAAACAGGGCAGAAAACAGAGAAGCAAACACTATCGCTGCGGCCAGGCCTGCCCTCGATGGCTGGCATCGGCCTCTGCGGTGCGGCTGCAGTGTATTACCGGCAATCATCCTTACAAATCCTTCTGTTCAAGCCCAAGATGATAGCAGAGCAGAGGCCGTCGCAACCAGCCAACTTATACCGCCGCCCCTGGCCCTTCAGCGGCGATTGATTGCTTGTGCAATGGGCATTAGACTTGCCGCACGCTTTCTCTCGAGGTTCTTATGTCTTCATTTCAATCCCAGTCTATTGAGCAGGATAAATTTCTGCTGATGTCGGCTAACCTGATGCATAAAACCTTCATCGAGGCAGCGCGTACCGACGCCAAAAATGTGTATAAGCTGCTTGCAGACGGTAAGCCGGTGCACTTGACCACAGTGCAGATGGAAGACAAGTCCACTCTGCGGTGTAACCTGTCGCTGGATCCCACCGAATTTTGCGGCAAGTTGAATTACGGCGCCTTCCGGGCCAGTGTCGCCACCTTGATTGCCAACGTGACGCAATCTGTGCGCGACGCAAAAGAGGTGCCGGTGTTCAATCCCCAGGAGGGCGAAGGCACGACCATTTTCGGCGTAACGGCAGTGACCGTTGAAGACGAAAAACCCAATGTCATGGTGCTGGGTGCAGATTTTAGCCGTCCGGGCGATATGATGCTCACGCTGATGTACCTCGATCCACAGCAATTTGCTGTGACGGATGGTGCTGGCCGTTCAGAGGCCTAGCGTGTCAGAGGCCTGGCGTGTCAAAGGCCTGGCGCGTCAGTCAGCGAGATTGATTTGTGGCAGCGCGGGAGCGTCGATAGTCAGCTTCCGTGACGGGGCAATAACCTCTGCAGTGCCACTGGCGACCAGCTTATCCATTTGGTTGAAAACCTTGCAGTCCAGAGTGACGTAATGTCGGCGATCTTTTTTGTCGATGACTTCCAAGGCGACTTTCAGCGTGTCATCAGGCTTGACCGGCAATCTGAAACGCAGTGACTGGCCAAGATAAACGGTGCCCGGTCCGGGTAATACCATCGCCAATGCGGCGGATACGATAGCGCCTGTCAGCATGCCATGGGCGATGCATTCTCCAAACGCGGTGGTTGAGGCGAACTCCGGGTCCAGGTGCACCGGGTTCACGTCGCCAGACACCATGGCAAACAGGGTGATGTCCTGCGCACTGACGGTCTTGGAATACTGCGCGGTCTGGCCCAATGTGAGCTCGTCATAGGTGAAGTTGCTCAGCTGTGTCATTATGCGGCGCTCCCATTTATAGTAGTGGTTATCAACCGGGTGTACGGCAATACGTACTTCGGGTGTATGCCCGATTTGAGCCTGGCCTCAAGCCAGAGCATAACGCAATACAGCAGCGCCATTAACCCTGAATCAATCCGCAGTAACAGGCCCGCCTGATGTCCGATTCGCCGTCGCCGGCGCCGCCAGCGACTTCCATTGAGTTTCCCCAGGAACTGCCGATCGCCCAGCGCCGCGAGGATATTGCACGCGCGATCAGCGAGCATCAGGTGGTTATCGTCGCGGGTGAAACCGGCTCGGGTAAAACCACGCAATTGCCTAAAATCTGCCTGCAGTCAGGGCGTGGTGTCAACGGCCTGATCGGGCACACGCAGCCGCGTCGGTTGGCAGCACGCACCGTGGCGCAGCGCATTGCCCAGGAGCTGGGCAGCGAACTGGGAGGCCTGGTCGGATACCAGGTGCGCTTTACAGATCGTGTCAGCGACGATACCGCCATCAAACTGATGACGGACGGCATTTTGCTGGCGGAAATGCAGCGCGATCGTCTGTTGCGTCGCTACGACACGCTGATTATCGATGAGGCTCATGAGCGCTCCCTCAACATTGATTTTCTGTTGGGCTATCTCAAGCGCATCCTGCCACGGCGTCCCGACCTGAAGGTCATCATTACCTCTGCCACGATTGATGTAGACAGTTTCTCCCGTCATTTTGATGATGCCCCGATCATCGAGGTGTCGGGTCGCAGCTTCCCGGTGCAGACGCTGTATCTGGATGATACGGCAGAAGCGGAAGAGGGCAGGGAGCAGCAGATTGTTGCCCTGGTACAGGACATCGAAGCAGGTCAGTTCGGCAAGCGCGGTGATATTCTGGTGTTTCTGCCGGGGGAGCGAGATATTCGCGAGTTGGCTAAGGCGTTGCGTCATGTTGACGCGGTCGACGTACTGCCCCTGTATGCCCGGCTCAGCCAGGCAGAGCAGCAACGCGTGTTTGAGCGCGGGAGCCAGCGTGGCATTCGTGCAGTTCTGGCAACCAATGTCGCCGAGACCTCCCTCACCGTGCCGGGCATACGCTACGTGATTGATCCGGGCGAGGCGCGTATCAGTCGCTATAGTTACCGCACCAAAATACAGCGACTTCCTATTGAAGCGATTTCTCAGGCCAGTGCCAATCAACGGCAGGGGCGCTGTGGACGTGTCGAGGCGGGCGTGTGTCTCAGGCTTTATAGCGAACAGGATTTTCAGCAGCGCCCCGAGTTTACCGACCCCGAAATAAAACGTACCAACCTGGCCGCCGTAGTGCTGCAAATGCTGTCGCTGGGATTGGGCAAGGTGGAGGCGTTTCCCTTCATCAATCCGCCCGATCCGCGCATGGTGCGCGATGGTTATAAGCTACTGCAGGAGCTGGGTGCCGTCACCGCGGGTGGTGCGCTCACCGCGGTGGGTAAACAACTGGCGCGGCTACCCGTGGATCCGCGCTTGGGGCGCATGGTGCTGGCGGCAAAAGAGCATGGCGTGCTGGATGAAATACTGGTTATCGCAGCGGCTCTGGCGGTGCAGGACCCGCGCGACAGGCCCACCGATAAACAACAGCAGGCTGATCAATCCCACGCCCGGTTCCGGCACCCGCGCTCGGATTTCATGGCCTGGCTGAACCTGTGGCGCTACTACGAAGAGCAGCGTCAGGCTTTAAGCCAGAACCAGCTGCGTAAACTGTGCCAGCGTGAATTCCTGTCATTCATGCGTATGCGCGAGTGGCGCGATATTCACACCCAGCTGACGATTGCGTGTCGCCAGCAGCAGCTGAAGCCGCGCGGCAGTTTGCCGGAAGAGGAAAATTATCAGGGGATTCACATTGCTTTGCTGTCGGGCTTGCTCAGCAATATAGCCCAGTTCGATGAAGGCAGGGATTACCTGGGGAGCCGTAATCGAAAACTGCAGATCTTCCCCGGCTCATCGTTGGCGCGCAAGAAACCCAAGTGGCTGGTAGCAGCAGAAATTGTTGAAACATCGCGAGTATTTGCGCGCGAGGTCGCCGCTATTGAACCCGATTGGGTCCTGGGTATTAACCCCGATCTGTTGAAATATCATTACTATGAACCGCGTTGGCAACCGCGCAGTGGGCGCGTGATGGCCTACGAGCGAGTCAGCCTCTATGGCTTGACTGTCGCCGACAAGCGTTCAGTGCACTACGGCCCCATTGCGCCGCAGGAGAGCCGCGAATTGCTGATCCGCGAGGCGCTTGTAGCAGGCCGCTACAAGCGCCCGCCAGACTTCTTACAGCATAATCTGCAGCTGGTAGGTGACATCGAGGCGCTTGAATCAAGAACGCGGCGACGCGATCTGCTGGCTGATGAGCAGGTGTTGTTTGATTTTTATGATGAGCGTCTGCCGCAAAAAATAACCACCAGCGCCCACCTGCAGAGTTGGCTCAAACGCAATCCAAGGGCGGCAGAGACCTTGTTGTTGTCCCGTGACAGGTTGCTGGCGCGCAGTCCCGGTGCTGATCTGGAGAACCAGTTCCCCGATCATCTGACCTGGGAGGATCTGCACTTTCCACTGAGCTACCAGTTTGAACCGGGCGGGGAGAGCGATGGAGTGTCGGTCACCGTCCCTGTCGCACTGCTCAATCGCGTGCCGCGTTTTCTGTTCGACTGGCTTGTGCCTGGTTTGTTACGTGACAAATGCATACAGCTGGTGAAGGGCCTGCCCAAGGAGAAACGTAAGCAACTGGTACCGGTGCCTGACTATGTGGATCGCGCACTGGCTGATCTGTGTCCAGATAATGTCGATCTTTTACGCGCCTTGGCTGAGCAGTTTAAAAATGTCGGCGGTGTGCGCCTGGAAACAACGGACTGGTCTGTCGGGCAGCTGGACGATTACTACCGAATGAATATTCGGGTGCTTGATGCACAGGGTAAGTTGCTGGCACAGGGGCGTGATCTCGATGCATTGATACGCCTTCTGCGTGAAGATACGCGCGACAGCATCGAGAGCAGCGATGCAAACTCGCCCGCCCGCAGCGGTATGACACGCTGGGATTTCGGTGAGGTGCCCCGGGAGTGGCGGTTTCGTCAGGCGGGCGTGGATATTGTGTCCTGGCCGGCGCTGGTCGACGAGGGCGACAGCGTGGCCATAACCCTGTGTGACTATCCGGCCCAGGCGCGGCTGACGCACCGGCTTGGTGTCTTGCGTCTGGTGCGCCTGCATAGCGCGCAAACGGTAAAATACCTGCGCAAACAGTTACTGCGCTCAAACGAGTTTAATCTGGTGCTGGCCTCCGCCCAGCTGGACCGGGCCAGCCTGGCGGACGATATTATTGACGCCGCATTCCTGCAGGCGATGGACGCTGCGCCCGACACGCCGCGCACCGAGGCTGGCTTTCGCGAACTGTTAGAGGCGGGCAAGGGCCAGGTGGTTACCCGCGCGAACGAGCTCGAGTCGAATATTCTGAACGCATTGCGAGCACTGTCTGAAGCGCGCCAGCGGCAATCTGGATTCAAACCGGGACAGTGGCCCGACAGCCTTGCGGACATCGCTGCTCAGGTAGCGGCGTTGCTGGCCCCTGGCTTTCACCGCGACACACCCTGGGAGTGGTTGTCGCAGTATCCGCGGTACCTGAAGGCAGTTCGTGTTCGTGTAGAGCGGCTCAGCGGGCAATATCCAAAAGACCAGAAGCATCTGGCATTACTGCAACAGCTGAGTACGCCGTTGAACGATGCCCTGCGGGAGCGCGATGGGCTGCTATTGCTGTGCGACGAAGCGATGCGTTACCGATGGATGCTGGAGGAGCTACGGGTGTCGCTGTTTGCCCAAAACCTGGGGACGCGGCAGGCCGTCTCGCAGAAACGGCTGGAGGAACAATGGCAGCGGGTGCAGCAGTGGCTGTTGGAAAACCCGCACTAAAAATAAGGCATTGTAAGTGTATTTTTACCGATTAATGTGAAATTCAGTTTGAAACTAAGCGATACTTGCCCGGTCATAACTAGCACGAATGCTCTGTGCGGCGGCGGGTGTCTCCTTCAGGCGATTCGAGCAACGCAACGTTAACGACTTAAACGACTCAAACGTCTCAAACAACTACAGGGAACATCATCATGGCTCATTTCAAGAAACCTCTGGCTGCCGCTTTGGGCGCAGCATTTTTGGCCTCCTCTATTGCACCGTTGACGTCTGCGGCTAACAACCCTTTCTCTGCGCAACAGCTCAGTGGTGGCTATGATCTGGCCAGCTACGGCAAACATGGCGAAGGTAAGTGCGGTGAAGGCAAGTGTGGCGACGCCAGTGGCGACGGCATGAAAAGCATGGGCGAAGGCAAATGCGGTGAAGGTAAATGCGGTGGCAGCGGCAGTGAGGCTGCTGGCGATGCCAAAAAGAGCATGGGCGAAGGCAAATGCGGTGAAGGCAAATGCGGTGGCAGCAAGGCTGCTGGCGATGCCAAAAAGAGCATGGGCGAAGGCAAATGCGGCGAAGGTAAGTGCGGCGGCTGATGTTGCCTGACTCTGCCCGGGGCCTGCATGGCGCAGGCCTGGGACTAAGGCGGGCCCTGTTGGGCCCGCTTCTTTCTGTGGATGCGAAATCGATCGATTTCCTGGAGCTGGCACCAGAGAACTGGATTGGTGTCGGTGGGCGGTACGGCCGTCAGTTCAGGGAGGTCGCCACGCGTTTCCCGCTCGTTTTTCACGGGTTGTCGCTGGATATCGGTGGCCCGGATCCGTTGGATATGGAGTTGGTGCAATCTGTCAAACGTTTCATGCACGACTTTGATGTCGTGGTGTACAGCGAGCACCTGACGTATTGCGCGGCAGAAGGGCACCTTTATGATCTGCTGCCCATTCCGTTTACCGAAGAAGCAGTCCACTATGTTTGCGCGCGTATCCAGCAAGTACAGGATGTGCTCGGAAGGCCGCTGGTGCTGGAGAACGCCTCTTACTATGCGCAACCCCATACCTCATTGACGGAATCTGAATTTATTAATGCAGTCGTGAGCCAAAGCGGCTGCGAACTCCTGCTGGACGTCAATAATATCTACGTAAACAGCATTAACCATCGCTACGATGCCCTCGCGTTTCTTGATTCGCTGCCCCTGGAGAAAGTGAGGTACGTGCACGTGGCAGGACACTACGACGAGGCAGAAGACCTGAAAGTCGATACCCATGGGGCAGATGTGATCGATCCGGTGTGGGCCCTGCTGGAAGCGGCCTACAAGCGTCTGGGCGCGGTGCCGACCTTGCTCGAACGTGACTTCAACCTGCCGCCCCTGCCTGCATTGCTGGATGAGGTAGACCACATCAGGGCACTGCAACGAGCCGCCGCCGATGGTATGGCACGGAGCCACTCAAATGCCTGAATCAGCCTTGCATGACAGCCAGATGGAGATGGCAAGGTACCTGCGCGATCCGCAGCGGTATCCCGCCCCGGCGGGCATTGAGCCACGGCGGCTGCAAGTGTATGAAGATCTGGTTTACAAGAATATCGAAGGTTTCGTTCGCGGTGGCTTCCCGGTGTTGTTCAGCCTTTACCAAAGCCATGACTGGGAACAACTGGTGCGCAGCTTTATGCGCGATCATCGCTGCCATACGCCCTTTTTCCTGGAAATCAGCCAGGAGTTTGTGCGCTTTCTGATGGAGTACCATCAGCCGCGCCCCTGTGATCCGCCGTTTCTGGTTGAACTGGCCCATTACGAGTGGGTGGAACTGGCTCTTGATGTCGCTGAGTCAGACTTGCCGCCGCAGTCGGAGATCGACGATCTGCTCGCAGCCTCTCTTCACCTGTCGCCACTGGCCTGGGTGCTGCAGTACCGGTTTCCCGTGCATTTGATCGGCCCTCAGAATCGTCCGCAATCGGCAGATGAGGCAACCTACCTTGCGGTTTATCGCGATCGTGCAGATGAGGTGAATTTCATGAGTCTGAATGCGGCGACGGCGCGGCTGCTGGAACTACTGCGGGACCAGCCTGCGATGCCGTTGCGAGAACTGCTCACCACGCTGGCCAATGAGCTGGGGGCAGATGTTGACACAGTACTTTCGTTCGGCGTGCAGCAGGTAGCCGGTTTCGTGGCATGCGACCTGGTTCTGCTCGCCTCAACGCAGGGGCAATTGGATCCAAAAGTTGCCCCCCTTCGTACTGCAGAGTAACATTCGTCCTCCGCAAACAGGGTGAAGCCTCAAATGCTTCAAATTCGTCGTCTTCTGGTATTGATTCTTCTGCTGACCTGCTCCGTCAGCCAGGCTGATGACGACCCGAAATCCGTGGAAGTCAGCAACCTTGACCCCTGGGAGCCAATGAATCGCAAGCTGTTCGCCTTCAACGAGTTTCTGGATGATCTGGTGTTGCGCCCGGTGGCGGTAGGCTACCGCTTTGTGATGCCGGACTTTGCTGAACGGGGTGTCAGCAATTTTATTGACAACATCTATCAGTTGAACTCGGTGTTTAACTCACTGTTACAGGGGGAACTGGAGGGCGCGGCACAAAGCGGCAGCCGCTTTGTGGTGAATTCAACGCTCGGGTTGGTTGGCTTGTTTGATGTCGCAACGCCAATGGGTATCGACTACCATCGCGCTGACTTTGGCCAGACCCTGGCTGTCTGGGGTTTTGAGTCGGGCCCCTATGTGATGGTGCCGTTACTTGGCCCCCGAACGGTGCGCAGCGGTGTGGGCTATCTCTTCGATACCTACACCTCGATACCTGCCTACGTGGACAACCGTGAGGCAGCCTGGACATTCTGGACAGTGGAAGTCGTGGACTATCGAGCCTCATTGCTGAAAACCGAAGACCTTATTACCGGAGATCGCTACATATTCCTGCGTGATGCCTACATCCAGTCCCGGGAGAATTTCGTCAGGGGCGGCGTGGTTGAGGACAGCTTTTCCGATTTCGAAGCGTCAGGGGATTGGGAAGAATTTTGATTCCCTGTGGTCTCCCAGCGCCAGTCTGCGCTCGCGAGCGTAAATAATGTACAAAACTGTGAAATCCTCCCCAAAGGCCCTTCGGCCCGGTTGCTTGAGTGTGCTGATGGGCGTAGTGTCACGCCGAATCCGGTGTCAAAGTTCTCCCTAATGGCCTCAGGCGGCAACGTACTCGTAATCGATGATGATCAAGCCCGCGCGCAGGCGCTTGCTGATCTGGTGTCTGATGCCGGATTTGAAACCCATGTGGTCACTGACCTGAATAATTCTGAGTTTCAACTGGGCAGTGGCAGCGATCTTGACGTGATTCTCTGTGAGCTTGACCTCAAGGGTGTTTCCTGGGGGGAGGCGCGACGTACCTTGCGCGAGATGGATGTGCAGGTCCCGGCTATCATGTTCAGCGACGAGCCACAGGCCGAACGCATCATGACGGCACTGCGCCTCGGCGCAGCGGATTTTTTCCTGCGCCCCGTAGAAGACAAAGACGCACTGGTACGATCAATTGAGCGCTGCGTGCACCAACGCCAGATGCGCCGCGAGTTACGGCAATCGAGACAGAGCCTGGAGGCGGCCAACAGCGAGCTGCGCGGCACCGTTAAAATGCTTGAACAGGATCAGCAGGCCGGCAGGCAGGTGCAGCTGCGCATGCTGCCGGCAACGCCGCTGGTGCTTGGCGATTTTGTGTTAAGCCATACCGTTATTCCGTCGCTATACCTGAGCGGCGACTTCACCGATTACTTCACGCTTGGCGATAACTTCGTGACGTTCTTTATGGCGGATGTTTCCGGCCACGGGAGCTCATCGGCCTTTGCGACCGTACTGCTCAAGAACCTGTTTGCGCGCAAGCGCTCTGATCTGTTGCGCAAGAACGATGACACCATTCTCAGCCCGGTAGCGATGCTCAAACGAGCCAACAAAGAGCTGCTTGATCTGGGTGTCGGTAAATTTGCGACCATGGTGGTGGGGCTGCTGGATATGCGCGACAACACCTTGCGTTATAGCGTGGCGGGACATTTGCCGCAGCCGGTGCTGGTCTCTGCCGAAGGGGCGCGCTATCTCAACGGGGAAGGTTCTGCGGTTGGGATCATGGAAGACGCGCACTTCGAGGAACACCTGATCGATCTGCCGGAGCGTTTTATGCTGGCACTGTTTTCCGACGGTATTCTGGAAATCCTGCCGCAGAAGAACCTGATAGAAAAAGAAAAGTACTTTCTCAGTGTGTTCGAAGAGACGGTCGATTCCCCTGAGGAACTGGTGACGCGCCTGGGGCTTGATCATGTGGAAACCGCCCCGGATGACATCGCTGCACTATTTGTAAGCAAGCGTGCCTGATATGCATGAACCCAGAATACTTGCCGCAAGCCATCATGGCGCCTATGTCATTCGCATGGAGGGCGATATCCGCCTGACGTTGTCTACGACCATCGATGATTACTTCCTGAAAATGTATGACGATCCGGAGTTTGCCAGCGTCTGGGTGGACCTGTGCAGTGCCGAAGGGATAGACAGCACCACGCTGGGCCTGTTGGCCAAACTCGCGTTACAGGTGAAACAAAGGTTTGGATTCCAGCCAGCGATTTATTCCTGTGAACCTGGAATTAATCGGCTACTGCGTAGCATGGGTTTTCAACACCTGTTTGAACTGCATGAGGAAGCTTGCAGCAACCCGGAAGATATCAGCGAAATTCCGGTGGTGCAGGGCAGTGAGCAAGCGGTAAAAGAAAAGGTGGTTGAAGCCCATCGCGTTTTGATGGGCCTGAGTGACGAGAATCGTGCACGCTTCAAGGACCTGATGACAGTGCTTGAGCGCGGTTGATTACGCGTTGGCGGCGCTCAGCTTGCTCTGTATGTAATCCTGGTGTGGTACGTAGGTGAGCTCCGCCACTTTGCGTATCAGATGCTCTTCGTATTTATCAAGGTCACCGTCGGCATAGGCTACTGTCCACATCGCATCAATCAGCTTCAGCTTCTTCTGGGCACTGTAGTGATCGTTTATCACGCGGGTGAAATCATACAGGGATACGGCCTCGTCGACGCGGTCGCTGGCCTGCGCAACGAGATCGCTCACTTCCTGAGGGCCTAGCGAAAGAGAGCTGATCAGTAACTCCTCCAGTGTTTTCTGCTCCTCCATGTCCTGGGTGAAGTCCGCCCGTGCTGTCTCTATCAGCAGGGCCGCCGCAGCCAGGTTGAGGCGGTGCTGTAAGTCACCCTCGCTTTCACGGACCGGTGTTTCGAACAGGGCTTTGAGCTTCTTGGCGATCATCGGCTGCTGATTACTCCTTCCAGTTTGACCTGGTCCGCAACGAAATTGCGGATACCTTCGGCCAGTTTCTCGGTGGCCATGGCGTCGGCATTCATATCGTAGCGAAACGCGGATTCTGCCAGGGCGGGCTCTTGGGGCTGGGCCGGTATGCTGTCCGGGCTGAGCTGGCGCGGCAAATCGCCATTGTCGTTAGCCAGCTCCTGCAAGAGGGCGGGGCTGATGGTAAGCCTGTCGCAGCCGGCCAGCGCTTCTATTTCGCCGGCGTTGCGAAAACTCGCCCCCATGACCACGGTGTTGTAGCCTCGCGCTTTGTAAACATTGTAGATGCGTGTCACGGACTGCACACCGGGATCATCCTGCGGCGTGGAAATGGTGAGATCAGTATTCGCCTTGTACCAGTCGAGAATACGCCCTACGAATGGCGAAACAAGATACACACCGGCGTCAGCGCAGGCCATGGCCTGCGAGTAGCCAAACAGCAGGGTGAGGTTGCAGTTGATGCCTTCGCGCTCCAGTTGCTCAGCTGCACGAATGCCTTCCCAGGTTGACGCTGTTTTGATCAGGATGCGCTCACGACTGACGCCGGCCTGTTCGTACATGCCGATCAGCTTCCTGGCGCGCTCAATAGTGCCATGGGTATCGAATGACAGCCGGGCATCCACCTCAGTAGAGATTCTGCCGGGAATAATCGCCAGTATTTCCTGGCCGACATCCACCGCAAATCGGTCGCAGCAGTTGGCCAGCTGCTCGGCATCAGAGCCGCCAAGCTGCACTGACCACGCCTTGGCCTGATCCAGCAGTGCGGCGTAATGAGGCAACGAAGATGCCTTTAGCAATAGCGAAGGGTTAGTGGTGGCGTCGCGCGGCTCGAAGCTGCGAATGGCCTCGATATCACCGGTGTCAGCAACGACATCCGTCATCGATTTGAGTTGTTCCAGTTTATTGCTCATGCGCTCGCTCTGATGGCTGTGTCTGTTACCAGTCTATACGCCTCGTTAAGTACCTCAAGGCCTGCGCCCGGCTTGTAGGCGTTTTCACTGATATGACGACGGAATTTTTTGGCTCCGGGTACGCCCTGATACAGGCCCAGGACATGGCGGGTGATGTGATTGAGCTGCGAGCCGGCGGCCAGCTTTCGCTCTACATAGGGTAACAGCTCGCTGATGATGTCATCGCGCGAAGCCGCAGGGGCCGGCGTATTGAAAATGACCGGGTCTGTCTGGGCCAGCATCCACGGGTTCTGGTAGGCCTCGCGGCCGATCATGACACCGTCGACGTGCTCCAGGTGTGTTTCACATTCCGCAAGACTCTGGACGCCGCCATTCAATACTATGGTCAGCGCCGGAAAATCCTGTTTCAGCTGGTATACCCAGGGATAATTGAGCGGTGGGATTTCACGGTTTTCTTTCGGCGACAGGCCCTGCAGCCAGGCTTTGCGCGCGTGGACGATAAACACCGAACAGCCTGCTGCGGCAATCGGCGCCACGAAATTAACCAGTTCTTCGTACGATTCCATGTCATCAATGCCGATACGGTGCTTTACCGTAACCGGTCTATCGCAGGCATCGACCATGGCGGCAACGCATTGCGCGACCAGCGCGGGCTGTGCCATGAGGCAAGCGCCAAACATGCCTGATTGCACCCGGTCAGAGGGGCAGCCGCAGTTCAGGTTGACCTCATCGTACCCCCATTCCTGCGCCCATTTCGCGCAGCGCGCGAGGTCGGTCGGATTGCTACCGCCCAGCTGCAGCGCAACGGGGTGCTCCTCTGCGTTAAAGTGCAGAAAACGCTCCCTGTCACCGTGAATCAGGGCGCCCGTTGTCACCATCTCCGTATACAATAGGGACTGTTTCGTCAGCAGGCGCCAGAAGTAGCGACAGTGGTGGTCACTCCAGTCCATCATCGGGGCAAGGCAGAGACGATGGTGGTTCACGGCAGTGGCAGAAAGTGATGTCACAGTGGGCAGTTTTTTGGTCAATCTTCAATTTGGGAATGGTGCGTCAAGCGCAGCATTATCGCGCTATAAGGGTCATTAACCAAGTCATACGCATGCCGTTTTCACGGTAGTGGGAAACCTCAAATATGGCAGAACCGCCGCTGCAGGTGGTGTATCAGGACGACGCGCTGGTGGCGGTACACAAGCCGGAAGGCCTGTTAGTGCATCGCAGTAATATTGATCGCCATGAGACACGCTTTTTGCTGCAGGAACTGCGTAATCAGCTGGGCCGGCATGTTTATCCTGTACACCGGCTGGACAAGCCGACGTCGGGCTTGATTCTATTTGCCTTTGCGCCCGAGACTGTTGCTCAAGTGCAGCACCAGATGGAAACCAACGCTGCCAGCAAAGAGTATCTGCTGGTGTGTCGTGGGCATTGTCCGCGCAGCGGTGATATCGATCACCCACTGCACCGCGTGAGCGACTTTCGTAATAACAGGGGACGCGGATTGAACGCAGGCGAGCCGCAACTGGCGCGAACCCTGTTCGAGCGACTGGCCACGGTGACGCTGGATGTGCCTGTCGACAAGTATCCAACAAGCCGTTATTCGCTGGTACGGGCGCGGCTGTTAACCGGACGCAAGCACCAGATAAGGCGGCATTTCAAGCATATTTCACATCCCGTTATCGGTTGTCCCAAGTACGGCAAATCGACGCACAACCGTTACTTCGCCAGTGAGTTGGCAGCGCCGCGACTGTTGCTGCACGCGCATCGAATGACCTTGCGCTGCCCGATAACGGAGCGCCAGCTGTGTTTGACAGCGCCACTGGAAGGAACGTTTGCGGCATTACTGGACAGGTTTCGGTGGGTAGTGCCAGAATTCACCTCAGATTTGTCACCTCCATGAAGGAAACCGTATGAGTTCCAAACCTTGCAATAGCAAACTATGTCGCGCGTTCTTGATGTTTGCCGTCTGTGGCATGTCGACAGCAGCGTTTGCGCAGGATGGCCAATCAAGCGCTGAGCTGGCCAAGAAGCTTAACAACCCGGTAGCCGCCCTGATCAGCGTGCCACTGCAGTTGAACTACGATGAGAACATTGGTCCTGACGATGATGGCAGCCGGTTTATCATGAACGTGCAGCCAGTGGTGCCGATCAGCATCAGCGACGACTGGAACCTGATTTCGCGGACCATACTGCCGCTGGTTTCCCAGGATGACATCTTTCCCGGTTCCAATGAGCAGTCTGGCACTGGCGACATCGTACAGAGCGCGTTTTTCTCCCCTAAAGCGCCGACGGCCAGTGGCTGGATCTGGGGTGCCGGCCCGGTCTTTCTATTGCCCACCGGGTCAGATGATTTACTGACGGCCGACAAATGGGGGGTTGGCCCAACCGCCGTTGTGCTCAAGCAATCTGGCCCCTGGACTTACGGTGCACTGGGTAACCACATTGTTGATTTTGCCGGCGACGATGATCGTGCCGATGTGAATGCCACGTTCCTGCAACCCTTTCTTACTTACACCACTGCCGATGCGATGACATTCGCGCTCAATCTGGAATCGACCTACGACTGGGAAAGCGACGAAGCCAGTGTGCCGCTGAACCTGCAGGTGCTCAAGGTGGCCAAAATAGGATCACAAATGGTGCAGTACGGTGGCGGACTTCGTTACTGGCTGGAAAGTGCGGACGCGGGCCCGGAGGGGTTTGGCCTGCGCTTCAACTTTGTGCTGTTGTTTCCCAAATAGATTGGCAACAAGAGTCTGTAAGACTATGCACTACATTTTTGAAGTTCACCTGCACCCCGGGTACAGCGCAGAAGAGTACGCAGAATCCTGGCAGCGCGCCAGCCGCATCATACAGCGTGCACCCGGCGCACGGGGGACTCGCCTGCACCGTAAAATTGGCGACGAGCGCGTTTTGCTGGCCATCGCTACCTGGGATTCCAAGCAGCAGCGCGATGCCATGGAAGGCGATCTGCCCGACGAGGTCGAGCGAATTATCCGATCACAGGCGCCCTTTATTGATTTCAAGTTGATTGGAGAGTTTGAGGCACCCGAATGGGTGGTGATCCCGCCGCATTTGGAAGACGACGACTAATCTCCTGGCCCGGGCTCTCTAGTGTTGACCACTTTGGAAAACAACAGGGTGTGTAGAGTCCAGCCGCACGGGCAAATTCTGACCAGCAACGGCAGCGACGGCCCCCGGTGCCAGGCACATCACCTGCTGATTGTCGGGCAACAGTAAATGATACAGGTTGCTGCCGCCCCGGAACTGTTTGTCGGTGATGGGCAGGCAGTAGGGGCTGTTCTGGTCGTACTGAATGTCGTCCGGCCGTAACAGTATCTGCACGGCCTGGCCGGCGCAGGCCGCAAGCCCGTCACTGTTCATCGGGCCGAGGCCGATATCTACAGAGCCCTCCTGGCCAACCTGCGCTTCTACAAGATTGCCTTCACCGATAAAGCGCGCCACAAAAGGTGATGCCGGTTGGTGGTAAAGTTCGAAGGCGGTGCCGCTCTGTGCACAGCGCCCGGCGTCGAGCAGAGTGATGTGATCGGCCATGGCAAAGGCCTCCTGCTGATCGTGCGTGACAAGGATCGCCGTCATATCCTGGCGTTTCAGCAGGGCGCGAATCTCAGCGGCCAGAGTCACCCGCAGGTCAGCATCCAGGTTTGAGAAGGGTTCGTCGAGTAGCAGGATCTCCGGCTTTGGTGCCAGCGCGCGTGCCAGGGCAACGCGCTGCTGTTGGCCGCCTGATAACTCGTGCGGCAGTGCCCTGGCCGATGCAGACAGCCCCACCAGTTCCAGCAGTTCGCTGACACGTTGTCGGCGCTGGGGTCTGGCGATGTCTTGCAAACCAAAACCGACGTTGCGCTCCACGTTGAGATGGGGGAACAGGGCGAAATCCTGGAACACCATACCGACACGACGCTGTTCCGGCAGCACCGTGTTGCCGGGTGAACTCAATGCCCGGCCGTGTAAAGAAATCTGCCCCGCGCACAGCGGCTCGAAACCCGCGATGGCCCGCAGCAAGGTGGTCTTGCCGCAGCCAGAGGGGCCGAGCAGGCAACCGATGTCGGCGGAGCCCAACTGCAGCGAAACATCGTCGACCGCCGTGAATGCGCCATAGGACACGCTGGCAGATTGCACCTCAAGTTGCAGGTTCATGGGATTCCTGTGGTGTTGTTATGGCACGGCTCATGAGAATAACCGGCAGCAGACCGATAGCGACAATCGCCAGCGCAGGAAACGCAGCATCGCTCAGGCGTTCGTCAGACGCCAGCTCATAGGTGCGCACCGCGAGCGTGTTGAAGTTGAACGGCCTCAGTATGAGCGTTGCCGGCAGTTCTTTCAGCACATCAACGAACACCAGTAGCAGCGCCGTCAGCAAACTGTTGCGCAATAGGGGGATATGAATCAGGCGCAGTACGCTCGCAGCGCCGTAACCCAGAGAGCGTGCCGATTCGTCCAGCGCCGGGCGAATCTTGGTAAGGCCGGATTCCACCGACTGCAAGGCAACCGACAGAAAACGCACCACATAGGCGAACACCAGTGCGGCCAGCGTCCCGCTCAGCAATAGCCCGGTGGAGACGTTGAAGTGCTCACGCATGAAGGCATCTACCTGGTTGTCTACCCAGGCAAAGGGTAGCAGTACGCCCACCGCAATGACCGTGCCGGGAACGGCGTAACCCGCTGACGCCACACGTACCGCACTGTTCTCCAGCACGCCGGGGTGAATGCGCTTGCCATAACCCAGAAATAACGCCACCAGCAGGCAGCACACCGCGGCCAGAGCGGCCAGCAAAAAGCTGTTGCCCGCCAGGGCCAGGAAATCCGCCTGCAACCACTGCAGAGGATCGCTGCTGGCCCACGTCAGCAATTGTGTCGCGGGCAGGGCGAAGCCACACGCCAGGATCAACAGAGCCAGCACAGTGCAGCCCGTCCCGCGCCAGCCCCGCAGCTGCAACCGCGCGGGCTGTTTGTTGACACCGCTATGATGAAAGCGCAGGCGGCGGCGTGATGCGCGCTCCAGTGCGAACAACACCAGTACAAAAATCAGCAGAAATGAGGCGAGCTGCGCGGCGGCCTGCAAATCGCCTAACCCGTACCAGGTGCGAAAAATACCCGTGGTGAATACGCCAATACCGAAATAATCTACGGTGCCGTAGTCCGCCAGCGCCTCCATCAGTGCCAGGCTGACGCCGGCGGCTATCGCAGGCCTTGCGGCGGGCAGCGCCACGGTGAAAAAAGTGCGCCACGGGCCTCGCCCCAGGCTTCTGCTCGCCTCGATAAGTGCCGTCGATTGCTCACTGAAGGCCACCCGCGTAAGCAGATAGACGTAGGGGTAAAGCACCAGCGACAACATGCAGATTGCGCCGCCGAGCGAGCGAATCTGCGGGAACCAGTATTCGCCGTAACGCCAGCCGAACGCATCGCGCAACGCGCTTTGCAAGGGGCCGGTAAAATCCAGCAGGCCAGTATAGGTGTAGGCGATGATATAGGCAGGCATTGCCATGGGTAGCAGCAGCGCCCAATTGAAGAAACGTCGGCCGGGAAAATCGCAGACCGCCATCAGCCAGGCCGTGGGCACGCCCAGCAGCAGGGTGCCGGCAGCCACGCCGAGCATCAATAGCAGGCTGTTGCTGATATAGCTGTGCAGCACGGTGTCCAGCAGGTGCTGCCATACTGGCCCGAAGGGCAGGGTGAGGCTCCCAAGAATAACGATGACCGGTAGCGCCAGGACGGCGGCAGTCACGATCAAACCGGTACGCCATAGCTGCTGCGGCTTTATTTCCAACCCGCCCTGTCCATCGCCATTACGGCGGCCACATTGAGACGGCCCAGCTCACTCATACCGACGTCATCGGCTTTGAACTCGCCCCAGGATGCCAGCAGTTCACTGACCGCAATGTCATCGCGAACCGGGTATTCGAAGTTGGTCTCACCGTACCAGCGCTGGCTGTCGTCGCGCGTGAGGAACTTGATCAGCCGCACAGCTGCCTCAACGTTTCCCGACGCTTTGGTGACACCGGCACCGCTGACGTTAATGTGAGTGCCGCGATCCTGTTGGTTGGGCCAAAAGATACCGACTGCCTCTGCGGCTTTGCGCTCGCTGCTGTCACTGGATTCGAGCATGCCGCCAAGATAGTAGCTGTTCACCAGCGCAACGTCACACTGGCCGGCGGCGACGGCTTTGATCTGGTCACGGTCCCCGCCTTGCGGTGGCCGCGCGAAATTGTCCACCAGGCCCTGCAGCCATTGCTGCGTTGCAGCTTCGTCCTGTGTGGCAAGCATGCCGGCTACCAGTGACTGGTTGTAAATGTTACTGGATGAGCGGACACAGACACGGCCGCGCCATTGCGGCTCGGCCAGCGCCTCGTAGGTGCTCAGCTGCGACGGGTTTACCCGATCGCTGGCGTAAACGATGCCGCGCGCACGCACTGATAGCCCATACCAGAAGCCATCGACATCGCGCAGGTGCGCCGGGATTGCGGCATTCAATTGCTCATCATTGATCGCTTGCAATACGCCGGCCTGTTCGGCGCGATAAAGGCGCCCGGCATCGGTGGTGATCAAAACGTCAGCGGGGGAATTGCGGCCTTCACTGCGCAGGCGCGTGAGCAGGGCATCGCCTTTGCCCGTGACCAGGTTGACGCGTATGCCACTTTCCTTTTCAAACCTGTCCAGCAGCGGTTTTATCAGCGCCTCCTGGCGGGCCGAATAGACGTTCAATTCCTGCGCGACGAGGTTGGCGGAACCAGCGGTTGTGCACGCCATTGCAAAGGTGACGAATGCGGCACGCAGAACACTGCGAAAACCGGGCAGATCGGCGCTGGAATTGGGGCCTTTTGACATGAGTAAAACCTCTGGCTCTATGTGAGAACGCTAATTATTCGCATTTCCATCCTGAATGCAAGCGCCACGTCAGCATAGCAGCGATGGCTGCGGTTTGTTCGGGAACTGGTGCGCCCGTATAATCGCCGCTCTTTGACTGATGGCTTTGATGACATGACTGTACGTACCCGCGTTGCTCCTTCTCCGACGGGAGATCCTCACGTTGGCACCGCTTATATTGCCCTCTTTAACCAGTGTTTTGCCCGCGCTCATGGTGGGCAGTTCATTTTACGCATAGAAGATACCGACCAGGCGCGCAGCACATCCGAATCCGAACAGGCGATTCTCGATTCATTGCGCTGGCTGGGGCTGGAGTGGGACGAGGGCCCCGATGTGGGCGGTGAGTATGGCCCCTACCGCCAGAGTGAGCGCATGGAGCTCTATGGAAACTATGCCCGCCAGCTGGTGGACGAGGGCAAGGCGTTTGTCTGCTATCGCACGGCTGATGAGCTTGATGAACTGCGTGAAGCGCGCCGGGCCCAGGGCACTTCAAACGCCCTGAAGCCCTCTGACCTGCAGCTTTCACCTGATGAGATAGAGCGCCGCTCGGCCGCCGGTGATCCTTACGTGATCCGTATGATCGTTCCCGAGGAGGACGGTGCCTGTACTGTCGACGATATGCTGCGCGGCACTATCGAGCTGGACTGGTCGATGGTGGATGCGCAAATACTGCTCAAGTCCGACGGCATGCCCACCTACCACCTGGCGAACGTGGTAGATGATCACCTGATGGGCATTACCCACGTTCTGCGCGGGGAAGAATGGATCAACTCCGCCCCCAAGCATAAGTTGCTCTACGCCTATTTTGGCTGGGATATGCCGCAGTTGTGCCATCTGCCCCTGCTGCGCAACCCGGATAAATCCAAACTGAGCAAGCGCAAAAACCCGACCAGCATTCTGTATTACCAGCAGATGGGTTACTTGCCGGAGGCATTGTTGAATTACCTGGGGCGCATGGGTTGGTCGATGCCTGACGAGAGCGAGAAATTTTCTTTGCAAACCATGCTGGAACATTTTGATATCCAGCGCGTGTCGCTGGGTGGCCCGATCTTCGATATAGAAAAACTGAACTGGTTAAACGGGTTGTGGATACGCGAAGACCTGGATCAGGAGGCGCTCGCCCAGCGACTTATCGATTGGGCCTACAATAAAGACAAGCTGATGGAAGTGTTGCCGCACGCCCAGAAGCGCATGGAAACCTTGAGTGATTTTGCGCCACTGGCGGGCTTTCTTGTGTCTGGGACGCTGTCGCTGACAGAGCAGAGCTTCGACAGTATAAAAGGCGAAAAAGAAGACACGGTGCGCGGCCTGCAGTTTGCGCTGTGGCGCCTGGAGGCACTGCGGCACTGGAACCGGGATGCTATTTTTACTGCAATGAAATCCGTGGCAGACGCTATGGGCGTGAAAGTGAAAGATTTTCTGGCGCCATTGTTTGTCGCGATCGCTGGCAGCAGTGCTTCTTTTTCGGTCGTCGACTCGATGGAAATGCTGGGCCCGGATATGAGCCGCGCGCGGCTGCGACACGCGATCGAAACACTGGGCGGCGTTTCCAAAAAGGCGCTGAAACGCCTGGAGAAAGAGTACCAACAACTGGATCAGGAGTAGGGCATGGCCGGAAATATGGGAACATCGATGTTGTCTACGCTGCTGCGTGCCGCCAACGGCATTCAGAGCACGCCCGCGATGGTGAAGCCTGCGCTGATGCTGCAGCTTTACGATATTGAAAACTGCCCGTACTGCCGGCTGGTGCGCGAGGCTCTGACGGAGCTGGATCTAGATGCTGAGATCTACCCCTGTCCCAGAGGCGGCGAACGCTTTCGTCCTGTCGTAGAAGCTATGGGCGGCAAGCTGCAGTTTCCGTTTCTGGTAGACCCCAATTCCGGCGCACAGCTTTATGAATCGCTGGATATCGTGTCCTACCTGTTCACCACCTATGGTCAGCGGGATGTGCCATTGAAGTGGCGTGCCGGCAAGCTGCAAACATTGGGCTCCATGCTGGCCAGCGCACCGCGCAGCGGTCGTGGGCTGCGAGCCTCTCCCGGCATAGCGCCGGAATATATGCTGGAACTGTTCAGCTTTGAATCCAGCCCCTATGCACGTCCCGTCCGCGAGCTGCTGTGTGAGTTGGAAATTCCCTGTATCCTGCGCAGCTGCGGCCGAACCCAACTGCAGGAATGGTTGCTGCCGCCGCTGCGCAAAGCGCTGAACGTGACGGTGAACAGTACCCTGGAAAACCGGCGCGTTATGCAGGAGCGAGAGGGTAGAATGGCCATTCCCTACCTGTATGACCCGAACACAGAGCAGGGCATGTTCGAATCAGCCGATATTCTGGATTATCTGAAAAACGCCTACGCAGACGGCTAGGCGTTTTTGCGAACGCTCATCGACGCCTAGTGGTGGTGGCCGCCAGGGCCATGCGCGTGGCCATGGGATATCTCGTCCTGTGTCGCCGCGCGCACGTCCACGATTTCAATGTCAAACGTCAGGCTTTGCCCCGCCAGCGGGTGGTTGGTGTCGATATCAGCACTGTGTCTGCCCACCTTGGTGACCGTTACAGGCCGCATCCCGTCCTGCGTGTTGAGTTGTACGACTGCACCAGCGCGCAGCTTCCCTTTGAATGAAAGGTGCTTCACCGGCACGCGCTGTACCTTTTGCGGATTGCGCAAGCCGTAGGCGTCTTCGGGTGCCAGAGTAACGCTGAACACATCGCCGGCCGATTTGTCGGCCATGGCTGATTCCAGACCACTGATAATGTTGTTTGCGCCATACAGATAGGCACTGGGCTCAGAGCCCCGCGATGTTTCCAGCTCGGTACCGTCTTCGCCGCGCAGTGTGTAATGAAAGTTAACAACCGTGTTATTTGCGATGTTCAAGCAGTGCCTCTCCTGAGTGCGATGGCGGCAACCGCCGCCGTGAAAAATTCGAAAACCAACGCGCCATAGGTATAGCCGCCGACCGCTTCGGGCGCGAGTATCATAGAATAAAGTCGTCCTACAGCAAGCAGGCCGATCCCCAGCACCAGAATCACCAGGCCAGAGCGGTAATAGGCAGCGTTAGTCGCAGCCAGCAGACAGAACAGGCCGAAGCCGGTTTGCAGGCCGCCATACATGGCGCCAATTTCGGCAAAGGCATCACCATTGGTCAGTGCCAGGCCAGCGAAATCTGCCGGCGTTTGCGGGGAAAAGAAACACACCAGACCGTAGGCCGTGAACGTTACAGCCGCCAACCACAGAATACCCTTGCCCAACATGATCATGCCCTTTTGAAGTCAATGAGCGCTCATCCTACCAGATGCCCCTGCTTTAGTTGACAGCAACACGGGCTGTCACTAAAATGCGCAGCTCTTGTAGGATATGGCTAGTGCAAAACGTCATATCGATCAACAAGTTAGCACAAGTTTTGGGGCTATAGCTCAGCTGGGAGAGCGCAACACTGGCAGTGTTGAGGTCAGCGGTTCGATCCCGCTTAGCTCCACCAATCGAAACTCTCATGTCGAAAGGCATGGGAGTTTTTTTATGTGTCAGCGCTCGAACCGCTGCCCGTGTCAGGGCAGGATGGCCTGCCCGTTCGATCCCGCCGGGCCGCGTAGGCTTAGCTTCACCAAAAAGATAGAATAAAACAGTAGTTAGCGTTTTTGCGTTAGTGGCCTTTTTCGTTATTGGCTTATTAAGTCCATATTAAGTACAAACCAATTCAGGAATCCTTGAGCCCCTCCCAGACTCATTTTTCGCCGGGTTGCCGAAGTTCCATGCTTGCGCGTTTCGCCGCCTCGTGGACAATGGAACTTTATCGGCCAAGCGGCCGGTTTTTACTCACAGTGCGGTCCGTCGATACACATCTCATCCGGCCAGAAGTATGGCCCATTATGTACCGTTGACTGCTGAAATCCGCCAGCTATTGATTATAATTACAATGTAGTTATATTGGCGCAATGAAACATTTGGCCTTTGAGCGGGATGACAAGAAAAGTGCTTCGAACGAAAGGAAGCACGGCGTGTCATTCGATGAAGCTAAATCGATTTTCACAGACCAATTTGCACGCCTAATCGCAGATCCTGATCATTCAGATGAAGAAGATCGTTTTATTCTTTTAGGCACAAGTATCCACTCAAGATTATTGGTAGTCTGCCACTGCATAAGAATGAATGACTCAATTCGTATAATTTCGGCACGTAAAGCAGACAAGCAAGAACGCGAAATTTATGAAGGGTATCGTCATGCGTAAACACTACGATTTTTCTAAATCTACTCCCAACCCCTACGCTCAAAAACTGAAAAAACAGATCACTATCCGTTTGGACGAAGATACTGTTGAGTATTTCAAAGGCATGGCCGAGGAAAAAGGCATACCTTACCAAAGCCTGATTAATCTTTACCTCAGAGATTGCGCCCAGGAGAATCGGGAGCTAAAGCTGCAATGGAAGTAGTGTCGGCAGTTAACAATCACGTGAAATGTGACGCGCTTACAGCGCGCACTTTACGTGGGCGTTATGGGGCGGGATTAGGTGTGCAACGTTGACCGATAGAAAGAA